>Ga0105044_10006079_pt1 | contig 16589 bp, 11 predicted proteins | sample MAT01_FD_78092 | JGI IMG/M metagenome (GOLD analysis project Ga0105044, IMG submission 78092) | Freshwater microbial communities from Lake Fryxell liftoff mats and glacier meltwater in Antarctica - MAT-01 | ecosystem: Environmental > Aquatic > Freshwater > Ice > Liftoff microbial mat | place... | reverse complement strand
GAGGCCGGCGTACGACTCGAACATCAGCTTGAATGGCGCGGGAGTTGCAAGAGGGGCACCGCAGCGAGGACACGGCTCCTGCAAGCCGGTGGCGTGAAGCTGCTCCGTCCCGATGTAACGTACGAACTCTTGCAGGTCGGGTGGCGCATCGGGCTGACCGTTGATCCGTGTCGCGAGAAAACTCAGAGTGACCTCGGGGTTCTTCACGATCGCCAAGTTCGGTGCCTGACGCTTGCCCTTTCCCTTGGCCCACCTTAATAGGCGTTCTGAATCGATTCGAGGATACTTCGTGTCGACCATCGTGGGTTCAAACTCCTGGAGAAGCGAGGTGAACCATTCCGACCACTGCGCGATAGTGTCCCAATATTGGTCCGCCCGCACAAAGTGCCCGCAGCCGGGGCACTTCCGCATCGGGTCCGCAAAGCCGGCCAGGTGACCGCTGGCCTCCCATACCTTGGGATTCTGAATGATGCACGTCTCGACCGGCACGCACTTCACGCGCTCGCCGTTGGGGCCTTTGCGGCCCCAAGCCGGGTTCATGATCATGTCCTGCCACCAGGCTTCGCGCAGGTTCTTTTTGAGTTGTGCGCCGAGGGGGCCGTAATCCCAGAAGCCGTTGATGCCGCCGTAGATGTCGCTGGCCTGGTAGATGAAGCCGCGACGTTTGCACAGCGCCATGATGGCGTCCATGCTCTTGGGGGCCGGGGTGTTCAGTGTGGCTTCGGGGGCGGGGGTGGACATTGCGGGGATCTCGCTGAGGGACGGTGAAACGTGAAGGTTGGGAGGGTAGTGGCCGCGGCGTGGCTTGGTTTGATATTCTCGGGCGAGCGGTGCCCGGGGTCCGGCCGGTGCCATCGGGAAGTTGCCGTCAAACAGGTGCGACCAAGCAGGTGCGACCAAGCAGGAGCCGCGGGCGACTACCGACACCACCACCACGCGGCGACGGTCAGCACGATGAATCCGATTCCGGCGAGTTGGATGGGGAGGTCTTTGCTGGCGACCTCGGTGGGGTCGTCGTAGATGCCGCGTTCCAGCAACACGATGATGCGCAGCAGCCCGTAGGTCGCGGGGAGCATTGTGAGCCAGAGGAGGTTGAAGCCCGCTTCCAAGCCCGGGAGTGGGCGGAGGAACGCGTCGTGGCGCGACTGGACGTAACCGGCATAGGTGACGAGGAGGGCGACCCCGGTGACGACGGTCGTCATGCGGAGGAGTTCATCGGTGTATTTGCTTTGGACGGCGCGGACGAGCGAGGCGTCTTCGACAGTGCGGCGCTCACCCAGGCGCTTGCCGAAGGCGAGGAACATGGCAAAGAAGAGGGTGCAATTGAGGAGCCAGGTGCTGGGGGTGACCGATGCCGCAGCGCAGCCGCCGAGCACACGCAGGCCGAAGCCGGCGGAGAGGCTCATGACGTCGGCGATGACCATGCGCTTGATGACCAGTGAGTACAGCACGACATTGAGGGCGTAGACCGTGAGGATGCCGGTGGTCCAAGCGGCGGCGGGACGATTTTCTAGGGCGATGGCGGCCGCGGCGGCGAGGCCCAAGACGGCGAGGACCGAGGCAAAGGCGAGGGCAGCGCGGACAGAGACGCGGCCAGAAGCGATGGGGCGGCGTTGCTTGCGGGGGTGGCGGCGATCGGCCTCGACGTCGACCACGTCGTTGACGATGTAGCAGGCGGAGGAAACGAGCGCGAAGGCGATGGCGGCGAGCGCAGCGGGGAGGAGAACGCGGCCGGGTTCAACTTTCTGGGCCGGGTCTGCGAGTGCGTAGAGCGGTCCAATAAGGACGAAAGCGCTTTTGGCCCATTGTTTGGGACGGGCGAGTTTGAGGAGGTCGATGGGTGACGGCATGAGTGGTGTTGAGGAGTGAGCCAACAGGGGACCGGCAAGCAACGCTTACGAACGCTCTCCGATGCGCATGACGACGACGGTGCGGTCGTCGGTGCGGGGTGCGAGGCCGCTGAATTGGCGGAGGTCCCACAGGATTTGTTCGAGGATATTGGCCGCGGAGCCTTCGGGTTGTTCGGCAAGGCACTTGAGAAGAGAATCGCGCAGGCGTTTCTTTCCGTAGCGTTGCCCGCTGAAGTTCGTGGCGTCCACCATTCCGTCTGTGTAGGCGAGGAGCACATCGCGGGGCCGAAGGTCAAAGACCGCTCGTTGGTAGCGCTGCGAGGGATCGATGCCCACCACCATGCCCCCGACGTTGAGTTCATTGACGTCGGTCTGGTTCGGGGCTCGGTGCTTCGGCGCGTGCACCACCATGGGCGGCTCGTGGCCCGCGGAGCAATAGGTCATGCGCATCTTGGCGGGGTCGATGACGCCGTACCACAGGCTCGCGAACTCGTTGTCGCGCGTGTCGCGGTAGAGGGCGTGGTTGACGCGGGCCACGACTTCATCGATGTCGTAGATCCCTTGGACGTGGGCCCGAAGGGTGGCGCGGACGGCGGACATGAGGAGCGCAGCGGCGATGCCTTTGCCGACCACGTCGCCCACGACGATTCCGAGGTGGCCGTTGAGTTCGATAAAGTCGTAGAAGTCGCCGCCGAGTTCGAAACTCGGGATGTATTTCGCGGCGATATCGAAGGGCGGCATATTGGGGACGCCGCGGGGCAACATGCGACGCTGGACATCGGCGGCGAGTTGAAGTTGACGCTGGATGCGTTGTTCTTCCTGCTCGAAGCGGAGGAGACGGGCTTGTTCGATGGCGGCCGCGGCTTGGGCGGCGAGGCTCTGGACGGTGCGGCGATCAAACTCATCGAAGGTTCGGGGCTTGCGCGAGTAGAGGCGGAGGACGCCGAGCGGTCGGTTCTGGAAGACGAGGCCGGCGTGGATGGCGGCTCCGAGACCCTCGGCCTTGGCCTGATCGCGGAGGTTGATGCGTTCATCGGAGGCGATGTCCTCGACGATCACCAACTTGCCGGCCATGGCTTCTTTATCGAAGAGGCGGTCTTTGGAGAGGGGCAGGGGGTTGCCGAGCCAGTCGGCCGAGAGGTTGCGCGACGCCTTGAGCACGAGATCGTCTTCGCGGTCGGAGAGGCCATCGGGCGAATCGTCGGAGATGAGAACGACGGAGCCCGCATCGAGATTCAGGACGTCGAGTGCGCTCTCAAGCGCAACTTCGAGCACGCGGTCCGGGCCGGCGGCGCGAACCAAGAGTGAACTCATGCGGCTGAGGGCGGTGAGTTCCTTGGTGCGGTGGCGGAGTTCGAGATCGTGGTGACACAACTCGGTGGTGGTGCGGGCGAGCCATTGCAGGGCAGATTCGAGACGGTCGCGTGAATCGGTGCTCAATTTCGGGGCGCCCGCCCCGATACAGAATGAACCGAGAGGGTTGCCGGCGACCACCAGCGGGATGCTGCGGCTGCCCGCACCCAAGCCCGGCGTTGAAGCGGGATCGGAGACCTGCCACGCGGGTTCGCCTTGGGCCCGGCGTTCGCGTCGCGTGACGAGGCTGCCCCGGGTGTCGCGAAGTTGAACCGGCACGCCCGTCAACAGTGACAACTCCTCGCACAGCGCTGCGAGCGAGCCGTCGGTCAGAAAGTCTGTGATGGTGATCCGGGCGTCATCACCGAGGGACGCACCCGACCCTTTGAATGCCGGAACCAGCATCGCACCGCCCCGAGCCGACTGGCCAGCGGATGGGCCATCCGACGCGATGGGCGTCGAAAGATTCGCGGGCGGAGTTGGCGGGATGGGCGTCGAGGTAGTCAAAGTGAGTGCTTTGGGGGCGTTACTTCCCTGGCGCCTGAGGTTGAGTTTCGGCCGCGGGCAGAGTCGCTGGCGCGGGGGTAGTTTCTGGCGCGGGGGCCGCCGGAAGGGGCGCAAGCGGGCCTTCGGCGAGCCAGATCTCTGCAAGAAAAGCGGTCAGGTCGGCGTCAGCCTGGTTTGTTGCGGCGCTCAGGCCCGCGAGTCCTTCGGAGATCATGGCGCGATCGTCGGTCTGGAAACCGATGTACGCGATGAGGAACGCAGCATCTTGGGGCGGATTCAGGTCGAGCGCCGCCATCCTCGCGACTTCGCCCCGCAGCGTGGTGACGACGCTTGCGAGACGTTCCTTGGTTGGGAAGGTGCCGCCGCTGTAGCGAACGGCGATCATCTCCGGGTTTTCGCGGAGCATGGTGTGAAGGTTGATCGCCGCGGAAAGCATGAGCCCTGCGCCCAGTTGGGCGTGTGCGCGTCCGGCTTGGGCGGTGATTTCGCCGGGGCGATAGGAGAGGGCCCGCGCGAAGCGTTCTTCGGCGTCAAAATACTGACCGGCAGCCAAGAGGGCTTGCCCTGCGCGCAGATGCTCGCTGAACGCCTCGCCGGTGCCGGGTCCGACGGCATAGGCACTCACGATGCCGCCCGCGGAACGGATCAATTCGGCGACTTCCGGGTCGATCTCGGTGGGCTTGACGGCGGGCCGCTCTCCGGGCTGACCTTCGCCGGTTGTCGTCGTCGGTGTCCTCGGTTTGGCCCGGTCGGTCGCGGCGGCGCGACGATTGACCTGCCATCCCTCGCGCAATTCGTCGATACGGATCCGCCATTCGGGGATATTGGCCGACGGGGGTTGGCCGTTGTCGGGCGTGGCGGTTCCGCCGGGAGTTTTGGGCGGGGTTCCCGGTGGCGTGCCCGTGCCCGGTGGGATTCCTGGCGGGGTGCCCGGTGTGGCGGGGTTGGTCTCGGTCGGCTTGAGATTGTCGGGTGATGTCGCGTCCGGGTTTGTAGCGTCGGGCTTTGCTGTCGGGCGAGGCGGAGGCGGGCGGGCATCGAGCCGGCCAGCGATCTCGTTGTACGCGGTCTTGAAGGACGTATCAATGCGCTCGGGTGATGCAGAATTGTCGGTGGCTTTTCCGGCGGCCGAGGGTGCGCTGAGAGGGTTAATTGTTTTGGTCGTCGGCTCTTGCGGCAACAGATGCGTCCGCACGCCGATCAGGTTGCTCGCCGAGGTCTGCTCGGTGCCGATGGGGGTGTTGCGCATCGAAACCATCTGCGGCGTCAGGGCCCGAGCCGCGGCATAGGCCGAGGTTGATCGGATGGTGCCCATGTTCATCGAGGCGTTGCGATTGGTGCCCTCCCGCAGGTCGGTGCTGCCGGGCTCGCTGGAAAGCGTGCCATCGAGGCGGCGCATGATGCGGTTGTTGCCAGTGGTGTATGAATATTGAAACTGGACCGATTCGGTTCCGCGAAGCCCGCGGCCGAACATGCCCGAGGAGACGGAGTCTCTGCGGAACGCAAAGGTGTCGTCGGAGGCCAACGCGCTGCGGAATTCGTCGGGCGCGGTGTAACCAGCATCACCCCGGAAACTCTTGCCACCACCGACGTTACCGGTGACGATGGCGTTGCGGTAGGCGAGTTCATTGGCGAAGGAATTGTCGCGGTAATTACCGGTTCCACCGACCCGAAGGTCGCGCTCCAAGCCCCGGCCGGTGCGATCGCCCCTGAGGTCACGGCTTGGCGCCTGAAGGTTGCGTTCGAGGCCGCGGCCAGAGTTGGGGGCTTGCTGGGCGTGTGCCAAGGGGTTACACAGGCCCGCGACACACGCGATAAACAGTTGTGTGCGAAGAACTTGCGAGAGTCGAAGGGAGGGCTGCATGGGAATACTCCGAGAGACAGACTGGTGAAGGGTAGGGAACGCGGGCCCGGAGCCCTCACCATGTCCTTATCGGTCGTCGCGTGGCCGGGTTCGGCGGATTGGAAGGCGTCGCTGTAAAAGGTGGTCGAATCGGACTGCAGTGGGTGAAATAGGGTTGGAATAGGGCGGTCGGGGCGGATTGGCGGGGAACGCAGAGAAAGCGGAGAAAGCAGGGGGAGAGCGGAGGGCGCACGAAAAAAACTCGCCCTTGATGTAGGGCATGCGTGCGAGGGGCTCGGCAAGGACGTTTGCGATCCTTATCGCGGCCGAATTCAGCCGTGCCAAAATCACCCGTGGATCAATCTTCCTTCGGAGGCCAGCGCGGCTTCGTGGATCGCTTCGTGCATCGTCGGGTGGGCGTGCATGGTGGCGATCAATTCCTCGGTGGTGGCTTCGAGGCGGCGGGCCAGCGTCATTTCGGCGATGAGTTCCGTGGCCTGATCGCCCATGATGTGGGCGCCCAGCACCTCGCCTCGGGGGAGGCCCCGGATGATCTTGACGAAGCCCTCGGTGTGAGCCGCGGCGATGGCCTTGCCGTGGGCCTGGAAGGGGTATTTGCCCACGGCGTAGTCTTTGCCGGCCACAAGGCCGTCGGCGATCAACTTCTGTTCCGTGAAGCCCACGCTCGCGACCTGCGGCAGGCAGTAAGTGCAACCGGGGATGATGGTGTAATCAATGGGGTGGGGTTCGTGGGCCCACTTCTTGTCCTTCCACGCGAACCGCTCGACGCAGGTAATGGCTTCTTCGCTCGCGACGTGGGCGAGCCAAGGAGGGCCGATGACGTCGCCAATGGCGAAGATGCCCGGCAGGTTGGTTTTGTAGTCGATGGCCTGGTTGGTGGTCTTGCCCGCGACATAGTCGGTGACGACGCTGTCCTTCTCGACTTTGAGGCCCAAGGAAGCGTCGCAGAGGCCATCGGTGCGGCCCTTCACGCCGATGGCGACTAGGACGCGGTCGGCTTCCAGAGTCTCTTTCTTGGATTCATCGGGCTTGCCGTTCACCACCGGAGCGATGGTGACCTTGACGCCGTTGGCGGTCTTCTCGACGTTGGTGGTCGTGGTGCCGGTGCGGATGTCCATGCCGGCCTTCTTGTAGTGCTTCAGCATGGCCTCGCCGATGTCCTTGTCCTCGACGGGGAGGATGCGGTCCATCATCTCAATGACCGTCACCTGCGCGCCCATGGTCTTGTAGAAGTAGGCGAACTCCATGCCGATGGCTCCGGCCCCGATGACGATGAGTTTGGCGGGCATCTGCTTGTTGAACATCGCCTCGCGGGCTCCCCAGATGCGGTCGCCATCAAAGCGGGCGAAGGGCAGGTCGCGGGCGACGGTGCCCGTGGCCACGAGCACACGGCCCGCCGTAATCGTCTCGATTGCCTTGCCGGGAGTGGCCGGGGCCGAGGTCAGTTCTTCCTGAACCTTGCATTCCTGAACTTCGACTTTGCACTTGCCGCCGGGGCCGGAGGACGCCGAGAGAATCTTGGCGTTGCCGACGATGTGGGTGATCTTGTTTTTCTTCAGGAGGAACTCGATGCCCTTGTTGAGTTTGGAAGCCACGTCGCGCGAGCGACCGATGATTTTGTCCCAATCGAGGCCGATTTTTCCGCCGACAGTGATCCCCCAGAAGTCGGACTTGGTCGACAACTTCTCATACAACTCGGCGTTGGCGAGGAGGGCCTTGGAGGGGATGCAGCCCCAGTTCAGGCAGACGCCTCCTAACTTGGCACGCTCGATGCAAGCCACTGAATACCCGAGTTGGGCCGCCCGAATGGCCCCCACGTAGCCGCCGGGTCCGCCGCCAATCACTACTACATCAAAATGCCGCTCGGCCATTGGATTTACCCTGTATTAAGGAGACACTCGCCCCATCGCTCCGATGGGCGGGTTCGATCGTATCCACACCTCACCCCAACCACGACCCTACCGGACCCGGGCGGACCCGGGCGGTTCACGCTCGCCCGCTTCGGTCCCAAGGCCGGTATCATGGCTCCCTCTTATGGCCAAACTCACCCGCACCGCAGCCAAAGCCGCGAAACCAAAACCCAGCCGGGCGGCCAATGGGTTGCGCCCGGCCAAACCAGCCAGCAAGCCGGCCTCCAAGCCAACCTCCAAACCAGCTTCCAAGCAAGCCGGCAAGCCAGTCGGCAAGCCAGCCGTCCATTCGGCGAAGCCCGCCGCCGCCGCGGCAACCCCCAAGATACCTCCACCTCCGGCCCGCGTGCCAAGCCCGTATGTCGGGCGGCTCGAGAGGCTTGCAGCGCTGGTTCACCGGATGGGGTCCGACCATTTGTTGGTCTCGAACCCCGTAGACGTCGGCTACCTGACCGGGTTTTTGGGCGGCGACACCTACCTCATCCTCGGGCCGGGCTTGGGGACCAAGCGGTGCGTGCTCGTCTCGGACGGGCGCTACGACGAGGAACTCAATCCTGCCCGGTCGTTCGCAACGGTGATCCTTCGCAAGAAGGGGCTGCTGGAAACCGTGGCGGACCTGTGCCGCGACCACGGCGTGGGGAAACTGGCGATCCAGGCCGAGCACATGACGGTGGCCGATGCTTCGGTCCTGCGCGCGGTGGTGGTGGGGGCGGTAGAGATTTTCGAGACCCCCAAACTCGTCGAGAAATTGCGGGTCATCAAGGACGCCCACGAATGCGACCTCATGGAGAAGGCCATCCGCCTGCAGGAAGCCGCGATGAAGGCGGTGATGCCGAAGATCGTGCCGGGACGCACGGAACTTGAGATCGCCGCGGACCTTGAATCCGAGATGAAGTATCGCGGCAGTTCGCACAGTTGGTTCGCCCCGATTGTGGGTGTGGGTGCCAACGCTGCGCTGCCGCACTATCGCCCGGGAATGACCAAAGTCCGCAGGAACGAGATTATTCTCATCGACTGGGGCAGCACCTGGCAGGGGTACGGGGGCGACATGACACGCGTCTTTGCGCTCGGCAAGTGGCCCGCGAAGATGCGCGAGGTCTATGAAATCGTGCGCGAAGCCCAGGAAGCCTCCGCGGCGGCCCTCGCCCCCGGCAAGAGCACGCACGAGGTGGATCGGGTGGCCCGCGACATCATCACGAAGGCCGGGTATGGAGCCGAGTTCAACCACGGCCTCGGGCACGGATTGGGGATGAGCAAAGAACCGCCGTACCTCAACCCGCTCTACGCGCCCATCCCGCTCGAAGTCGGTCACGTGTGCACCATCGAGCCGGGAATCTACCTCCCCGGTGTGGGCGGTGTGCGGATCGAAGACCAGTATGTTCTGACCCCGACCGGATCCCGGAACTTCTGCAAGTTGCCCAAGACGCTTGCATTCTCGACTCTCTAGGAACCCCTTTTCATCGACACGGCCGCCCAACAACCGACGCCGCCGACTCGTGGAGCATCAGCATGATCGATATGAACAAGTTGCGGGAACTCGTCGCCCTTATGAAGGACAACGACCTGTCAGAGATCGACATCGACGACGGCAAAGAAACCATCACGCTGAAGCGGGGCGGGGTTCCCGCGATGCAGGCACCCATGGCATTCGCCCCGGCACCCGCGGCGGTCGCGGCAGCCCCCGCACCGGCGGCGGCCGCACCTGGGACGGCGGTTGGGGTCGCGGCGGGCGCAGGGATTGAATCCCCCATGGTCGGAACGTGCTACTTGTCGCCCAACCCCGACAGCGCGCCCTTCGTGAAACCCGGCCAACAGGTGACGCCGGACACGGTGGTGTGCCTGATCGAGGCCATGAAGGTGTTCAACGAAATCAAGGCCGAGAAGACGGGCATCGTCGAGCAGGTTTTGGTGAAGAACGGTCAGGCGGTCGAGTTCGGGCAGCGGATGTTCAGCGTTAAGCTCTGAGGTCAGCAAAGTCGCATGTTTAAACGAATCCTTATAGCCAACCGCGGCGAGATCGCCCTTCGAATCATGCGGGCCTGCCGCGAACTCGGTGTTGAGTCTGTGTGTGTCTATTCGACCGCGGACAAGGACGCCCCGTATCTCAAACTGGCCGATCGGGCCATCTGCATCGGGCCGGCCCCGGCGAAGGAGAGTTACCTCAACATCTCCCGGATCATCGCGGCTGCGGAGATCGCGGACGTGGATGCGATTCATCCGGGGTATGGGTTCCTCTCCGAGCGCCCCGACTTTTCGCAGGCCTGCCGCGACTGCAAGATCGAGTTCATCGGTCCCTCGCCCGAGGCCATGGGCATGCTGGGCGACAAGGTGGAATGCAAGAAGACGGCCCGGGCCGCGGGCGTGCCCGTCTTCCCCGGTTCCGAGAACGCGATTGAAGACGAGGAAGAGGCGGCCAAGATCGCGGCCAAGATCGGGTATCCGGTGATCATCAAGGCCAGCGCGGGTGGTGGTGGCCGCGGCATGAAGGTCTGCCACAACGAGGCCACGCTGCGGAGCAACCTGCGGGTCGCCAGCCAGGAGGCCATGGCGGCGTTCGGCAACGGCGCGGTGTTTATCGAGAAGTTCCTCGAAATGGCGCGGCACATTGAGATCCAGATGCTGGGCGACAAGATGGGCAACGCCATCTACCTGTGGGAGCGCGACTGCTCGATGCAGCGGCGGCACCAGAAGGTGATCGAAGAGGCCCCCGCGCCCAACGTCGACCGCAAGAAACTCGAGAAGGTGTGCGAGTCGGCGGCCAAGATGATCCGCACCGCGAAGTACGCGGGGGCCGCGACGTGCGAGTTTTTGCTCGACGCCAAGGGCGATTTCTACATGCTGGAAGTCAACACCCGCGTGCAGGTCGAGCACCCGGTCACAGAAATGGTCACCGGCATCGATATCGTGAAGATGTCGATCCGCATCGCAGCCGGAGAGGCGATTCCCTTCAAGCAGGGGGATGTCAAGGTGACCGGGCACGCCATCGAGGCCCGCATCAACGCCGAGGACTACGAGAAAGACTTCCGCCCCAGCGCGGGCCGCATCGATGTGTGGCAGGTGCCCGGTGGCCCCGGCGTGCGGCTCGATACGCACGTGGTGCCGGGGTATGTGGTGCCGCCCAATTACGACAGCATGATCGCCAAATTGATCGTGCACGCCGACACCCGTCAGCAGGCCTTGGAGCGCATGCAACGGGCCCTGCGCGAGTTCAAGGTGGGGCCAACGAAGACCACGATCGGCCTGCACCAGAAACTCATGCAGGACGCCGGGTTTGTCAAGGGCGGCGTCGACATCCACTATCTTGAACGGCTGCTCAAGCGGTAACGGGACCCGCAACCCCCGCCTCCGGGCCCCGGGTCTTTTCAAAGCGCACGATCGCTCCGATCAGTTCCGCACCGAACATCGCGTGCTTGTTCATCGTAAAGCCTTTAATCGAGATCAACTGGGCCGTGGTCACGGGTTTCGTGCGGATCAGTTCGTGCATCGTGGCGTCGCTGAAGATCACAAAGGGCGGCACGCCCAGTTCGCTCGCGATCTTCTTGCGGACCCCGCGCAAGTAGTCCGCAAACTCGACGTCCGCGGCCACCGGTTCGCCACCTTCGGGCGTTCCGTCCACAGCCGCTCCGGCGGCAGGCTTCTTCCACGACTTTGCCGCGGCCGGGCCAGAGGGCGCGGCTGATGTGCCCGATGGTGCCCGCAACGCCGTTGCGAGCGAAGAGAGCGTGAAGCCCTTGGGTGGTGGTGCTCCAACGCCGCCCCCAACCCCTCCCCCGACGCCCGCCACGAGTGTCTCGCCCTGGGCCGACAGCACGCCCTTCTCGATCATTTCGGCCACAGCCGCGGCCACCGTCTCCTTCGGAAGGTTGGAAAGGTGTCCGAAGGCCCGGGTGGCATGAAGGTCGCTGCCCAAGACCGATGGGATGCACTCGCCCGCAAGCACGCTGACAAGGGTGTCCTGGTGCATCGAACCCATGCCGGCGACGGCGGCGGCCACCTCGATGGCGAGCAGGGCGTGCGGCCCGGCAACGGCCCGGCGGCGACACACATCGCACGCGCCGCACAGGGCCCGTTCTATGGTCTGCCCGAAGTACCGCACCACGCCCACGTGCCGACACCGACCGGTGTCTTTGCAATAGGTGGCCATGTGGTCCATCAGTTTCAATTGCTCGTTGCGAACGGCCCGGCGAACATCCGGCTCTTCAATGGCCTCGGTGCTGCGGTCGATGAGGAACTCCCAGATCTTCTCATCGCCGTAGGAGTGCAGCATGATGCAGCGGCTGGGCAGCCCGTCGCGGCCCGCGCGGCCCGTCTCCTGCTGATACGCCTCGATGGTCTTGGGCATGTTCGCGTGGATGACCATGCGGACATCGCCCCGATCGATCCCCATTCCGAACGCGACCGTGGCCACCACCACGCTGAGGCGCTCGTTCACGAAATCGTCCTGCACCTTCTTGCGGGCCGGAGCGGCCATGCCCGCGTGGTACGCCTTCGCGCGAATCTTCTTGGAAGTGAGGAACTCCGCGAAGGCCTCGGTGTCTTTGCGCTTGATGCAGTAGACAATCGCCGCCCCATCCGCGGGGATGGAGGTCTTGCTGTCGCGGTACGGGCGAAGAATCTCGGCGACGATCTCCTTGCGGTCGCCCCCATCGCTGCGGACTTCGTACATCAGGTTCGGCCGATCGAACGCGCCGACCATGACATCCGGCTCGAACAGGTTGAGTTGCTGGCAGATGTCGGTCTGAACGCGGGGCGTGGCGGTGGCCGTGAAGGCGTGCACGCTGATCCCCGGGAAGATGGTCCGAAGGTTCGAGAGTTGGCGGTACTCCGGCACAAAGTCGTGCCCCCACTGGCTGATGCAGTGGGCCTCATCGATGACAAACGAATGAACCCCGGCGTTGCGGGCCAGCCGCTCGAACCCGCTGGAGAAAATCCGCTTCGCCGAGACGTAGAGCAGTTTGATCTCGCCGTCACGCACGCGGGCTTCGATCTCGCGTTGCTCATCGGGCGGCAGGTGGCTGTTGAGCGTGGCCGCCGGAAAGCCGTTCAGGCACAACCCATCGACTTGGTCCTTCATCAACGCGAGCAGCGGGCTCACCACCACCGTCAGGCCCTCACGAACCACCGCCGGCAACTGAAAACACAGGCTCTTTCCGCCGCCCGTCGGCATCACCAACAGCGAATCCCGCCCGTAGAGCCCGCACCGAACCGCCTCGGCCTGCCCCGGCCGGAGTTCGTCATACCCCCAGTATTGCTTGAGCGCGGCGAGCACTTCACGCCGCCCATAGACCTTCAAATTCCCGGACGGCGGCGGCATGTGCGATGAGGGTAGGGGGAGCGGGAAACGCAGGGGGCCCGCGCGGCGTTGCTAATGCTGTTTCCGCAGCCGCGCAGCGGGGATCCGGAGTTGGTCGCGGTACTTAGCCACGGTGCGGCGCGCAATTTCGATGCCGCGTTTCTGGAGTTCATCCACCAGGGCTTCATCGCTGAGCGGTTTCTTCTTGTCCTCCGCATCCACGACGTCCTTCAGGGCGGCCTTGATGGCGTCCCACGCCATGTCCTCGCCGCCGCCACCGCCCTCGCCCGTCGTATGCAGGCCGCCCGAAAAGAACTTGCGGAGCGAAACAATGCCGCGGGGCGTGGCGATGTGCTTGTCGGCCACGGCGCGGCTGACCGTTGCAACATGGATCCCCAGTTGCTCCGCCACGCCCGTCATGGGCAGCGGCTTGAGGGCCTGCGGGCCAAAGTCAAAGAAATCACGCTGGGCCGCCACCACCGCGCTCACGACCCGGAGAAGCGTGTTCTTGCGTTGCTGGACGGCGTCCATAAGCCACTGCGCGTTCGAGATGTTGGTGCGAAGGAACTCCTTGTCCTTCTTCTCGACGCCGCGGTCTTTAGTAAGTTTGGCGTACTCCTGATTGATCCGCAGGTTCGGCAGCCGCGAATCGTTCAGATACGCGATGTATCGATCGCCATCGGCGTCGTACTCCACCACGGCATCCGGGATGATCGGGCGCGAAGCGTCCTCGACAAGCCGGCGCGCGGGGGCAAGGCTGAGCCGCCGCAGCAACGACAGCGCCGACCGAATCTCGGCGATCGAAAGCCCGGTCTTCTCGCTCACCTTCGGCAAGCGGTTCTGCATGAGATCATCAAGGTGCCCCTCGACAAGCGTGCGGGCGTGCGTGAAGGTTTCGTGCGGCCACGCGTCGTCGCCCTGTTCCTCAAGTTCCGCTTCGAGTGCATCCAACTGCAACCGCAGGCACTCGGCGGGCGTTCGCGCCGCCACACCCGCAGGCTCCAGGAACAACTGCACCGCCTCCAGGGCCCGCTGCATGTTCCCGAGCGTGTGGATGGGTCCCGCCGAGTTCTCGGGGCGGGGTGCACGGTCGATGATGGTCTCAAGCGGCGTGCGGAGATACCCGTCCTCTTCAAGGAACGCGATGATCAATTCCCCCAGCGGCTTCAGCAACGGGTCCACATCGCAGATCGACCACTGATCCCGCAGTTGCTCCACCAGCGGTTGGTTTCGGGCCGGAGCCGCGGCCATCGCGTCCATCTTCGCATCGCGGTCGCCGCCAGACTCGCGCCGGGCAAAGTCAGAAAGATCTTCGTACGTCCGTTCCGGAGCGGTGCGTTCCTCGCTGTCAAACTCGTTCTCGCTGGCCTCGGGGTTGGCGTGCTCATACGACTCAAGACGTTCAAAGTCCTCGGCCCCCGAAGTCTCGTCGATCTCCATCGGGCGGTCCCGATCCATCGGGTCGTCATTCACGATCTCGCCCGCGCCCTCCACGGGCGGTGCGTCCTGCCCCGGCTCAACGATCTCCAGCGTCGGGTTGTTCTCGAGTTCCTGCTCGATCCGCTCCTCGAGTTCCGCGAGCGGCATCTGCAGAATCTCCATCGACTGGATCATCCGCGGCGCCAGTTTCATCGACTGGCCGAGTTTCATCGATTGGAAGGTGTCGAACCTCATCGCACCTCCTGCCTGCACACAATGGCATCGGCCAATACCGCCTTGTTCACATACTCAAGCGACGATCCCGTGGGCAGCCCACGCGCCAGCCTCGTCACTTTCACTCCCTTGCCCTTCAGCACCTCCGCGAGGTGCAAAGATGTGCCGTCCCCCTCGAGCGTCGGGTTGAGGCCCAGAATCACCTCACGCACCTTCAAGCCCGCGGCATTCAACGCCGGATCAGCGATGCGTTTCTCAAGCCCATCAATCGTCAACTCCGTGGGCCCGATGCCGTCGAGCGGGCTCAGACGGCCCATCAGCACGTGATACCCGCCCTTGAACATCGACGATTGTTCGAGCGCGATCAGGTCCCGGGGTTCCTCCACCACCAGCACGGTCGAGTGGTCGCGCTTGCCATCACTGCAAATCTCGCAACGGCCGCCGTCGGAGAGGTTCCAGCACACCGGGCAATGACCGACCGTCTTCTTGACATCGCTGATCGCCGCGGCAAGAGCCAAACCCGATTGCTCGTCAGCCTTGAGGATGTGAAAGGCCAGCCGCTCGGCGCTGCGGCGGCCGATCCCCGGCAAACGAGCCAATTCCCCGATCAGCCGATCCACGGCTCGCGGGTATCCGCTGGCTCGACGGGCTTCGGTCAAGCGGCCTTCGGCTGCCGCGGCCCGACCCGGTGCGCCACCGCCAGGCGCAGCATCCCGCCCGCCGCCCGCCGCCGCCGCTCGAAGAGTTCGATCCGCCGCTGCCATGGTGCGCATCCTATCCGCTTTCTCCGGCCAGGCCCGTTAACATGCCGCCAGCAAGCCACGCCAACCCCGGGAGCCACGCCCTTGCCCAACTTCGCCGCTCTATTTGCCTCTCAACTCGCGGCCTCGCTCGCGATGCTGGACGACTGCATCCGCAAGTGCCCACCAGATCATTGGGACGCGACAATCGCCAAATATCCTTTCTGGCAGGTGGCCTACCACGCGCTGTGTTTCGGCGACTGCTACTCATCGACCCAAAGCGATTGGCTCCCCGACGCTGGCCCCACGGGCTTTCATCCCGCTGGCATGGCGGAACTCAACGACGAGTTCCCGAGCCGCCGCTTCACGCAAGAAGAACTCTTGCGATACTCCAAGTTCGTGCAGAGCATTGCGCCGTCACGCATCCTGCGAGAGACCACCATGTCGCTGGATGATCCGTCCGGCTTTCCGTGGCTCCCCTTCAACCGGGCCGAACTCCACACCTACAACACGCGCCACGTGCAGCACCACGTCGGACAACTCACGGCCAGCCTCCGAAAGGTCGGCGTTGAGCCCGTCTGGGTAAAGGCGGCCCCGATCCCATCGCTCAATCGAGATGCTTGACGACCGATCGAACCCCGCCCCAAGCCTCGCTGCCGACCAGTTCGTGGCCGCGTAGGTCTTGATGGTGTCGATCATGTCCGACCCCGCGGCCGGGTTGAATGAACCGAACTTCGTGATAGATGACACGGTTCCAAAGTGTCCCGCAGGCCGATTTCTAAGAATCTTCTTCGGAAAGAGATAGGCTTGTGCTACCATTCGCTCTGGATCATCGTCGCCTCCTCACCTCGTGAGGACCGGTGCGCCCGACTCGGAGCGAAGACCACAGGACGCCAGGTTCAAATGCAGCCATTTGATCACCGCTGACGTTATCCCTTGGACAAATCGCTGAGAGACACGCAGCAACGACACCCCGCCAGGTGTGGAATCAGAGGCGCCAAGTCAATAGTCCCAACGAAACCGTGACCAAGGACGCCGAAGACGCCTTGCTCAAAACGGGCGCTCTGCAGAGCGCCATTTTCAACAGCGCCAACTTCTCCAGCATCGCCACCGACGCCAAGGGCGTCATCCAGATCTTCAACGTCGGGGCCGAGCGGATGCTCGGCTACACCGCCGCCGAGGTGATGAACAAGAACACCCCGGCCGACATCTCCGATCCGCAGGAGGTGATCGCCCGCGCCAAAGCGTTGAGCGTCGAACTCGGCACCCCCATCACCCCCGGCTTTGAAGCCCTGGTCTTCAAGGCCTCGCGCGGCATCGAAGACATCTACGAACTGACCTACATCCGCAAAGACGGCACCCGCTTCCCGGCCGTCGTGTCGGTCACGGCCCTGCGCGACGATCAGAGCACCATCATCG
>Ga0105044_10006078_pt1 | contig 16590 bp, 8 predicted proteins | sample MAT01_FD_78092 | JGI IMG/M metagenome (GOLD analysis project Ga0105044, IMG submission 78092) | Freshwater microbial communities from Lake Fryxell liftoff mats and glacier meltwater in Antarctica - MAT-01 | ecosystem: Environmental > Aquatic > Freshwater > Ice > Liftoff microbial mat | place... | reverse complement strand
CCCCTTTAATGATGGCCACTGAATCAAAAAATACTAAAGTCGTTGAATATCTCTTAGACAAAGGAGCTAATCCCTATATTCCTAATAGTTTGGGAGATTTTCCGCTGCATGTTGCTGCACAAAATGGGGATTTGGAAGCTGTTAAATTTTTAATTCCTTATACAAAAAATATCAATACCAAAAACCAGGACAAACACTACACCCCTTTAATATTGGCCACTCAGGCAAGGAATAATAAGGTGGTTGAATATCTTTTAAAAAGTGGGGCAGATCCCCTTATTACTTTTGACGGAGGATATGTGGCCATGCATATGGCTGCAAAAAATGGTGATATTGAGAGTTTGAAATTATTGATAGCAGCCTCAAAACAAGGAGTTAATATTTCCAATCATGAGAAGGGTAATACACCTTTAACAGTTGCAGTTATGGCTGGTCAAAAAGATGCATGTGAACTCTTATTAAAAAATGGAGCTGATTTGGAGATCTCAAATAAAGACGGAATATTGCCTTTACATAGAGCCGCAATGAGTGGACACTTAGAAATAGTTCAACTTTTCGTTTCTTTAAAACCAGAACAGGTCCATTCTAAAGGTCCACTAGGAATGACCCCTTTAGCAATGACTGCTTCGCATCACCTTGAAAACGTTCCTGAAAATATCAAAGTCATAGAATGGTTGTTAAACAATGGGAGTGATGCAAACGCTTCTTGTATAAAGGGATGGTTGCCACTGCACATTGCTGCAATTGCAGGTTTTAGGGGGGCCATTGAACTTTTATTGCCATTCACAAAGGAAGGAATTGATGTGCAAGATGAAAGTGGCCGCACCCCTTTAAGTTATGCAGCGGAAAAAGGCAATGGAACTCTTATTAAATGGTTCTTAGAAAATGGCGCAGACCCTGCTATCCCCGATGAAGATGGAAAAACCCCTTTAACCTATGCTCAAATAAAGAGTCATGGAAACTGGTTTAAGTAGAATTAACCTTAAGAGTTTGTTTTTTATGAGAAAGTACTGCACGCAGAGCTTGTATTCAGGTTTTAATAAAGTGCCACCTGAATCTATATCAAAAACATTAAAAACTTTTGACTAATTTCATAAGCGTTTAAAAAATGGAGATGTGCCAGGACTTAGAAAAAAATAATGTCCATGCCGAGGTCATTATTCCTGACGTTCTTTTAGCCCAAAATAGAAGATAAGTTAACTTTTTTTCTGCAAGGCAACTTGTTCAAAAATCAAATGAGGCCCTTCTTCGTACATCATTCTCAATCTTTCAAAGCTAATAGCAGGGTTAGTATTCCCTTTCTGGTTCACAGCAATGCGATCTCCAAATAATCTCAAAGCCAGACCAAATTCCCCTAAAGAGGCAACTTTACCAGCTAAGGTCGATCCTTTGTCTTTTTGAGTATTACTTTTACGCATTTTTTTAATGTCTGAAGCAGTTAAAAATTCACAATTTGGCTGCGCAAATTTCTTGAGTGCCTCAAATTGATTTTCATCGAAATCCCCATTGGCATTATAAACCCCTGAATCATTGGAATGTTTTCCAATTTTGGCAATATCTTGCATGCGAAGAAAATTTTTGCGCTCATTTTTTTCAAGTTTTCCTCTTAAGGAAGAGAAAATGACTTTTGCGCCAATAAAAGAAACAATCTTTGGGATATGCAAACGATTAAGGCCCCTTCTAATGGACTTTTGAGTTAGATTACCCGTATTTTCTTCAGCAAAAAATACCACGTGTTTCTGCAAAGCGGTCGCCTGTTGAGGATTAACTCCTGCTTTAAGAAAAATTGCGTCGAATTTCTTATTTAATTCCACGGAATCTACTGGTGTCACATTCTTATTGATTTGAGTATTTGTAACCTGAAAGGATTTGCGATGTCTGGCATGCAAATGAATTGCAAGGAATGTTAGCGGAATGAAACCTGTACCAAATGAAAAAACTTTTAAACCTGTAATATACCAACGGGTTGGCTTGCTTTTTTCAATTTCAACTTGATAAATATTTTTTCCACTAGCTTGAAGAATCCTTGCTTGATACTTACCGAAATAAAAATAATTATCAGCACATTGTTTTAATCGACTGTAATGCATTCTTTGAGATTTTTCAGCATAAACTGGAATTGAAAAAGAAAGACTCATAAAATCCTCACAATATAAAGTATTACTTAGCATACACGAAACTGAATTATTTAACCCCTTAAATTTTTGGTATTTATAGATAAATAGAGGGAAAATACTTTCTCCCTTTTCTTGGAAGTTTTTTTTATATATCATGAACCCATCGTAAATCGATTAAGGAAATAGGTATGATTGTAGAAAAGTCTTATTTTAACAAGCTGATTCGAGAAATTCCTTTAAGAAGAATTGGACGAATTTTCGAGGCTGCGCTCAGCGGCTTTCTTCGACATGATTGCTATGCTAAAAGTGCTTCATTGGCCTTTTATACTCTTTTGTCAATCGTGCCAGTACTTGCCGTTACGATAGGAATCGCTAAAGGATTTGGCTTACAATCTTCTTTAGAGGCTTTTATAATCGACAAATTTCAAGAAAATAAAGTGATTGCAAATCAAATTTTGGAATTTGCTTCAAATACTCTGCATCATGCAGAAGGTAGTGTTATAGCTGGTTTTGGAGTTTTGGTCTTATTTTGGTCAGTTTTTAGTCTTTTAGGAAGTGTTGAAACTTCATTAAACGACATATGGCATGTCAAAACAGCTCGGACGTGGGGACGTAAAATCACCCACTACCTGACACTAATCACCCTCTTCCCCCTACTCTTTGCTGTAGGAAGTAGTGCGGTTGTTTTTTTGATTGCTCAAATTCGGATAGCTACTTTAGCGGCCATCGGCGAAACAGTCATGCATCCCTTCATGATTTTGGTCGTAAATCTTTTCTCTCTCATCATGAGCTGGATTTTGTTCAGCTGTATTTATATTTTTCTTCCTAACACGCATGTTAAACTTCGATATGGCATGGTCGCTGGAATAATTGCTGGAACATTCTACCAAATTGTGCAGGCCATTTATATTTATTTGCAGATTTTTTTAAGCAGTTATGGCGCAATTTATGGAAGTCTTGCAGCGATTCCTTTATTCTTTATCTGGCTACAAGTGAGCTGGCTAATTGTTCTAGCCGGTGCCGAATTAGCTTTTGTGATTGAAAGTGATTTTGTTCAATATCCAGATGCGTCTGATAAATCACAAGCCATTTCCAAAAATCTCGCGGCTTTGCTGATTGCTAGAAAATGTGTGGATGCGTTAGTGGATGGAAAATCTCCTCTTTCGCTTGATTCTATTGCAAAAGATCTGGGAATTTCACTTGAAAATACGCTTGAACTCACCGATTTTTTAGTCGAAGGCGGTGTCTTAGCAAAAACTCGTACTGATACATGTTATCAAGGATATCAAATAGCTCTCCCTTTGCGTGAAATCACCTATAAAAATGTGTTGTATGCAATCGATCAAAAATCAATGGAACTTATTCAAATTAGACCAAGTTTATATTTAGATGAAATCCGTGAAACAATGCAAAAAATTGACGAAGTTAATACCAGTTTAGATATCCCATTAGTTAAATTTCAATATTAAGGTTTTATGAAAAAATTTAATCGCACCCTTCTTTGGATTTTTCTTTTCATCCTTTTAAGCAGCTCTGTTCTCATGCTTTCACTTCCGGCTCTGCTCTCTTCGAGATGGGCAAAAGATGAATTCTTAAGGACTTTTAATCAAAAGATAAATGGAAATTTAGCAATCGATAATCTCCAGCTAGGTTGGTTTAGCTCACAAAAAATTTCAGGCTTAGAAATTACTGACAAGAAAGGAGAAAAAATTCTTTCGATTGATCAAATGTGGATTCCAGCCTCGCTCATTAAATTGCTATGGAATGGTTCAGGGGATTTTGAAGTTAAAAATTTAGAGGCGAGAATCGAATGGCTAACTCCTTCGAAGACTAATCTAGAAGAGGTCCTTTACAATAACCAAATTTTAGAAAGAAAACCTTTAGCTTCTCTAATTCTTAATCAGGTTGACGCAAGATTTTCAACCCAATCTAAACAAGCAGTGATCAATGGGGAGGTTAGCAATGGCTATGAATCTGGTCAATTTAAAGGGAATATTTCACTTGAACCTGATCCTTTTATCTCGTTAGATATTCATCAACTTCCTGTAGATATTTTAGCTCCCTTCTCACAGAAAGAAAGCCTGAAACAAATTCTTGGAAACACCATGGATTTAACTATTAATCAAAAAATGGGTTTAAATCACATTTCAGAAATTACTGTTCATGCCACTTCACCTAATCTTTCAGCTAAAATTTCTGGGTCTATTGTCGATTCTCATTTTTCGCTAAAACAGCCTGCGGAGATTCTGTTACGTTCGACAGATGAACTTAACAAAATTTTATTTAAGGATGAATTTGATAATATAAAATTCTCATTTGTCACAAACCAAGATCATAAAATTTTATTAAAGAAATTAGATTTTTCTTTCAAACACCCACATCATTTGGATTTAGCTGCGGGAATTATTTTACCTGAAATACATTCCATTAAAAATGACTCCTTCAACTTTAAAAATGTTGAGTTATTGCTTACTTCAGAAGCTGATATCCTTCCACTCTCATTTAACTTAGCAGGAGAAATGCTTCCGGTATTTTCCAATCAAGGCCTAGAAGAAACGCAAGATTCTTTGAACAGCTTTTCATTCATATCTTTAGGCAAAATAGAGGTAGAAAAGAATCAAACAATTGAAATTCCTTATACTTTAGAAATTTTTTCGAAAAATGGAAAAGATTCTTCCATATTAAATCTAAAAGGAACTTGGTCATCCGATGTTGATCGGAAAAGACATTTTTCAGCTGCTGGAAGTGTTAATAATTTTCCTTTATCCTACCTTCGTTTTTGGCATCAAAATCCTCTATTGCCTATTCTCATGGGCCCTTCATTAACAGGTAACTTTGATCTCCATTTAGATGATGTGAAGGAACGAAGAGGCTACTTAGATTTTACTGCTAATGGAATGCACTGGAATTCTAAAGGTAACTTGGCATTTGATAAAAATATTAAGATTAACAACCCAATTGGAATTTCTTTCTCACTTACACCAAATTTGTTCGAAGAATTGCAAAAGAAATTACTTCCTCCGGATCTGCAAGTTTACTCTCTTTCAAAAAATACAGATATTGCACTGCATTTCAAAAAAGGAATGTGTTCGTTACCTGAAATTGATGAGTCATTGCAGACAAAACTTGAAAAAAGTTGTATGGACATTACGGTTTCGACAACTCCTTTTAATATCTTTAATACTCAGACAAACCAAAATATGTCCTTTTCTTCTGTTGATGCTGAAATTTTCTCAGAAAATTTTCAGAAAGAAATGCAAATGCTGCTTAATATTACTGAAGCTAACCAGCAAATGTTTATTAAAGCAAATGCGACATTAAAAAATATATTCAACAATAATACTCTCGATTTAAAAAAGGCATTTTTGTCCTTAAATGCTGATATTCATCAATTCCCTGTGCCTTTGTTTGTAAGAATGATTGCCCCTGATCATATTGATGAAATCGAATCCCTTGTTGGATCACAAGTGAATGCAAAACTATCAACCCAAATTCAAGATGCTGAGGGTCCTGTACAATTGTCTGTCTCTGGTATAAACGGTAGTTTTGAATTATTCGGCAATTTAAAAAATGGCAATATTTTGCTTACTCAACCCTTACAATTTCAAGTCAAGGCTACACCCGAATTCGGGAAGGCTATTTTACACGATATCCTTCCTTTATTTAGCGAAGTCGTTTCTGCTGACCATCCCTTGCAAATTACAATCGATCCTTTAGGTTTTTCTTTGCCTTTATTTCCCTTTAATTTACGTAGTTTTCAAATTAAAAAAGGAACTATGACGCTTGGAAAAATAACATTTAGGAATAGTGGAACCACTAAGTTACTGCAAAACTTGTTTAAAATGGACGCTATTCAAGATATTTCCATCTGGTTTACACCGTTATACTTCAGCATGCAAAAGGGAAGTTTGAAATTAGAGCGAGTCGATATGCAAATAGGTGATCAACACCCTATTGCTATTTGGGGTGACGTAAATTTTATACAGGATCGCGTAGACTTAACTCTAGGTTTGACAGCCCCTGCTCTTTTAAAAGCTTTTGAAATTGCGGATCTGCCGCCCGATTACATTCTCCAAATTCCCGTTACAGGCACCATAGATAACGCTTCTGTGGATATTACTAAAGCCACGGGAAAAATCACGGCTCTAATTGCTAAAAATCAAAAAAATGCCCAAGGAAAAATTGTCGGTACTTTTTTAGATATCCTGAGTGGTAAACTGAAAGAAAGGCCCGTTCCTCCACCCACAACAATTCCATTACCTTGGGAGCTAGAGTCGAATTAAAAAAATCTCCATTGCTGAAATTCTTTCGGTCGCCACCTCTCGATCGAAACAGATAGTGAGGCATTCAATCTACAACTAAAAGTTGAAATCTTGATATATAAGTTCAATTAATCGATAATCCATAATTTTTAATATAAATTGAAAAGGTAATTATGAATTATCAAGAAATACTAAGCAACGCTTCCACCCCCAAACCTGTTTTTTTTTCAGCTGAGAAAATTCAAAAAAACAAAGGAACTGTTCAAGAAAGCGCTCCTATTTCAATGCCTGTTTTAACCCCTTTTTTTCCTCAAAGCAATCCTCTTGGAAGGTTACTCAAAAGATTCTACGAACTTCAACTGATTGATGGTGAAGGAAATCCCAACAGGGAATTCAATTTTCCTCCTCTCCCTCCTCTTAATGAAGAAAATCTTGATCCTATTACTTCTATTCTTTCAAATGACATTGTGATCAAAGAGAGGCAAGACAATGAAAACAAACCCCCTATAACTTATAAAACAAATAAAAAATTAGGTGGTTTTTTAAACATTCAAAGACAGTTTAAAGATTCTAATCAAAACCCGATTGCTGAAAAGACTCATTTAGTTGGCGGAAAAGCAAAAGCCTCTCTTCCCGAAGAATGGCACATTTTAGCTGCAGAATCGCTTCAATGCCTAACTAAAGAAGATCTTGCTCTCTTACAAGAAATTCTAAAAAGACATCGACATCCACCTCGAGATACTGATATTCGTCTTTACGCCCCCGTCATCTCAAGAGAGGAATACCGATTTTTCGGTAACCTTCAAGTTGATTTTTTAACTCAGGCTCTTTGTGAAGTAAAAAAAACACCCAAAAACTTTGCTGCAAGGTCTTCTTTTAAAAAAAATTGCCTGGATAACTTTTGCTTATACCCTCATGAAGGGAATCTATTCTCCATCATTGGATTTGGGCAAGACACTGAAGTTCTTGTCGTCAATAGGCTTGATAAACCCTCTCTTTGGAAACATTCTTCACTTGAAATTCCACTAGATGAGCCTTTAGATAGGATGAAAGGAAACCCAAAAAAACCTCTCTCCATTCAGCCCGCTTGCTTTACCTATAAAGATGGAGAATTGAAGGCAAGTCCTATCCATGAGCAATGGGCAGCTGTTTTTTCAGAATGGCTAAAAATCCTTAATACAAAAAAAATAAAAAAAATGAATAAAGGAGGTTGGCCTTCTTCCATCGTCAATCAAGTCAAGGGATATGCAATCAAAAGCCCAACACTTTCAGATTGCATCTATGATCAAATGATCGATTCTTTTATCTCCGAAAAAAGCTCGATCGAAGAAATTGCGCTTTTATTGAACAAAACGACGATAAATCATCTGGGAACAGGTAGAGCCCACTTTATGGCTATTGCCTGGACAGCCTGCCTTCGCCTGAAAGGGAAATTTTCTGACAAAGAGTTGCACTTGCTTTGGAAACAGATGATGAAAAAAGCCTCCGAATTTAAACAGAAAGAAAAACTACCCCCTTTTTTTTCAGCTCTTGAAAAAGTTATCAACAGACCTTCTATTTCTCTAGAGCATATTGAAGATTTGATGGCCCTCTCAGGCTTGCTCAGCCTAGCCTGCTCTAATTCTGGACTTTTCGGTTTTGAAAACCATCTCGGTGTCCCGATGATCAGGTTGAAAACTCAAAATCTTTGCTTTAATCTTCCCTTTGATCCTTCCGGTTGCTTGTCAAGAATTTCTACTCGCACTTCTTTGCATAACGCTGATTTAGTTGAATTATGCGAGCTCATGTACAGCCCTCAAGTTTTCGGAAAATTAAGCCCACTTGAAATCGAAAGGCCCACCCTCACTCTCGATTTTGAAAAATGGAAACCTTACGCTCGTACTTTTTTAGAAACGTCACTTCTAAAAACACATGGATTAGATCTTTTAAATCTCATATTCACTTTTAACCCAACAGAAGAAGAAGCTTTTACTCTTTTGACTGAAGTCCAAACTCTTATCATGCAAGAAGGAAAAGGATCTCGCCTGGAACAAATTTATCATACTTTTAAAAAAGCTTCTCAGCTCTACCCTGAAACTCCTTATCTAACAGATAGTGTGATCTTCCTTGAAACCCTTCTTCAAGAAAATAGTAACACAAAAAAACTCTCTCTTTTTATTAGACAAAGCTCCCATTCCCCTTCTGTTTTTCTAAAAAAATTATCCTCATTTTACATTAAGGCTTGCCAGGTTTCTTTTGGATATACATTGATAGATATGCTTCTGACTGAAGGAGCTCACAATGAAGCAGCAAAAATAATGAAAAGGCTGCAAAGGGAAAACCCTAATCGAAATTTCAATAAAGAATGGCCCCTTTTTATTCGTCTTTTAGAGAAATCAAAAGATGATTCTCATCAACTTATAAAAGTTGGCAAGCTGGCTTTAAACATTCTCGAATTGTCTGAAGGCCATAAGGACGATCTATCTCCCCTTCTTAAACTCATTCGAGAATTATGGAATGACCCAACCTCTCTTGATTTGGGCTTTGAGTTATTTAAAAACCTCTCTTTAAAAAATCCATCTTTGCAAGAAAATATCTTAATGGAGGCTTGTGAAAAAGCTCTTGAGTCTAAGAAAGGCATCAGCTTAGCCTTCGAACTTTGGCAAAGTAGCTCAAGACGAGTCGCAGAAAAAGATAGGAAAAGTTATGAAAAATTTTGTTTCACTCTTTTCGAAAGGTTGGAGCAATATGAACTTTCAGAGGTTTCAAATCTTCTTAAGGATGCAAAGCAAGGGATCGCTGACTTAAACTCACAAAACATCCTACTTAAATTAGAAACGATTGAGTTAGAGCAGCTCCTTAAAAAAGAAGATTGGGAGTCGGCCTTAAAACTCATTCAAACAATTTCAGAACGCAGCCGAGTAACCGAATTAGAGTCTTTTGATACATTTTTGTCCCTACTAGAAAAGTGCCTCATAGAAATTCCTCTGAATGATCCTCTTCTTTCTAAGGTTTTAACACTCTTCAAAAGTCGATCCCTCGAAAAAGTATTAAAAGGGCAATCGCCAGATTTATTTTCTTTACTTTCGTTTTCCTTAAAAAGAATGGAGGAAGAGTGTCCCCAATCACTTTACCTTAAACCTCTTCTTTTTCTTGTTCTTAGCAAAATCAAAACAGCTGAAGATTTTTCAGGCTCAGCTGCGCTTACTTTACAACTTTTAAAGTCTGAAACATTAGAGATAAAAAAGAATTCAGAAAAATGGGAGCTTTTGCTCTCTCATTTTCTTCAAACTAAACAGTTTCACTCTTTCGGCCTTCTAGTCGTTTTACTTTATCAACACAAGCTAACATATTCAGAAAATATCTTTAAAGATGCAGGTCAGTGCATAAAAGAACTTGCTGCCCTCCATCCTAAATTAGGGTTTGAGGTCTTTAGTTTATTATTTGAGAAAATTGAGAGTCCGCTTTCCATTCTCCCGACATTGATTGAATCACCCCTTTCTTTCAATTTTTTACCACTCTTCAAAAAATTAAAACTTAACTCTAAATCTTTTTCTTTGCTTCTCTCTTGTTTAGTTAAAAAGAAAGATCATCAAAACCACTATCACCTTCTTCTTTCCTATTCGTCTTCATCCGCAGATTGGAAAGAATTATTAAAGCAACTTGATCCAACTTCTCTTCTCTACAAGAAAGTCAATCTCTTCGTTTTAAAATTTTCTCCTCCAAAAGATGAGTCACCTTCAGAACAGATTCTTCAAGTCCTTGAAGGGGGTCATGATGATGAGATGATCCAACTTGCCCTTCAATGTAGCATAAAACATAAGGTAACAACACTTGCCGTTTGGCGCAGATTAATTGGAATTTTTCAAACGCACTCTACTTTCAAAGGCCAAGCGCATTTACCTTCGACTCTTCTTTTCCCTCTCTTATTAGAAAATGGGCATCCTGATCTTTGGACTCTTTTCCTAGAAACCTCTTTGAATCTTACAGGAAGGCATTGGTTTTCTTTGATGAAAAATCTGCCTGTTTTAAAAGATCATTTTGGCGCTGTCGATCAGTCAAAAAGAGAGACTCTCTATACCAAACTTTTGGCTAGAGCTCTTTTAATTATTTCTCAAGTGGAAGGTGAGAAAACTCATTGTGAATTGATCAACCTTAGGTCCAATCTTAAATTCCTTTCACCCCAGAAGTTCAACCGACAAGATTTTTACTTTTTAGCCGATTCGATTGAAAGAGGTGGGGTTTCTTACTTTACGAGTTCTCTGGTAGAAATAAGGGAAGCATTTCCCACATTCTTAAATGGTGAATTAAACAAATTATTCTCCCTCGTCTTCCCTGCGGTATGCAATAAATTTTACGAACTCATCTCAAAAAGAAAGCCTATTGCTAAAGAAATTGAAGGTTTCATTTTGTTTATTTTTGAAAAAGGATTGGATGAAAAGCGTTTAGAAACAAGGCAATTTGACTATGAGCTTCCCCTCTTAGTTAAAAGTTTCTCAGATGAGCTTATAGTCAAATTGGCTAGAAAGATTCATCATGCAAAGGGTCAGGAGGAACTCAAAGGATCCATTCTAAAGCATACTAAACTGATCCAAAATCGTCTCTTTGAAATCAGGACCCCTGAAGCACTAGATCTTACCTTTGATTTTATTGATTCTGCAAAAGATAGGAAGGAATTAACAGCGACAACTATAGAGATCTTTCAGCAGGCTACTCTTTTTTCGCATGACCTAAAGGAAAAAGCTATTCTATTCTTTTGCGACATCTTCTACTCAGAAGAGAATAGGACCCCTGCTTCTTTGGAAAGTGCTCTTGCTGTTCTTTTAGCTTCTACTCTTAATGATAGTCCTGGAAGTTGGCCTTTATTTCTAAGAATGTGCACAAAAGTCTTTGCTACAATCAATCTTGATGTATGGGAGGGCAATCAATGCATTTGGCATCCTTGCCCTGTTAGTTTTGTAGGGCTCAACCTTTACTTTGGCAAAATCAATCCTAAAGAACATAAATTAATTGGCAATGAACCCGAATCAATCACACACAATGAAACTAACGTGCATCTATTTCATTTTGTTAATGATATGTTAAGAAAGGAATGGCGTGATTTTGCATATCCTACCAAAATTTCAGGCAGGACTTGCAACAAACCCACAAAAGCTAATAGCCCAAATTTTTACCCTATTCTGGCTAAAGTCGTCGCGGAGATTACAAATAGATTATTAAAATATGCTAAGGGGGATGAGCCCACTTTAGACTCAAGATGTGTCTCAGCTGCTTTAGAATTTAACACAGCGGAAATCATCGAACTTTATATGAATTCTTCTGTGGACACGAAAATTCTTGATTCCCTCTATAGCTCTTTTGCTTTTGATCTTTCTTTTAAGACTTCACAACTCCAATTCCATTGCTCTCTAGTAGAAAGATTGATTCATGCCCTCAAATTTAAAAACACACTGCATCAAAAAGATGCCGAAAGCAAATTTTCTAGAGCGACACAACTTAATACCTTTGCTCCATTATCTTCAATTAAGTTACAAAAAAATCCTGATTCACAGAAGGAATACATTTTAGAGCTTATTCATGAAGGAAAAGATTTTGATTCTTTTCAAAGAGCAATAGAAATATTTAATCAGAACTCGGGAATTTTCAAAACAAAGGATTTCCGAAATCTTTTCAGAAATATCATCACTAAGGGACTGTCTAAACCTGAATTATGGGATAGGGTGAGATCTTTTGTCTTCTCGACATTAAGTTTAAAAAAAGAAGAAGGTAAAGTTTTATTTAAAGATTTTTTTGTTAAAGCCTGTTCTACTTGTAAAGAAAAAGAGAACGGCAAGCAATTTCTTCAGCAGACTCTTAAAAAAGCTTTGGATAAGAAGTTATTTAGCACTTCCGATCCTCTTTATAAAGAATTACTAAAAAAAATGATAAGTTAAAAACTTAAAGAAATTTTAGATTATTGGTTGCTAAGGACATAGAGATTGGTGAAAAAAATCACCAATCTTTTGAGTCGCACATATCGATTTGACACATCATTAGGGCCAATCATAAACGAGTGGCTTTTTCCCCAACTAGAATGCTTTTCCTCTCTTTCGGATTTTTTCAACATAAATCTTGTGATCAGCTCACAAAGAGAAAAAATTTGCACGCTTTGACTTTTCAGACTTCAACCTCATTCCATAAATTCTCTTTAAGAGATTTTATTTCATTTAGTTGTTTTTTATTTAGATCGCCATTAATACCAGCGTTTAAATAGGTCGCTTCATTTATTGTATGCATAATTTCATCAAGAGCTAGTGATATATGGAAAGTTTTAGAAAGTAAAAAAGCCTTTTGACTGGCTTTTTCAATTTGACCATTATATGCATAATACCGAACATCGTTAAATTTTGGTTCTTCTTCATTTATTTGAGGAAAAGAAGTTAGTAAACCCTTAGATTTTTCAAACTCTCCAGTTTCCATAAGAAATTTATTAAAATCTTTCGCGCAAGAAACACAAATTTCACAACTTGAAAACTCTGTTAAGGCTCTTAAGGCGATGTCAATGGTATTTGTTTGTTTTGCTTTCCATATCAATAAGCTTAAAGAGGGTGAAAGTTCGAGCTGATCTTTTTTAATATATCTCATTGCACCCAATGCTTTTTCTAAATTACCACTCTTGAGATAAATTTTTACAATCGCAAAAGCAATAACCCCTCGTAGAGCGCTAGGAACCATGTTATTCATTATTTCTTCAGCTTTACTTAACTCGTTATTTGCAAGGAAGGCGTAGGCAAGCGAAAAACATTTATCATAAAAAGAAAGTGCATAAGAAGTGTTATTATTTTCTTGATCTGTGATTTTAATTGTTTTTGCATAATTAAAAGCTTTTTCTAAAGAACTTAACCCTAACTTGCTCAATGTGACATATGCTCCCAAGGCTCTTTCTGAATCATTTTCTTGTGTACATGCAATTAATGACTTAATTTCTTCGATGGCTTCTAATTTGCCTGCTTGAGGCTGGGTGGGAATGAGTTGTTTGCAAAAAATTGCCCAAATCGATCTATCATTCGAGCATAATTTCCAGGTATGGCATGTAGCGCCTGCATGTATTAAATCTTTTATTGGTAGAAAAGAAAGAATATAGGTTGTAATTTCTATTGGAAGAAGATACCAACCATTGAATTGTTCTTTGGATTCACTTTCATTTTGAGAATTAGAATCTTGGAACACATTATTTGTGGACGAATAAGGTGCTGCATACGGATTGATTGCTAAATTTTCCATAGGCTCTCTTTTGTTTTAAACTACATTATTAATATCAACTTGAAGTGTATTCTAATCAAATATTAGGTGATTTCTATTAGTTTTGTCAGAAAAGTTTGCATATTTATCAATTAGCAGTCAATTATTAATTTATTGGCTCCAACCTGACAAATTTAAATGAATCGCCTATGACTACGGTAAAATTGTCGGATATACGGAACAAAAAAATCCCAGCTTAAGGTTAAAGGTAGATAAAGTCTTTGTGGTAAAGAAAATTTACTAATAAATAAATTTGAAGTAACCAATAATAGTTGCAGAATAAAATTAATGGAGTATACAACTCCCTTAAAATCATTGCTTACCGCACTTAATACTTTTAAACAAAAATAACTAGTTAGAAAACGATCCATAGGCAAGTAGCGCCCTAAGCCTATTGGATTTTGCAATAAGTTCTTCATTTGCTCTTTTTATACATGCTTGACCTCTTTCTGAGAGGGCTGGGTGGGCGGTACAAAATTTTTTACATCCGGTTTGGATTTTATTGAACGATAATATATGTGCTGGAGATTTTTAACTAAAAAGGAAAAAAAAGTTTTAGAAAGGAAAGGTAGACTTGAAATAACTAGGAATAGGTATAGAATGAAATTAAGGGAGTATAAAACTCCCCTAAAGTAATTGCTTACATGTTAGCATTTGGGGCTTTTGAACGAAAACCACCAGATCTTCCATCAGATCTTCCGCTGTCAGAACGACCACTATCAGATCTTCCACCACCATGGGATTCACGCGGCTCACGATTTCCTGAACGCTCTGAACGCTCTTGCGCTAAACTGACACGAATGTTTCGGTCAAGTACAGCTGTTTCATTCAATTCGCGAATCGCTCTGTCAGCATCTTCAGAATTTTCCATCTCAACAAAGCCAAATCCTTTTGATTTGCCAGTATATTGATCTGTAATAATTTTGACTGAGACTACCTTCCCGATTTTTTCAAATACAGGACGTAGAATGTCCTCTGTAACTTTCCAGGATAGATTGCCGACAAAAATTTTTTTCTTCATAATTCAAAGTCTCCATGTTGGATTTTATCTTAAACAGTGATTTTACTAAGCTAGAAGTCAGAACCCAACCTTTAAAAAGACATAACTGCAGCTAAGCTGACCCTAGTAATCTACTAAAGTTACGCTAAATTTCTCGAGGGAATTAAAACGGAGTTTTGTTTTGGAAGGAAAAGGAAAACCCGAAAATTTAAATCCAAACATGGTCTCAAGACGAAGTGACGTATCAACTTTTTTGCAGCGTTGCCTAACGTAAAGGCTAATGAGAATGTTTACTGACTTCGAATACTCCTGGTAAAATAACACGTAAACTCATTTTTACATATGACCGAATTATTTGCTACAACATTGTTAAAAAAAAGCGTTATTTTTTTTAACACTTTGTGTTTAGCCTTGTTATGCAAAAAAAGTGTCAATTTTCCGTAGAGGCTTTAAAGGGTTTTGGAGGCTGAGGAGGCCTAACTTGTTGCGCTGCATGGTCAATGGCTTTACCGAAAGTTCTTTCCATTAAGTTAACAGGCTCTTCCTTTTTCTTGGGTTCGCTTAGCCATTTAGCTGTAAATTTCTTAGGAGCAGCAGGTTTTATTAAACAACAGTTTTTATATTTCTTTCCAGATCCACATGAGCATGGGTCGTTTCGACCAAGTTTCTGATCCATAATCCTCCAATTCATTTTGATTGCTTATCATAGTGAAACTAGTTTAATATGATGCGTGTTTTTTTTAAATAGATTCATTTCAGGATATTAATGATTGATCTTCCAATTGCTCAGCCGCCGTGGACAGGCGTCGGAAAGCGACTAGAAAGTATGGTGCGCAAAGCTCTTTTCGATTTTGAAATGGTGGCAAACGTTTCTGACGTCGCCATCGCTTTGAGTGGTGGAAAAGATAGCTTAGCTTTGCTTTTCTTGCTTAAAGCCATTTCAGGAAGAGGGTTCTCCCCTTTTAAGCTGCATGCAGTTCATGTCAATGGAGCATTTTCTTGCGGTGCTGGGGTTAATCTCGATTATCTCCAAGCCGTTTGCGATCGCCTCGAAGTCCCCTTCATTGTACGCGAGTCAACGCAAACGTTGGATTCATTAGAATGTTATAGTTGCTCAAGGGAACGTCGACGATTGCTTTTTGATGCTGCCAAAAGTGTTGGAGCGCAAACCATAGCGTTTGGTCATCATCGAGATGACAATGCGCAAACAGTTTTAATGAATTTGCTGCATAAGGCTGAGTTTGCTGGAAATCTTCCTAAAATCCATATGTGTGATTATGGAGTGACCATTATCCGTCCTCTTATTTTTGTCCCGGAAAAAGATATTATCACTTTTGCAGAACAATACGGCTTTAAACGAATCATGTGCCGCTGCCCTGTTGGACAAAACTCAATGCGCAAAAAAGTAGATCACCTGTTGAATGAATTAGAGGCACTTTTCCCAAATGTTCGTGAGAATGTTGCTAGAGCAGGACTTCTTTATGGGTCTGATAAAGCTAGCAAAAAATAATTTGGTAGCTTTTAACATGCGTCTGATAATATTTTTTTGGTAAACTTTGTCAATTCCCTGATTTTTTTGAGCTTCTCCCTTGTATATAATTCAGCGCTGGACTCTTCCTTATTCAAGCCTTTACTCATTGCAGACATTTATTACTTTTGAGAAATAGCTGCAGGTTTTATTAGCCGTCTGAACGAGGGTTGCCTTATCTTGGGCGGATTAATAATACAGTCTTAATTTATTGGTTATCAATGTTTTAATGATTAAAAAAAGCAGTGGGTTCTTTGCGCTTTAAGGCGTGTCTGTATTTATTAAAATTAATTTAGTTAATTTAGTTATGTCAGCGTTAAGTTGAAATGTCGTGTTGGAAATTAAGTTGAAATGTCACATCCAACATTCTTATATTACCATATCTTCGTGATTTAGTGTTTTGTTAGGGGGGAGTTTGAGGGG
>Ga0105044_10006077_pt1 | contig 16592 bp, 16 predicted proteins | sample MAT01_FD_78092 | JGI IMG/M metagenome (GOLD analysis project Ga0105044, IMG submission 78092) | Freshwater microbial communities from Lake Fryxell liftoff mats and glacier meltwater in Antarctica - MAT-01 | ecosystem: Environmental > Aquatic > Freshwater > Ice > Liftoff microbial mat | place... | reverse complement strand
CAGCCACCTGCAACTCCACCACCGAACCAGGCCCACTCACACCCAACCCACGGAACAACCCATCCACCGTCGAACCACCAGCACGAGAATCCAACAACCGCGCCGGCGCCACCGCCACGAAACCGAACCCGCCGCCGGGCCCAGGGGGCGGGCCGGCCGGCCGGTTCACGTTGTAGACCGAACCGGTGGCACCAGCGACGAGCGGCATGTTCGAGGCGTCGCCAATGGTCGCCGAATTCAGCACATCGAGGCGGACCGTACCGCTCGCTCCCGAGCCGCTGGCCGACGTGACGATCCAGTTGCTCGTCGGCGCCGTCGCCTCGGCGACGACCGTCGTGATCATTGCGCCGGTGACGCCTGTCGTAGTGAGGACGAAGTCGGCTGCGTCCACGCCGACAACCGGTTCGCTGAACCGGACACGCCACCGAACCGACGTTGCCGCTGTCGGTGATGCATCGAGCAGATCAACGCCGATGACCGTTGGCGCCACGCCGTCTCGTTTCACCTCATAGGACCCGACGTCGCAGGTAGCCGTGCCGTTTCCGTCGCCATCGAGCGCGCGGGTGGTCCCGATGCTGGTCGGGACACTGATGCCACGCTGGTCCTTGGCGTCGCAGGAGGAGTTGGTTCCGCCGTCGATCCCGCTCGACCCGAGCAACAGTGCATGGGTCCGGGTGGGTCCGCCGTTCGGTGCGAGCGGCCCGAGATTGGCCTGCACATTGCTGCGGTCGTTCGCACCGAAGAAGACACACGATGCGCCGGTGTCGTGATTCCACCCGTTGGTCACGATCTGTTGCGCCCCGGACACACTGCTGCAACTCCGTGGCTGGTTGTTGCTGAACATCGTTCCGACCACGAAGTCGCTCGATGCCGAACTCCCGAATCTCGCCGCGCCGCCAGTGCTCGACCGGGCGGTGTTGTTGGCGATGGTCGCTCCGCGAACCGCGACATAGTTGCTTCCCGTCACAGCAATCGCAGCCCCGTCGCCCGCCGTATTCCCCGACAGGGTGCTCGTCCGTACTGTCGTGTAGCCGTTGGTGAGGATCGCACCCCCGAGGGCCGTGGCGCTCGACGGCGCGCCGGCCGTATTGCCGGCGAGCGTGCTCCTGATGACGATGACACCGTCGAGCGCGGTCACGCCTCCGCCATCGTTGGTCGCGCTGTTGCCCGACACCTCGGAGTCTTGGACTTCGATCACTCCGGCGCCGTAGACGCCCCCACCGGAATCGGTCGCGGTGTTTCCTGAAACGGAAGATCCGTTATGGACGAAAAGTCCTCCGCCGGCAGCAACGCACGCTCCGCCGCCCGTGGTTGCGCGGTTTCCGGTGACACGCGACGAGTCGACCCACACGAAGGCTCCTGATTGCACCGAGATCGCGCCACCACAACCGGAAGGGTTCCCTCCGGTCAAGGAGAGGTCACGCAAGTAGGTCGGCGATCCGGATGTGACATTGAAATGCCGACTGCCGGCTGGCGCGACCAGCGTGACGAGATCGTCACCATCGATCGTGAGCGCCCGGTTGATCGTCATCGTCGAGGTGAGGGTGATGGTCGTCGGAAAGCCACCGCAGTTGAACCGGATGTCGATGGCGGGCCCAGCAAGTACGCCGGCAAGCGCCGCGCTCGTGCAGCTCGCCGCCGATCCGTTCCCGATCGTCGCCTGATTGCCGGGCGCTGTGCTGAACGTCTGCGTTGCCCCGGTCACCGTCAGCCCGCCGTACAAGTAGCGCATCCGCCAGTAGTAGGTGGTTCCAGACGTGAGCACGTAGGGCAGACCGGTCCAATCAGCGAAAACTTCGTAACCGTCTGGATCACCCCCAGGCACCATTGCAGGTCCGTCAGTAGTGAGGGTGGACGACATCGCGGGCGACAAGGAGAGATCGAAGTAGGCGTTACCTCCGATGCCCTGCGGCTGGAGGTACGCAGTCGAGAGTGCGGCCGTCTGGGTGATCCCTGTCGTCGACGGGTTCGGGTAGGTGATCGTCGGCGCCAACCCCGACTGATTGACCCCGAAGACCCACACCGGTGCGGTCGGGACCAACAGCGGATTGTTGTTGCCGTCCGCCATGGTGATGAAGCCGGTGAGGTTCTGCCCGGTGAGGGGGGTCGTCGAGCGCACCGGAACCTGGATCTCGACAGTGCCACCAGTCGGGATCGCCCACAGACGGCTCGCGCTGCCGAGGTTCGGAATCCACAGTCGGCCGGGCGCGCTACCTGTGCCCAGCGACTGTGGGCAGTTGGCGGGAAGCGACCCGCCGTTGTAGTAGCAGAAGACCGGGCTGCTTCCGGAGATGGCCGGAGTCGTGCTCGGCGGAAGACCGAGTTCGATCTGAGCGAACTGTCCTGCGCACGCGTTGCCGATCCCGCCGATCACGACGTGGACGTAGTAGATGTCGTTGGGGCCGGGCTTCGCTGCGGCGGAATCGGTTCTGAACCCCACCCAGGTGCCGACGCCTGGGGTGGTGTACGGGTTGCCCTGGATGAGCGACACGCAATCGACGACTTCGGAATACTGGTACCGACCGTCGCTGTAAACAGCGGCGGCTGACACCGTCGCCGCGGGACCGAAGGGTGTGACGACAAGTGAGACGCACAAGAGTGCCAAGGCGAGCGCCATGCGTCCAAGGGTGCGATGCGTGTGCTGAGAGCGGCCGACGGGCGGCCGGTCGTCGCTCCGGTGATCGTGCCGGTGTGCCACGGGACGGCAGAGTCTGTTCGTCAGAATCGTCATGTGCCCAGGGAACCACGATCACCGGGCGAGAACAATCGGGAATTCTCCCTATCTCTCGCCAGGGTCGCACCAGCGCGCACCCGGTCGAACATCTGCGTCATCGGCCGCCGATCGCCGCAGCTCGGCGTCAGCCAAGTAGTGCTGCAGTATCTTGCAGCAATTCTGCCGAATGGCCTCTCTCACCATGCCCAGTACAGGTGAGCGGCTTCCCCCACTGTTCAACTCACCCGCTGGGGGTCTGCGATGTCCATCGAACCACTCGTCCACGAAGCCGAGGTTGCCACGCTGATGGTGGTGCCCTGGCACGACCCGATAGTCGACGCTGTCGGCTTCGACGTCAGGTCGAACTACGTCGAACTGTTCTGGCTGAACGTCCTCGGACCCACCGCTACCTGGACCCTGCGTCGGTTGGTGACCGGTCTGGATCGCTACCCGCTCGGCTACGAACTCGACCTCGCCGAGACTGCTGGGATGTTGGGTCTCTCGTATTCGACGGGAACGTCGAACTCTTTCGCCCGCGCGTTGCAGCGCTGCCAACTGTTCGGCATGTCGCAGTCCATGCCTGGCGGCGGGTTGGCGGTGCGTCGCAAGGTTCCTCCCGTCGCTGCCAGGCACCTGTCGCGGATGCCGCCGCAGCTCCAGGCAATGCATTCGCAATGGCAGGTCCGTGAGTTCACGCTCAATGATCTCGAACGCGGGTGTGCGCTCGCGACGGCCATGGTTGCGGCCGGAGATGAACCTGAACTCGTGGAACGTCAATTGCTTGCCGTCGGGGTCTCGCCCGCAGCAGCGGTGGAAGCGACGACGTTCGCCACCACCCGCAGCGTGACCGAACCAATCGCTGAACGACCAACTACTTGACGAAGTTGGTCGCGAACTCGATGAGCAGGCGTGCGCCGAAGCCTGTCGCACCCTTGCTCAGCCAGCCGTCGTCACCGTCGGCGGCCATTGGCCCAGCCATGTCGATGTGAGCCCACGGCACCTCCGCGACGAACTCGTGGAGGAATAACGCGGCGGTGATGGCGCCGCCGGGCGGGCCGCCGATGTTGCGCATGTCGGCGACGTTGCTGTCCAGCTGCTTGCGGTAGGCCTTCTCCAACGGCAGCTGCCAGATCTGCTCGTCGGTGGCTGCGCTAGCGGTGCGCAGCTTGTCGATCACGGACTGGTTGTTGCCGATGACGCCAGCGACCTTCGTGCCCAGCGCAACCATGCAGGCACCCGTGAGGGTGGCGATGTCGACGATCGCGTCCGGCCCGTCCTCCACCGCCAGCGAGAGACCGTCGGCCAGCACCAGTCGACCTTCAGCGTCGGTGTTGTGGATCTCGGCGCTCTTGCCGTTGCGGAAGGTGAGCACGTCGCCCAGCTTGACGGCGTTGCCGCCGGGCATGTTGTCGGTGCACATCAGGTAGCCGGTGACCTTCACCTTGCACTTCAGCGCCTTCAGCGCGCCCATCGCCGCCAGCACGGCAGCTGCGCCGCTCATGTCCATCTTCATTGCGATCTGGCCATCGCTGGGCTTCAGGCTGAGGCCGCCCGAGTCGTACATCACGCCCTTGCCAACCAGCGCGACGTGGCCGACCGAGTTGCGCGGCGTGTAGGTGAGGCGCACCATGCGTGGCGGCTCGACGCTGCCTGCATTCACGCCCAGCATGCCGCCGCAACCCATCTCGGCGAGCTGGTCGCGGTTGAACACTTCCACCATCAGGCCGCTGGCGTGAGCGACTTCGGTGGCCTTCTCCGCCATGTGGCGTGCGGTCATGTAAGCCGGTGGCAGATTGGCCAGGTTGCGGGCCAGCACCGTTGCAGCGGCCGTTGCCTGACCGCGCTCACTACCGACGCGGGCACCCTTGGCCCGCTTCTCGCCGACCACGAGCACCAGCTGCGTGAGCGCGGCCTTGTTGGCGTCCCTCTTGATTCCCGCGAACCGATAGCCGGCCAGTAGCCCGCCCTCCACCACGGCCTGCGCAGCTCTGGTGGCGTCGACACCGTCGAGGTCGGCCAGGTTGGTGGCAACCACTGCCCGCTGTCCGGCGGCTCGCACGATCGCGCCCGCAGCGTTGCGCAGTGTCTGCACGGTCAGTTCGCCCGGGCCACCGATACCGATGGCAATCTGCGCTGGCCCAGTGCCGGAGGGGACAACGAGTGTCTGGCCGAGCTTGCCGTCGAACCCGACGGCCACCAGTGCTGCACGGTTGAGCCCGAGCGAGCGGGGAACGATGCCGGTGGTGCCGACGGGCACGGCCACGGCATCGACGGTCTTGGGAGTGGTGCGAGTGATCAGCACGGTTGCAGTCATGTGTGAAGTCTTGCGCACCTGCGGCGCCACGCGGAACTCGCACCCGCCAGCGCACCAACCTGTCGCGGCCACCGTCGGCTCACATGGTGGTCACGGCCGCGACAGGTTCGGCGTGGAGAGGGGTGACGAGCGCTGATATCGCTGACGCTGACTGCTTCGTTGCGTATGCAAACATCTTTGCGCGAACCGTTTCGAGTTCGCCGACGTAAGGACTGTCATGAAGAAGCATTGGAAGAAACTCGTCACAGCCGTCATCGCCATCATCGTGGTGGTGATTGCCGGTTCATTCATCTACGCGAAGGTCATCAACAAGGCCGACGACGAGTTGGACAGCGGCGACGTGAAGGATCTGCTCAACGCAACCACCACCGTTGCCCCAGATGCGCCGGTGACCACCCAAGCTGCTAGCACCGAAACCACCGTCGCCCCGGTCGTCGCCGACGGTGTCGAGGGTGACTGGATCATCGCTGAAGGCTCGGAGGTCGGCTACCGCGTCGACGAGAGCATCAACGGCTTCGCCACTACGGCAAACGGTCGCACGCAAGCGATCACCGGCACCTTCACGATTGGCGCAACGACGGTCTCCGCCGGCGAGTTCACGGTCGACATGACGACGTTCAAGAGCGACGAATCGCGACGCGACGGTCAGTTCAACGGTCGCATCATGGATGTCGCCAACTTTCCGACTGCGACGTTCTTGCTCACCGCGCCGATCGACTTCAAGCAAGTACCCATCGACGGCAGCACCATTCCGGCAACCGCCACTGGCGACCTCACGCTGCGTGGCACCACCCAGTCGGTCACGTTCGAAGTGGAGGCCACGTTCTTGAATGGTCGAGTCGGCGTGCTGGGCAAGATCCCCGTTGTCTTCGCCGACTTTGGTATCCCGAACCCCTCGATTGCAACGATCACCACTGAGGACAACGGAATTCTCGAGTTCGCTCTGGCCTTCGATCGCGCGTGATCGCGAGTGCGCATCTAGCGGCCGGCGGCACCTTCGGCCGTCGGCTGCGACCGCGACCAGGCTTCGGCCAGCGCTGCGTACCGGCCACCACGAGCAAGGAGTTCCTCGTGCGTTCCGAGCTCGACCAGGAGTGCATGATCGATGACTGCGATTCTGTCCGCCCGGCGAACGGTGCTCAAGCGATGCGCGACCACGATCACGGTGCGCCCGTGCATCAGCCGCTCCAACGCCTTCTCCACCACTGCCTCGGTGCCGGGGTCGAGGTTGCTGGTCGCTTCGTCGAGTACCAGAACCGCTGGGTCCACGAGGGCGGCACGGGCCAGCGACACCAGCTGGCGCTCACCGGCCGACAGGCGCGACCCGCGCTCGCGGACCTCGGTCTCCAAACCGTCGGGGAACTCTTCGAAACGCTCCAACACGCCGATTGCTCGCAAAGCGGAGGACACCTCGTCGTCGGTTGCCGCTGGACGCGCAATTCGGATGTTCTCGCGAATCGTGCCGCCGAACAGGAAGCCCTCCTGCGGCACCACCACCACTCGCTCGCGCAATGAGTCGAGCGAGGCAACTCGAAGATCGACCTCGCCAAAGGTGACGTAGCCACTGGTGGGGTCGTAGAGCCTGCTGAGCAGTTTGGCCAGCGTGCTCTTGCCGGCGCCCGTCGGCCCCACCAGCGCCAGCCGCTCACCCGGCGCCACAGCAAGGCTGACCTGGCTCAGTGCCGTCCGTTCGCTGCCTTCATACGCAAACGTGATGCGATGCGCTTCCAAGACACCCGACGCTGGCAGCGACACCGGCTTTGGGTGCTCGGCAACGTCGGGCACGGTGTCCATCAGCGTGTACAGCTTGTGCAGCGAGGCGGCGGCGCTCTGCACGGTGTTGTAGAGCTGCGAGAGCTGCTGCACAGGATCGAACAGGTTGGCCAGCAGCAGGATGAATGCCGCCACGGTTCCAAAGCCGACCGAGCCGCGATGCACCAGTGCACCACCGACACCGACGACGAGCGCGATCGACACGATGCCCGCCCACTCGACCAGCCCGAAGTACCAGGTGCTGGCTTTCACGCTACGCAGGTGGCTGCCGTAGAGCGCCCTGTTCGACGTGACGAAGCGCCGATGGGTCTCCGCTTCGCGACCGTAAGCCTGTATGACGCGCACGCCGGTGATGCCCTCTTGCAGGTTCGACAGGTTGCTACCAACGCGCTCGCGCACATCGAGGTACGCCGAGTTGGAGACACGCTGAAAGCGGATCGATGCGAGGCCGAGGATCGGTGCTACGAACACGACCACGACGAGTGTCATCTGCCAGCTCAGTGCGGTCATCAGTATCAGTGTCATCAGCAGCAGTAGCGCGGCGCCGACGAACTGCAGCAGACCCCACTGGATCAGTTCGCCCATGCTTTCGATGTCGGCAGTCATCCGAGAGACGAGCACACCGGCCTTGTTGCGATCGAAGAACGCCATCGACTGCGCCTGCAGGCGATCGAACACCGCCACGCGTAGATCGCGCAGAAACCCCTCACCCGCACGGTTGATGGCCAATTGCTGTCCGCGAGCAACGAAGTAACCGACGATCACGGTGAGGACGAAGCCGGCGACCGACCAGTTGAGCGCCCTGCCATCGGAGTTCTTGATGCCATGGTCGAGCCCGGTCTTGACGAACACCGGCCCCGCGACCGTGCACAGCGCGGACACCGAGACCAGTGCAACCGCCCACCAGATGGTTCGGCGATACGGCTGTGCGAACTGCAGCGAACGACGCAGGACGCGCCCTGTCTCGGCACGGTCCAGCTTGTCTTCGTCGCTGACGCCACCGGAGGCCCACATGTTCAGCTCACCTCCGCGGTCGGGACAGGCTCTTCGTCCAGTTCGGCGAGCGCTGCCAGCACGGCGCGGTAGCGTTCGCTGGTGGCCAGCAGGTCGACATGGGTGCCGGTGGCGATGACGCGACCTTCGTCCAGCAGCACGACCGTGTCGGCCAGTGCGATGGTGCCCGGCCGGTGCGCAATCACGATGGTCGTGCGGCCTTGCATCACTGTTGTCATCGCCTCGCGGATCTCATGCTCCTTGGACGGGTCGACCGCACTGGTGGCATCGTCGAGTACCAACACGCGCGGGTCGGCGAGAATGGCTCGCGCCAACGCAACTCGCTGCCGCTGGCCGCCGCTGAGCGAGAAGCCGCGCTCGCCCAGCAACGTGTCGTATCCCTCGGGCATGCGAACGATGAACTCACTCGCTCCGGCCAATGCCGCTGCAGCTTCGATATCAGCCATCGAGGCGTCGGGGCGAGAGAACGCGATGTTGGCAGCGACGGTGTCGTGAAACAGGAACGTGTCTTCGAAGACGATCGCGACTGCATGACGCAGCTCAGCGAGGGTGAGGTCGCGAAGGTCGACGCCATCGATGGTGATCGCTCCATCGTCGACGTCGTAGAAGCGAACCAGCAGCCGGGCAAGCGTCGACTTTCCACTGCCGGTGGCGCCGACCACTGCCACCGAGGCGCCGGCGGGAATGCGCAGGTCGAAGTCGCGCAACACACGATTGTCGGCGTCGTAGCCAAAGTTGACGTGCCCGAACGAGACCTCGCCGACACGATCGCCGGCGGGAAGCGAGAGCGGCCGCTCGGCATCGCGCACCTCCGGCACCGTTGAGAGCACCTCGTTGACGCGCAGCAGTGCTGCTGCGGCACGCTGACCGAACGCCACCGTCATGCCCAGGGTGCGCAGCGGGAAAATCAGCAGCCCGATGTATTGCATGAACTCCAACATTTCGCCGCGCGACATCTCGCCGCGGAGCACCCGGTGACCACCGATCGCGAGCACCGCAATCAGCCCGAGGTTGGGCAGCAGGTCCAGCGCCGGCAGGAACGTACTGCGCACTCGCGCCGACTGCAGCGACACGCGGCGAATGTCATCGGCCTCCACCTTCAGGCGCGCTGCGGTCACACCCTCGGCACCGAAGCCCTTGATGACGCGTACGCCGCTGACGGCTTCCTCCACGACAGTCGCCAGCTGCGCCTGCTCGGCCTGCACCGCCAGCACCGCGGGGTGGATCCGGCGCGAGAATCGGGTGGCCAACACGTTCAAGAACGGCAGCGGAGCCAGCGCCACCAATGCGAGGAACGGTTGCTGGATGAACAAGATGACGACGATGGTGGAAACCATCATCAGGTTCGAAGCGGTGATGGGAATCATCACCACGAACCCTTGGATCTGGAGGAGATCGCTGGACGCACGGCTCATCAGCTGACCCGTCTGAGTGTGGTCGTGAAAGGCGACGTGTAGGCGCATGATGTGCGCGAACAATTGCTCGCGCAGCTTCGTCTCGGTGAGACGGCTCTCTCGGAACGCGAACCAGCGCCGCCACGCCGTGAAGATGCCGGCAATCACTGCCACCGCCGCAATGAGCAGCGACCAGAACCACAGCGAGCCGTTCCCCAACACTGCGCGGTCGACGGCCAGGCTGGTCAGCTTCGGGACGGTGACTTTGCCGGTGCTCCAGAGCAAGCCAACCGCGATGCCCGCCATCAGGCCAGTGCGTTGCTCGCGGAGCATGGCCCGCAGGAGGCCCCATCCCCCGGTCCCCGGCGTCTGCAGCTTTTGCGCCTTGGCCCGTCTCCCCACGTCTCTGGACACTACGCCGAGGCACCCAGGAACCAAGAGTTGAATAGCAAACCCCTGGCACCATGGCCCCCAACGCGACATGACGCCCCGTTGATCGGCGTTAGTTTGGGCGCATGAACATCATTGGTTGGATCGTTGTCGGGTTGTTGGCCGGTCTCCTGGCGCGCTGGATCACACGCGACGAAAAGAGCGGCTGCCTCTACACGGTCGCCGTCGGCGTGCTCGGCGCACTGATCGGCGGCGCACTGATGCAGGCTGCCGGTGGGAACGGCATCAACGAATTCGACCTGCGCGCCATCGTGGTGGCAGCCCTCGGTGCTGTGCTACTTCTCTTGGTGCTGCAAGCCATCGGCGGCCGCAGCCGTCGACGTCGTTAGCTACCGCGACAACAGGTCGCGGACCCGCTCTTTGGGGCGTCCGATGATTGCCATGGTCTTCGTCACGACGACCGGCCGCTGCAGCAGCTGCTTGTGCTTGACGAGCAGATCGACCACCTGATCCGGCGTTGCGGCGTCAGCGTCGGTGAGGGCGAGCTTCTTCCACATACTGTCGCGCCGCACGAGATCAGTGACCGGGTCTTCCAGCTTGGCGATGATCTCGCGCAAGGTAGCCGCATCGGGCGGGGTCTTGATGTACAACACGATCTCGGCGTCGATGCCGAGTTCCTGGGCGATGCTCACGGCATTGCTGGAGGAGTTTCAATGTGGGTTGTGGTAGATGGTGACGTCGGCCATGGCAGCGCAGCGTAGCCGCCGGCACCTTTGTCAACTATGTGAGACCCCTCGCGTATGGTGCATCTCACGGCTTCCCCCCGTTCATGACAGTCCTGCCAGCACCGCGCCCGCGGCGCTGGCATCACGTCCGGAGGTCGCCCCATGCCCACTCACGAAGTCCCACTCACTCCATTGCCGCGTCCCACCCCGGTGCGCTGCGGCACCGACGCTCTCCGCGTCCTCTTCCTGTCCGCATCACAGCCGCTCGAACCTGAGACATTGGTCTTCTTGCTCGACCGCCACGGCAACGGCAGCGTCATCACCGTCGTGTCCGGCACGGTAGATCCAGACTCGGTGCTCTCGGTCGCCGAATGCATCGCCCGCGCTGCGGAAGGTCTGCCGCAAGCGGAGGCGATGGTTCTGGCCACCGTGCGACCTACTGGGTGCCTGCTGCCCGGCGACATCGACCGGTGGCTGGAGGCCAGCGAACTCGCCGAGTCCCACGGCGTCGCCCTCATCGAGTGGTACATCATTGGTACGTCTGGCGCCCAGAGCCCGCGAGATCTGCTGGGCGAGCCAGAGCGTTGGGCGCTGCTCAGCCCTGACGGGAAGCCATGATCTCTGTCCACCGAGCAGAGCGACAGCCCCGCGGGTGAGCTCAACAGGGTTGTCCCAGAGGGTGACGTTCGTTTCTGGGAAGGCCCAGATGAGGCGCGATCCTGCCACCCCGGCCCGATCCGCAGTCAATGCCCGGCATGTGCGCAACTGGACAAGCGGAAGAACGCGTTTCAGCGCGGCGCTGGCGGTCGACGTCATCTCTTGCGACGGGCCACTATTCGGCGGCTCGGCGCTGGCTGGGACTCAGTCGCAATCCCGCCGCGCGTAGGCGGCGCACGAGTTCCCGACTGGCCGTTGGTACGGCACCGCGCGCCACCATCTCGTCGTAGTACTCCTGGGGAACGTCGTAGTGGTCGCCATGAAAGCCCCGGCGCGGTATGTCCGCTGCCTCGGCAAAGTCGTGCAGTTCTTCGTAGCTGACATCGCTGACCAGGTGTGCCCACAGCCGGCCCTCGAACTGCCAGCGCGGTTCGTCGATCAGCACGGTCATCGCCACATACGATCACACCATGGCCACGCCCGAGGTGGAACTGCGGTCGACGTGGCGTCAGCTCGCTGGCCACGGGCACGACCACCTCCTCGACTCAGTCCTCGCCCGCCACCGCGAGCCCCACCGGCGCTACCACACGCTCACTCATGTGATGTTCGTGCTGCGCCATGTCGCGGCACTGACATCGGCGGGCGAAGCGACCACCGACGTGGCGGCCGTGCAACTGGCCGCACTCTGGCACGACGCCATCTACAACGCTGCCGCCAGTGACAACGAGGCTCGCAGCGCTGGGCTTGCACAACAGGCGGCGGCAGAGCTGGGTTGGTCGATGTCGCGCCAGCTGTTGGTCGAGCGGTTGGTACTGGCCACGGCCGGCCATCACCCCTCCGACGCCGACGAGGCGATGCTGGTCGATGCCGACCTAGCCATTCTCGGTGCCTCAGCGCAGGAGTACGCCGCGTACGTGGCGGGAGTGCGCAGCGAGTACGAGCACGTCGATGACGAGGCATGGCGCGCAGGACGCTCGGCGATGCTCAGTGGCTTTCTGGGGCAGCCGCAACTCTTCACGACGGTCACGATGCGCACCCAACGCGAAGCCCGAGCACGGGCGAACATCACCGCCGAGCTGGCCAGCCTGGCTCAGTGAGCACCCCCAACCCAGCTTCGGCGTTGAGATGCGGTAGTACCGCACTTCAGCGCCGAAGTTACGGGCAGCGGAGTCAGCCGTTCTGCCGTTCTGCCGTTCTGCCGTTCAGTCGTTCAGTGAGCACAGGCACAGGCACCGCCGCAGCCACCGCCGGATTTCGGCGCAGCAGCGGCCGGGGCCGAGGCACCACTGGCGCCAACGCTGGCAAAGACGGACAACAAGCGAACAGCGCCCTCGTGGCCTTGCGGGCACGTGGCAGGCTGGCTGGACTCGCTCATCGGGCGACGGACTTCGAAGGTGTCGTCGCAGGCACGGCAGCGGAACTCGTAGAGCGGCATCGCCCGACATCGTAACCACCTGCTGTGCTTGACTGTCACCCGTGACCAGGACTGCCCCGATGACCGTGGAGACCATTCCAGATACCGAGGAGGTATTGCAGACCGGCGAGCCCCTGTCTGCCCACATCGTCAAGACCGACCCTGGTGAGAACGCCGCCGCAAAGGTGCTGGAAGCCCGCATCTACGGCACACCGCTGGAGGCGTTGTGCGGTCACGTCTGGGTACCGTCCCGCGACCCGAAGCAGCTACCAGTTTGCGAGAAGTGCAAGGGCATCTACGAGATGTACAAGGCATTCAACGACGGCCTACGCGACCAGCCCGACGAGTGAGCGCCGCCGACTACGCCCACCGCACGAAGGGTCTTCGCATCCGCCAAGCGGTGCGGGCGGTAGTGCTCGACCCTGATGATCGTGTGTTGCTCGTGCGATTCGAGTTCCCCAACTCGGGCACCAAATGGGCACTGCCAGGCGGCGGCATCGAGCCGCTCGAGACCGACCACGACGCGCTGCGTCGCGAGCTCACCGAGGAAGTCGGCGCCCCCAGCGTGCACATCGGCCCACACATCTGGAACCGGCTGCACATCGTTCCCTTCATCGATGGTAGCCACGATGGCCAGATCGAGCGGATCTACTTGGTGCGCACACCGGTGTTCACCCCACAACCGGCCCTGACGTGGGAACAGCTCAATGCGGAGTATGTGTTCGAAGTTCGCTGGTGGCACCCCGACGAAATCCACGGGGCCGCGCCCATCGCGCCGGCACAGCTCAGCGATCACCTCGCCAGGCTGCGACAACAAGGTCCGCCGAAACAAGCCATCGACATAGAGGTCTGACGCAATAGCGTTTGTCGTCATGCCCAGTTCCGCCACCATCGTCGCCTTCGCTGCGGCGTCGCTGCTGTTGTTGATCATCCCCGGGCCGGCGGTGCTGTACGTCGTGAATCGCAGTGTCAGCGACGGGCGTCGAGCGGGCCTTGCCGGGGTTGCCGGCCTCACGCTGGGAAACCTGGTGCACGCCATCGCAGCCGCGGTCGGTTTGTCCGCCGTGCTCGCCACTTCGGCGGCCGCGTTCAACACGGTCAAGTGGCTCGGCGCTGCCTACCTCATCTACATCGGCGTGCGCACTCTGATGCGGCCGGCCCAGGCGATGGCCTCCGACCATCCGGCGGTCAGCGTGCGCCGTTCCTTCACGCAGGGCGTCGTGGTCAACGTGTTGAACCCCAAGGTCGCCCTGTTCTTCCTGTCCTTCCTGCCACAGTTCATTCGCCCCGAGGTGGGCCGACCTGGCATCCAAGCGCTCGTGCTGGGTCTCGTCTTCGTGGGTATTGGCTTTTGCACGGACGGCACGTATTCACTGGTCGCCAGCCATCTGCGCCACGTCTTGTTGCGCGGCAAGGCACTGCCGTTCGTGCAACGCTGGGTGGCAGGCACTGTGTTCATCGGGCTCGGCGTGGTCGCGGCCACTGCCTCGGCCACACACGCCCGCCAGCCTGCCCCTGCGAGAGGAGTCTGACGCGTGTTGTTCAGTGCGGCGGCGTGGCCGGGTCTGGCCGATGGTTCCATCACCGTCACGTTCCGCAGCTGGAGCAAACCGCAGGCGAAGGTCGGCGGCCGAACCACGCTCCGGCTGATCGAGAAGTATCCGGGGGTGGTCAGCACCTCGTTGGCACGACACACGGGCCAGGAACGACCGGACTTCAAGATCAACGTCCGCAAGCTGAAGGAGGTGGGGCTGACCGAGAGCCGCCAGGTCGGCTACCAGCTCTCCCCGCGCGGCGTGGCACTGTTGCGGGCGATCGGCTAGCTGTTACGGTGCCCGCCGTGCCAGACGCATCGGGTGAACCGCTGTCTCGTCCGATGTGCGTCATCGGCGACTTCGCGTGGGACGTCCTCATCCGTACCAACAGCGAACTACTGCGTGGCGGCGACACCTTTGGCGAAGTGATGCTGACGCCCGGTGGCAGCGCTGCCAATGTGGCTGTGTGGGCGCGCCGTGCTGGAATGACCACCCGGTTCATCGGCAAGATCGGCCGCGACCGTTTCGGGAAGCTGGCCGAGGAAGACCTGGATCGCGAGAAGGTGGAAGCTCACTTTGTGGAGACCGACGCGCACCTCACCGGTTCGGTGGCAGTCTTCGTCGACCACACCGGCGAGCGTTCGATGGTGTCCGGTCACGGCGCCGACTTCTATCTGCTGCCCCAAGAACTGCCCCGCGACATCATCCGCAGCTCGCGTCACCTCCACCTCACGGCGTGGTCGTTCTTCGTCGACCCACCGCGGGCCGCCGTTCGCGAAGCTGCGCATCTCGCACAGGCAACGGGGGCCACGCTCTCCTTCGACCCCGGCTCCTTTCAGATGATCGGCGAGATGGGTGTTCGGCAGTTCTTGTCGGTCACCCAGGACCTGGGCATCGATGTGCTTCTCCCCAACAAGGAGGAGGGCACCATGCTCACGGGCGGCCTCACCGAACCCGACGAGATTGCGGCCGCGCTCGCCGAGCTGTACCCGAAGGCGCTGATCATGCTCAAGCTCGATGCGGACGGCGCGTTGGTGTGGGAAGCCGGCCGCGGCACGCACATCCCCGCGGGCAGCAACAACCTGGTCGACGCAACGGGTGCTGGCGACTCATTCGCCGGCGGCTTCCTGGCTCACTACCTCGAGCACGGCGACGCCGTGGCGGCCGCCAGGTTCGCAACCACGATCTCGGCGTGGGTGATCGAGCACCTGGGCGCTCGTCCGCAACCCGACGCCAAACTCCGCGCTGCGCTGCGCCGGCCCTAATGGACCGGTCCCTCAGGCGGCTGCATCCACTGCGCGGAGCCGTTCGATGACCGGCTGAAACTCTTCGATACAGCGCACCGAGAAGTACGAGATGCCCCACCTTTCGCGAGCACGGACAAGGTGAGCCGCGATCTCGTCGTGTGTGCCGTGGGCAAGGAACGGTGTAGCCATTGCGTCGTGCAGCGTGAGCGAAGGAATGCCAGCGATCAGTTCGCGCAGCGCTGCCTCTCGATCGTCGGTGATCTCGACCGCCTGTACGAGCGCGTTCAGTTCGACGTCGCGCCCTGCCCCGTGCTCACGGATGTACGCGACCGTGCTGTCGAGGCGGTCGGCTTCCCAGCGCACCTCGAGGCTCTGGCCGTCCTCCAGCGTGCGGCCCAGCATCATCAGACCAACGATGTCTGCGTGACGGGCGGCGTGTGCCAGCGCCACGGGGCCGTTGACACCTGCCATGATCGGTAGACGCGGTTGCAGCGAACGCATGGTGCGCACCTCCGTGAGCTGGTAGTGGGCGCCGTTGTGCGTCACGGTCTCCCCGTCCAGCAGTTGGCGCAGGATCTCCATCGCCTCGCCCATTCGGGCCTTGCGCACCTTGGGCGGGTCGAACTGAAGACCCATCGCCGAATACTCGGTGAACGAGTGACCGGCGCCGATGCCGAGTTCCACCCTTCCGCCGGTGAGGTGGTCCAGGTTCGCATACTCGGCAGCGAGCAGCGCAGGGTGATGGAAGTCGTTGTTGATGACCAACGGGCAGACGCGAAGCGTCGTGGTGGCCTCGGCCATGGCCAACAGCGGCAGTGTCGATGACCATCCGGGCGAGAGGTGGTCCGCTGTCTGAATAAGATCGAAACCGGCGGCTTCCGCACTTCGGGCCTGGTCACGGAGGTCATCGGCCGTGCCACCGCGAGTCTGGTAGCCAAAGCGGAAGGGGCGCATCTTGCCGATCGTACCGACGAGCCCGTTGGTGATGGCACCACCTCCATGGCTGAAACCCGCTCGGCCGTTCACATCGGCGGCCGTATCCTCGTCACGTGTCCAGCAGCGCCCTATCCGTCAGCTCCACCAGCGGCGGGCCGCACTCGCCCGTACGGATGTCGGTGGCTGATTGGGGGCTGTTGGCACTGCCCGGTTTGGTGTGGGGCACTTCGTTCTACTTCATCGCCGAAGGCCTCGAGGCCTTTCCCGCCGCGCTGATCACACCCATGCGGGTCGGGTTCGGAGCGCTCACTCTCGGGCTGTTCCCGGCCGCTCGTCGAGTGCAAATCGACCGCAGCGACATGCCACGTATCGTGCTCCTGGGTGTGATCTGGATGGCGATTCCACTGTCGATCTTTCCCTTCGCCGAGGAACGGGTGTCGTCGTCGGTCACCGGCATGCTCAACGGCGCGACGCCGCTCT
>Ga0105044_10006075_pt1 | contig 16597 bp, 20 predicted proteins | sample MAT01_FD_78092 | JGI IMG/M metagenome (GOLD analysis project Ga0105044, IMG submission 78092) | Freshwater microbial communities from Lake Fryxell liftoff mats and glacier meltwater in Antarctica - MAT-01 | ecosystem: Environmental > Aquatic > Freshwater > Ice > Liftoff microbial mat | place... | reverse complement strand
GACGGCAACCGGCCAAAACCCACGGGTGACGGCTGATAGGATGGTACGCAACGGGTTGAGTCAATCGCTTACCAGAATGATGGCAACGGCGAGGACTGAGAGCCTCAGAGTTTATCGTGAGAGCAGCCGCCAAACCTATCAACACAGCAAGGTTATAAACGGATACATGAGAATTGCCACACGTGATAATCGGGTATGTGCCGCTTGCATGATGGACGATGGTCAAAGGTACGCCGTCAATGAAGTGATGGCGGAACACGTTCAGGGCCGCTGCGCTATGGTTCCTATCGTCGCCGGTTACAAGCCAGCCGAATGGGAGCGTGGCCCGCAGTGGTTCCTATCGCAATCTGCCACAGATCAACAGTCCATTCTCGGCAAAGGTCGCTTCGATGCGTGGCAGGCTGGTAAGTTTGAGCTAGACAAACTGGTGACAGTAAAACGTGATGGCACTTGGGGCGATTCGCTACAGGTGACTTCGCTGAGGGATTTATTAGCCGGTCGGGGTGGAGAGCCGGTGGTCTCACCAGTGCAAGTGCAAGCGAAAAAAGCGCCCGTATTCAAGACGACAAAAGAGGCCGAAGCATGGGCAAAACAAAACTTTGATTTTATCGTTGATTACGGCAAGTTAGACAAGGATGTTGCCAACAACATCAATCAATCAATCCTTGACAATATGCAACGCGTGCCGCAACTAAAAGGCCAAATGTCATTTGTTGGCAGCGCGCAGCGACGAAACAAACAGGTCGAGGACCATTTTAGGGCGAGCATCGACAATGACGTTAGAGTAGCGAATCCCTTGTGGGATGAAAAACGCATACAGAAAGAAGTAAAGCTGAGACTCGGCATATACACAAAACGAATTGGCGATGTGTATGCGTCGAGCTATTCTGGCGGCGGCAGAACGGATGCGTTTAAGGGTATTGTTGTAAATGAGAAATACGGAAAGGATATTCCTGCATTTATAAAAAGCCTAGAATATGGCGTCAATATAGGTTTTCATCCTATTGGTGGCGACACAATAAAATCGGTAATTGACCACGAACTGGGTCATCAGATCGATAAGGCTTTTGGATTACGCACTGATAGGGGAATGCTAGAAGTAATTGACAAAATCAAGGCTATGCCTGGTGGTATTACCGATAGTATATCACGCTACGCATCCACAAATACAGCCGAAACAATAGCTGAGGCATGGACGGAGTACACAAACAACCCAACACCACGCGATGCATCACGATTGATTGGTGATTACATTATGGAAAAAGCGAAAGGAACCAAGTAATGCAAGCCGCCGCACCTATCTGTCTAAAATGTAAACATTTTCACAGGGAGAACAAAAACGAATTCGTTTGCGATGCCTTTCCGGTTGAGATTCCAGAAGTAATTGTACTTGGACTTGATGACCACAAAGAACCGTATCCAGGTGACAACGGAATTCAGTTTGAACCTTTGGATGCAGAACAAACGAAAGTCAGAATATGATCTCCAAAGTCAAAATCGGCGCAATCGTCTACGATGTTGTGCTTGAAGAGACGCTGGGTGATAGTGGATACGCTGGACAACTACGCGTACACCGTAGCCAAATCGCCATCAGTGCTCAGTTGCAATCGCAGTTTGCGCAGGTGACGCTTTGGCACGAAATTGTACATGGTATTTTGGCTAATGCTGGCGTAGCGATTGCAGACCATAATGAGGAACTGATCGAGAAGATTGCGTACGGCGTGCTGCAGGTATTGGTGGATAACCCTGACATAGTTGAGGCGTAAAATTATGCAAACTTCACTATTGCAATCTGCACAAAAAGCTGCTATACTATCTGTAGCGCAAACGCAGCCTCAGGAGAGATGGCAAAACCTGATCCGGCGCTTAAACAAGTTGGAAGCGGGCAAGCGTTACATGATTACGCTGACGGTCGGGCAAGCGTGTGATTACACGGTGCAGGAGTTGGGGCAGGTCGAAAAGTGATACTCGATTTTAACTATGCCATGCGCCGTATGGAAGAAGACAAGTTGTTTGCTTTGCTCTATCAGGTCTGCGAAGCAACCGGCGAGGACACAGATAAGATTGTTACGGATGCGCGCAAGGTCGCCCGCTTGACTGGAGAAACGCCACTGATGACGGCGTTGATATTTAGAGAAAACATAGTAGGGCGCATGAATCGGAAGCACGGAAAGGTCGAGAAGTGATAATTTACAACTTTATGTCTAGGCTAAAGGCAGGCTTGCAAAGGATTTTCCCTTATGCAATTGTAACAATTGAGCCGCTTTGTGACCGAGGTGTTGATTATATTTCTGTCCGGCTCGATTGGGATAAACCTAAGCCTGGCGGCCTCATGGATCGCATCCGAGTAATTGATGTTTTACAACGTGACGAGATTAGTTATTACCTAGATATAATTCGGCATTTGTATGAGCGTAACATGCGGATGATCACTCGTCATCCGCATGCCGAAATAACACATCCGAACGAGGATATAGAGCATGTTAATTTGAGTGCGTTCGGATAACACATAACACTAACCAAATAACCAGCGGCTTGGCTACCATACCAAGTGACGCGCTAGACCACGAACTAACAAGCGTTCCCAGAGCGATACAAACCTTTAATCGGGTTTGTATCGCTCTATTTTTTTACTTTGAATTATCACGTCACCAGGACGGTATCAACTGGGGGAGTAATCCAGATGGCAGACGAAACAAACAACGGCACAGGTGAAACCACGGTTACGCCACCGGCACAAACGGCGGGGACATTCACACAAGCCGATGTAGATCGCATGATTCTAGAACGGCTCGCAACCGAGAAACGCAGCGGTGAAGAGAAGGCACGCAAGGCGGCAGAGAAAGCGGCAGCGGATGCACTCAAAGACAGCGCCGACTTTAAGACGCTTTCCGAGAAGCAAGCCACGGCACTGCTTGATCGTGATGCCGAACTAACGCAGCACCGCACGCAGCTCGAGACGACCAGCCAAGAGCGAGACAAGTACAAGATCGCGCTTGAGTCACACGTCAAGGAACGCCGTAAAGATGTTCCTGAGCATATCAGCGGCTTGCTCGACGTGCTTGACCCCGTTGCTCAGCTTAAATGGCTGACCGACAACGCCGAAAAGTTGGGCGGTACACAGTTGGGCGGCGTGCCTGCAACGCCAAAACCGGCGGGCAACTTGGATGCCGTTCAGAGAGAGAAGGCGCAAGAGCGCTCGAAGAATTTCTATCAGAATGTTTTCTAGGAGTAATACAACATGACAAACTTAGCTTTGACCACGGCAGGCAGTCTGCACGTTGTCGAGAGCAACAAACAAATGACGCTTCCTTTTGCCGAGACTGTGGCCATCGGGCAAGCCGTACGCATTGATACCACAAACGGAAAATGGACGCTAGCGAAAGCCACCGCCACAGGTGAGGCGAGAGCATGGGGCATTCTTGTATCCAAAGACGGCGCGGGTGCGGCTGGCACGGCTGTTCGTGATGGCGTGCTTGATGGGTTTGCACTTTCGGCGTTGGACTTCGACGCTATTGTGTATCTGTCTGACACGGACGGCACGTTGGCCGATTCTGCCGGCACGGTGACGACAGCGCTACTTGGTCGCGTTATCCCTGCGACCGCTACCACCACTGGCACGGCTTACGACAAATTATTGCAAGTAGAAATCAACGTCTAGTCGATTTCACTTCCCTACTAGGGCATAGGAGTAATACAACATGGCAAACCAGGTATTATATGGTTTTGAAAATCTCACAGATCGCTTTCTGGAACGTGTTAGCGACTCGATGATTCCAGTCGTCAACACGGCGATTGAAGCGACGATGGCAGAACACAACCGGCAATTAAACGCCTTTATGTCGTTGTTCGTTGACCGCACAACCGACTACACGCGACGTTACCGGACACCGACCGCTAACCGCTTGCAGCCGCTTGACGAGAATGGTCGCGCGCGACCGATTCGGACGGCTGGCTACTATGACATTGCGTTTCCGATTCAGGCGGCTGGCACGGCGTGGGGACAAACCTACGAAGCCAGCCTAAAGAACACGGTGGCCGATGTCAACAACCGCATGGCAACGCTTCTTTATGGTGACCTCATGTGGATGCGCGATCACATCTTTGCCGCCTTGTTCAAGAATGCTTCATGGACATTCACCGACGAAGAGCGCGGCGCATTGACCGTCAAGGGGCTAGCTAGCGGCGACACCGACACGTACATGATTCAGACGGGTTCGCAGTCCGGCACAACTGACACCCATTATCTGGCGCAAGCCGCCACGGTTGCTGACCTCAGTGACCCGTTTCCCGCCATCTACACCGAATTGACCGAGCATGCCGAGAATGGTGGCCAGGTTATCGCCTTCATTCCGAGTGGACTCAAGGCTGCTGTACAGGGCCTGACTAGCTACTACCCGATGAGCACTGGATTTATTGATCCAGGTCCGAACGCAGCTCGTCTTACCGAGGCGCTTGGTGTAGCCGTTCCAGGCGTGGCATTTGGCGCGCATGATTCTGGAATTCACCTGGTTGAATGGTCAATCTTGCCCGCCAACTACATCATCGCTGTTACCACACAGGGGGACCGACCGCTGGCGATGCGTGAGGACAGCCAGCCTGCTTTGCAAGGCTTGCGCAAGGTTGCCGAGCGCAACGACTATCCTTACTACGAATCGCAGTACAAACGTCATGCTGGTTTTGGCGCACAAAATCGGGTGGGAGCGGTGATCCAGCGTGTTGGGAATGGCACGTATGCCATCCCGACTGGCTTCGAGACACCAATGGCTTAATGGAGTAAAACATGCACCCTTCGATGTTAGCCAAACGCCAGCAATCGGCACAGGTCCGCATCATGGAAGCGGCATCTGCGTTGGCGAAAAAGCACAACGTAAATCCTCCACAACCAGTTACGCAGCGTCAACCCGACATGGCACAAATGCTGCGCTGGGAAGGCATTGCTGATTTCCTTGATGCGTTGACGAAACCGGCAGAACCGGAAACGTCAAAGAAACAACTTGCTTATATCGGAATGACAGCGCCAGAGCGAAAGGCCAAAGGCGGTACAGATGAACAGAAGTAAGCGAATCTTTATGGCCGTTATGGTCATGTTGCTTCTGGTGGTGACACCGGCGGCAGCGCAGACCATCCGCCAGAACTTTGAATGGATTGTTGCCAAGCGCATCACGGTAAACACAAGTGGCATTGCCGTTACTGGTGGCGATGTGGCTGTAACCGCTGGCGTAACCGCCGCCGATGTAACGGCCAGTGATGATGTTGGCGTTGGTGATGATCTGACCGTGGCCGGCGACATGATACTTACCGCGCCGGTACGCACCGTCATCGCCAATCAAGCAACGCTTGTACCGATTAGCGCCAACGTACCGATCAGCAGCGCCGGTGCAGTGGGCATCACCTCGATTACATGTGGTGCTGGCAAATTGTACCGGGTGATCAACGTTGGTTCGCAAAATATTCTTATCACCGACACATTGACCATGAAATTGACGGCCAACTACACACTCGGCGCGCTCGATAACATTACGTTGATGGGTGATGGCACGAATTGTATCGAACTCGCACGAGCAAATAACTAGGCATACTGATGGCTATTCCAACCAGCTACGACGAATACGAACTTTCCAGGTACATGCTAGCCACGACAGCGACAGTGGCTGAAGTGGCTGGCGTGGAAAGCTACACCTTCATTGAGGCAGTCAACGACACGTTGACCGCCTACGGGGTTGCCTCCATTGCCCTAGCGACCGACATTGCAAAGCTGCGTTCGTTGGCGAAGGTCGAAGCGTGGAAAACCGTCATTAGCTATCTGATGACGGCCTACGATTTCACCGCCGATGGTGCGAGTTACAAGCGCAGCCAGATGTTGGCGGCGGCGGAGTCGGCATTGTCCAGAGTCGAGGCTGATGCGGCGTTGGCGGGATATAGCACAGTGTACGGTATCCAAATGGGGACGATGGTCTACAGCGACCCATACACGATAACCGAAAGCGCAGACGACTATGCTCAGTAGTGCCGAAGTTGCATCGATGCGGGCAACGCAAGCGCTGGCATGGCCTGACACATGCACGATTAGCCGCGCAACCGTGGCTAGTGATGGCATGGGCGGCGAAACAAGTACATGGTCGACCGTGGCAACCGTGGCTTGTCGGCTAGGCGCAAGCGGCACACGGCCCAACGAAGGCGAAACATCTGAGCAGCTACGCAGCATGGCCGACTTTGTATTCACACTACCAACCGGAACAAACGTTCTAAGTGGCGACCGGATTGTTATGGGCGCACGTACGTTTGAGGTCATCAAACCGGCTGACCATAGTTGGCTGACGGCGCTACGTGTGCAAGTGGTCGAGGTGACATAATGCCAGCATTTGGGACCGTAACAGTCAGATTCAACCATGTTCCGCAACTGTCCGGCAATCTGCGCAAGCTAGCAGCGGAAGCGGTCGAATCGGCAGCGCTGCAAACGGAAGCACTAGCTAAAGCCGCCGCACCCGTGGACACCGGCTTTCTACGTAGTTCGATTCAAGCGGAAAAGGGCGACAGTGATCTGACGTGGGAAGTAGGCGTTACAGCGGAATACGGCATCTTCTTAGAGTATGGCACGGTCCACATGGCCGCTAGACCGTACCTGACACCAGCCGTCGAAATGGTACGCCCGCAGTTTCTTCGTGAGATGGGCGACATTGTAGAACAGGCGGTTCCATGATTCGACAGGCTCATCAACCATGATCGAGACAACGCGCGTAGACGCATGGCTACACACAACCCTATCGGCATCGTCGCCACTGGTGGCACTGGTATCAACGCGCATCTATGGTTACGTAGCGCCACAAGGCACGACCGGCAATATGGTGGTCTACAACTGGCAGGGCGGCAGCGACCTCAACACCGTTGGCAGCTATCGTGCGCTTGTCAATGGCTTGTGGCAAGTCAAAGCCATTACACAAAGCAACTCATTCGCAGCGGCCAAAGCCATTATGGACATCGTAGACGATACCCTGCACCGTGCGAGCGGTAGCGTGTCCGATGCGTTGATTCTGGCATGCGTGCGCCAAGCGCCGGTGCAGTACGTGGAAGTAACGAACGGGATTCAGTACAGACATTTGGGCGGCATCTATCGAATACAAGTCGATCCCAATTAAAGGAGTTAGCATGGCAGAACTAATCACAGTGCGCGGCAACCACGACGGTGGCGGCGTAGCACTTAACGAACGCAGCGAAGCGCACCCGAGCGGAGAGGCTTTCATTGTCGGCCACATGGTGGCGCAAGTCGCTAAGACGCTAGAAGTAGAGCAGCGGCTTTTGTCTGGCTTGCTTGTGGCCACAGACGAGCCGGTAACGGTTCCATTCGACGGCTACGACAAACTAAGCGCAACCGCCATTGCCAACCGCAACATGAGCGACAACGAGCGGCTTTTGGTGCGCCAATACGAAGCGGCCACAAAAGGGCGTAAAGCAATTGTAGAGGACGTGCCAGCCACGTCGAAGGATAGCTAAGACATGCCAGAACGGTCAAGTTTATTGCAGGGAACCCAGTTTGGATTAGAGGTAACCCCAGGCACGGCGGTGGCGGCAAATAAGCGCTTGCTCGGTACGTCAATCGAGCCGGGCATCAAAGTTACGACTAACACATTTCGTCCTTACGGGCAGAAATTCACGACCATTAATGCAATGGGCAAAGAGTGGACCGAGGGTAGCATTAGCGGTCCGCTTTGTTATGGAGATTGGACCTACTTGGCGGCCAGCGGCATCCAGTACACAGCGCCGGTCCAGAACGCCGCAACTATCGCCTATACGCAAACGCACACGCCGAGCATGACGGCTGAGGATACGGTCAAGACATACACGATTGAGGTTGGTGGCAGTGTACGTGCTCACAGTCACGCCTATGGCCTGGTGACTAGTCTCGGCTACACCATTAATCGTGAGGAGTGCATGGTCAAAGGCACGATGATGGGGCAACGCTTGAGCGATGGAATTACGCTCACCGCCACACCCACCGACATCGCACTACAGCCGGTGCTACCGACAGAAGTGTCGATCTATCTGGACACCGCCGCTGCCGGATTGGGTACAACCAAGTTGCTGCGCGTTATCGAAGTCAGCTTTGATTTTAGCGATAGATTCGGTCCGGTGTGGCCGGTCGATGCGGCGCAAACCTCATTCGCTGCGCATCTCGAAACCGAGCCAAAGGCGCAGCTTAAGCTCAAGATGGCCGCAGATTCCGTTGGGATGGGGTTGCTTACGTTGATGCGTGCGGGCACAAAGCGCTTTATGCGTGTTGGTGCGGTTGGTCCTGTCATCGTCGGCGCTGAAGTGTACAGCTGGAAACATGACATTTCCCTAACCGTTTCTGATGTAAGCGAATTCAGCGATGATGAGGGATTATACGCCATCGAGTGGACATTTGACGCCACCTATGACGCCACCTGGACCAAGACGATGGTATTTACCGAAGTGAATACACTTTCCGCTTTATAGGCCACATACTGGCAAGAAAGATTTACCACTGTGAAACTAAGTAACATTGTACGCAACGAACGCAAGCTAGCCGTTGAAGTCGAGACAGACGGCGGCACGGATGTGATCAACATCGTGTATAAGCCGTCTGTCATCACGCCGGCCTCAGAAGCTGATTTCCGCACCGAACACGAAGGCGAAAACTTTGGCGATCTCATCGTGGCACGGCTGGCCGAAATCATGCCGAAATGGGATTTAGAAGACGAGGGCGCAATTATCCCAACTACCGAAGAGGGCTTGCGCCATGTGCCCAACCTGGTACTTGGCGCAATCTGGGAAGCCATCATTGCCGACATCAGCGAAAAAAAAGTGAAGAAGGTACCGACCTCGGCCGGTTCCTTCGCACCGACGGCTTAATCGGTTCAATCCCCGATTGGTACATGCTGATTCGTGCTGCTCGCTACCTGGGCGTGCCGCCGTGGGACTTGGCCGACCGTCCGGTATGGTGGCAGAACCGAGCATTAGAGGCCGAACAAGCCGAAATATCGGCTAGGAATAAACATGGTTAACGAGCGAGTCGAACTATGGCTGATGTTGCCGATCTAAGAGTTAAGTACAGCGCTGACACCTCCGATTTCGACCGTGGCGCTGATAGAGTCAACAAAGGCATAAGCGGATTCGTCAAAAACGCCGGGGCGTTCGCTGCCGGCGATTTGTTGGCGGGCGGCATTCGTGCCATTGGTAGCGCAGCGCTGGGGGCTGGTGGTGCGTTGGCTGGCATGGCGATGGACGCCGCTGATCTTGATTCCAAGATTAGCGGCATTGTCGCGCTCGCTGGCGGTGGCGCTGAGGATTTTGACCAACTCAGCGAAGCCATTAATGGATTAGCGATTAACCCGCAATTGATTGTGGACAGCACCCAAGCCGCTACTGTTATTGAGAATCTTATCGCTGGCGGCTTGACGCTCAAAGACGTATACGGCGGTGCAGCCGAAGCGACGGTCTTGCTTGCCAACGCAACGGGCGGTAGCTTTGAGACAGCCGGCACGGTCGCAGTCGATACGATGGCAATCTTTGGTATCGAAGCCGAAAACATGATGGCGGCGGTGGACGGCATCAGCCGCGTCACCAATGCCAGTAAATTCGACATCGAAGATTACGCCTATGCGTTATCGCAGGGTGGCGCACAATCGGCCAGCGCCGGTGTTGAGTTTGACGACTTCAACGCCATTTTGGTGGCGTCAGCTTCCAACTTTTCTGGCGGTTCGGATGCCGGCACAGGCATCCGCAACATGTTCCAAAAATTGATACCAACCACAGTGGACGCCGCCGAAGCAATGTATGACGCCGGCCTAATGTCTACCGATTACGTTGCTGCCGCCGAACGGCTGGGCGACATTCTTGGCTATGAAGTTGAACCAAATCAGTACGCCGTAGTTGACGCTTTTACGGCTATGTCGAAGGCGCAGGGCGTCAATGTCAGCGACACCAAGAAATTAACCAAAGCGTGGAATGGCTTCAAAGACGATTTTGAAGTAAGCGCTTTCTACGACATGGAAGGCAATCTAAAAAGTGCCGCTGAGATTGCGGGTGCATTTAATACCGCATTCAAGGATATGAATGAGCAGGACAAAGCCACCGCCATTAACGAGATGTTTGGCCCTGATGCGGCGCGTGCCGTTTTGGCGATGGCCGACTATTCCGAAGTTGCATTCCAGACGCTAATTGACGGCATGAATGGAACCGCCAGCGCGTCAGAGAACGCACGCACGCGCACGAACAATCTACGCGGTGACATGGATGTATTTGGTGGCACGCTTGATGCACTAAAGCTCAAAATCGGCAAGGAATTCCAGCCAGCATTACGCACGTTATTTCAGTCCGGCACGGGTTTGCTCACAAACTTGGAGCCTGCGATTACCGGCATTGCTGATGCGTTGGCGAATGGTTTGGAACGGGCAACACCAGCGATTGTCACCGCCGTCGAAGGCATGGTCGGCGCAGCCAGCGTGGTGGCACAAGAGGGATTTGGTGCGCTATTCACGGTGTTTGAAGACGGCTCAAGTTACATCGGCGGCTTTGCCGAGGCGCTGGGGGCGAGTGAAGAAAAGGTGTTAGCTATCGGTCAAGCGTTCTACGATCTGAAAGCAGCGGGCGGTCTGTCCGAACTTTTTACCGTGTTTGAGGATGGCTCCAGTTACATCGGCGGATTTGCAACGGCGCTGGGTGCAAGTGAGGGGAAAGTCAAGGCGATTGGTCTGGCGCTTTACAACTTAAAAGAAGCGGGATTGTCCGAAATCTTCACCGTTTTTGAAGATGGCTCAAGCAACATTGGAGGCTTGGCGATTGCACTTGGTGCAAATGAGGATGCAGTCAACTCGTTTGGGCAATCAATTTACAATCTAAAAGATGCGTTTGCGAAAGGTGGTTTTAAGGGTTTGTTTGATGAGGCGTTCAAGAATGTTGACATTGGCGCGTCACTTGCAGGACTACAAACAAAACTAAGTGAAGCGTTTGCAAGCTTTGATTTATCGGCCACAGTGACGAAACTCCAAGAGAAACTGAGCACGGCATTCGAGACATTTGGTCAGTCTGGTGTCGGCATAAACTTGGATGGACTAAAAACAAGTTTAACCGAGGCGTTCAATAATTTCGATTTTGATACCACGATTCAAACCGCCAAAGGCCAGGTAAATGGCTTGCGTGATGGCATTATCACAAACATTACCGAGACAATCAGCGGCATCAACTGGTCAGGCATGAGCGTGTCATTTTCCGGCATGATTGACGCCGTAAAAGGCAAAGTTAACGAAATCGATTGGTCATCAATTAGTTGGGTAGATGTAGGCATGAAGTTGGTAGGCATGGCTGCACCTGGCCTCAGTCTTGCAATAAAGGGCGCGCAGTGGGTAATGGGCAGCGGTAGCTTTTCTGGCTTGGTTGAGTCCGTAAAAAATGCACTCAGTCAAATCCAATGGGGCGACATTGGCGCAAGTTTCGGAACACTGGCCACGGCTATCAGCACTGGCATTAGCAAGATTGACGTATCAGGCACTGCTGCGGCATTTGAGGAATTGCGACGGGGTATGTCACTATCGTTTGAAACGGCGGGCATGAGCAAGCAGTTTTCCGAGATCGAGGCCGGTGTATCTGGTATCGGCGCTGCTTTCGGGCGTGTGTCGGCGCAACTGAAAGCAGCCGGCGAGATTGTGCAGTCCAGTGGCTACTTTGACAGACTTTCCGATAGTGTGCGGCAGCTAGACGAGGCCGGCGTTGGCGCATTTACCAGACCTAATGCAGCAATGGCTAAATTCTTCGCTGATGCAGTGGCTGGATTTTATGATTTGGAGAAATATGGCAAGGGGTGGGGTACGACATTTAATGAGGTAATGACGTTTGACTTTAACACGGTAGACAAGGCTTTTTATGATTATCTGGCACGCGTACAAGCTGGCTTTGACAACCTAAAAACTGAGATCGGCTTTGGCGAAACTACACCGGCGTGGCTTACCTCATTGCAGGGCTGGGCATGGCCCGCATTGACTGATCTGATGGCTTGGAAATGGCCTGCTTACCTCGCATTCACATGGCCTGCTTATCTCACATGGTCATGGCCGACATTGCCCACATGGGCATGGCCTGCTTACCTAACCTTCACATGGCCATCGTTCCCCACATTCACATGGCCATCTATTCCGCAGCCGTCATGGTTGGCGGGTATGTTGAGTTGGAACCCATCAACCGCTATCAGTAATGCAGCCAGTAGCGCAGCAAGTCAGATTTCTAATGCGTTTAGCACAAGTTTTGACAGTCCCGACTATACGAGTACCGGCTCGATTCCAGGTAACGCCAGCGGTACAAATAATTGGCGTGGCGGTCCAACATGGGTAGGCGAGGAGGGACCGGAATTGATCACGGCGTCACGCGGTAGCCAAATTTTCAGTAACAGGGATTCAATGGCGATGCTAGCCGGTTCCGGTTCCGGTGCTGGTGGCGGGCAAACTAACAATTTCTACATCACCAGTAACGATCCTGAATCCGTAGCGCGCCAGGTTGCACGCATTTTGCAGCAGAGAGGCTAACCGATGGCGCATGTATTCACCCTAACCGACAGCGTAACAACCGTCACTTTTTCCACTGGCAGCGCCGGTCCTGTGCTCAAGTACACGCCGACCGTGGTCGAATTTGATTTGCGGGAAAGTGGGCGTGGCGGCATGACGTTGGAGCAGCGAAAAACCGTTGTCAGAACATTTGGTCTACTCGTAACAGCGGCCACGGGTGCATTGCTCCAAACTCAAATCAACACAATTGAAACGCTGCTCAGACAAGCCAAAGAACGCTACCTGAGCGGGCGGGGGCGCAAACTTTATATGACGCTCCAAGTAGACGGCGAGGCGTCAGCATGGCGTAGTCGTGTGTTCGTGGGCAACCTCATACCTGGCGAGGAGGCATTTGATAGGTGGTACAACTACAGCGCCGAATGTAATTTGCGTCTAGTCTGTGAACCATTTTGGGAAGGACCGGAGGCAGAATTGCAAATTGCCTCCAAAGTTAGCGCAACACCGGCGACGGGTGGTAAGAGTATCCACAACCAAAACGACAGCGGCGAGGGCAATTACATCCAGGTTCTTGGCGCACAAGTTACCGGCACACTACCAACGCCGGTCAAGATTCAGATGGAGAACACCAGCGGCGGATCGTTGCAGTACGCTAACCTGTTTATTGCCACCAATACCAAAAGCGACCCTGCTAATTTTACGCACATGATCGAGGCTGAATCTCGCTTAGCGAATGGCACAATCACAGCCAACGCCGTCTATAGCGGCGGCAACGTTTTATCGCTAACGGTCAACACGACCGCCGACATTGCGATCCCTCTATCGGCGGCAATGGTCGAGGATTGTGGCGGCCGTCAGTTTCGGGCGCTACTCTACCAAACAACTGCACCATCAGGTAACACCTATGTCACGCCGTCAATTCGGGATGCAAGCGGCTTAACCAACTACACACCCGGCAAAGACCCCGTTCTCGTGATAGGGACATCAAGTTTAATTGTCGATTTGGGTTCATTCCCCATCCCAGACGGGGGCGGAGATACGACCGGCTGGGGCGCAATGACGTTTGGGTTGGCATTCCTGTCGACGGCATCAGTAAATTTTTCTTTTGATTTTATCCAAATCACGCCGACCGAAAGCATACGGCTACTAAAGCAGCGCGCTGAAACAGTGGCGAATGGTGAATTTATTGTTGATGATCCGATTGAAGATACTATTTACCGGCTGAGTGGAGCCACAAAATATAACGATTTTATTGTGCGTGAGTCGCCGGTCATGTTATGGCCTGGCGAGTTGGCGCGCGTGTATTTCCTGGCGGATGTAGCGCCAAACAAGACAATGACGGTGCGCATGTGGATTCGGCCACGAAGGGAAACGGTGTAATGCCACTCTTTACCGTTGAATTCCGAGACCGCAACTTTGACGCCGCGCCGATTGGTAACCTGTCATTTAATCCACAGCGTTGGACCGGCGCGCGCTCGCGTGGTCCGGTTGATGCGGAAGTTTTCGCCACCGGTCCAACGGGCGACGTGTGGGCATTGGCCGAAAAACTAGGCTATGAGCTTTTAATCAAAAACGAAAACGGTACGCTGTGCTGGTGGGGCAAGTTTACGCGCATCGAAATGAACTATGACGGCGAGTCAACCGGCCTGAGCTTGGACGAGATGAGCAACAAGATCAGCGTGCGCTATTCCTACGACGCACCAGGCGGCACGGTTTCGGGCGTCACCGAATGGGCAACAGACACGCAAAGCATTACCAAATACGGCATCAAAGAATTAATTGAGAACGCCGACCAAACCACTTTAGCTGAGGCTGAATACAGGCGTGACACCATGCTCGAGTTTAAGTCTCTGCCGGTTGGCACAACCGGCGACCCTGGCGCAAATCTAGTAGCGGGTATGGCTACGGCCAAAATTTACGGCAAAGGTTACACCGAAACACTGGCCTGGCGCTACTACGAGCAGCCGCAGGGCAGGCTAGTGCATGATGACGGTGGAACCGAGCAAATCATGGGTTACGGATTCACCGAGGCGATTGGATTCAAAAACCACGTCAACACCGTGCATAGTATAGCCGGTAATTTCCTCAATTTGCCGGAAGGCGCACGGCTAGAACTGACGGGCATGGCGGCGAATAATGGAACCTGGACCGTTGACACGGCCACCGAAGACGAAGCCGAAACCTACACCGTAACGACAATTAGTTTTGAATCAACGGATGACATAAAAGACAGTGCCAGCGGGCTGACATTCATTCGTAATCACGAAATGATAGAAGTTACCGGTTCATCCGGGCAGGATGGCTTCCACTATACCGATTCTGCCAGCCATAACCACGTCACCACCGACACCGGCTTTGGCGGACAAATCAGCAACGAATCAGCGGGACCGTCTATCACGATTGACCAGGGCAACAGCATCACGGTCAAAGAGAACGTCACACGCGCTGCACCAGGTGCGGCGGCGACAGTGATAGCGCACGGTAAGAAAGTTGATCAATCGTTCACGATACCCGTCGCCGGCAGCTTTACGGTTGGTGAGGTGATTATCCGTCTGCGCAAGGTTGGCACGCCAACCGGCGGCGTGACGGTTGGGCTGCGCACCGACACGGCAGGCGCGCCAACATTCCCCGCCGTTGAAGCCATCACCGTGGCGGCGGCTGATATCAGTGAGGACATGAGCGACATTGGCTTCAACTTCGCCAACACTTCGACAGTTACTTTCGGAACCACTTATCACATTGTTGTCGAAGTGGCTGGCGGCGTGGACTCAGCCACCGGCTATTACATGGTCGATATTGCCGATGCGGAAGCAGACGGGGTAGCGCCGTATACGGGCGGTGTGCTGAAACTGTGGACAGGTGCAGCGTGGGTGGCAAGAGTGCCGAACGGTAGCATAGCGTTCCAAGTTTGGGGACACCAGACCACGACACAGCAGCTTGTAGAAGTGGCTAGCGCAGCCGGTCAATTCGGGCTAGCGGTGGTGATTCGCAATTCTAGCACGCTACCCAAGCGCCAGTATCGTGAAGGAAATTATGACGGGCTTAATGAATTTGATGACCTACTCAATGCAGGCACGTCTGGCGCAAAGCGCTTAGTCGTCAAGCCGGCCATCGGCACACGCACGCTAGTGATTGAGCAAGAACCAGAATCAAATTTATTAACCGACCTGGTAAAAAAAGGCGGCAAAATCTATTGGCCAACCGGCGCACCATATGAGCCGGGCGTGTTGGTCTACGGGCGCTGGCTGACCCTGGCCAATGTGCCGGTATCGATCAGCCGCTTGGCGCGTGTCTCGCCCATGTTCGTGGAGAAGGACACTTACAGCGCCGACGACGACACGCATGACCCCGACCCACGCGGGGCGAGAAGCGTTTGGGATTTGGGGAAGATTAAAAACGGTTAGTGAGCGAGTCGAACTATGGCTGAACAAAAAGCCTCTGATATTTACAAGATGATCCGTCCGCTAATCAATGCTGACAATGAGCGCACATTTGCGCGCATCACGCAGCAGATCAACCGCGTCACAAATACAGTGACGAATAACAGCAGCGGTGGCGGATCGGCAGATAGTACGGCATTGACGGCTCATTCTGCACTGGATTGGATTCAGGCACACCCAACCAAAGATAGCGCCGTCAATAAAACACGCACCTACTATAGCATTAATTTTGGCATTGTTGGCGGCGTTGGTGTTGACGAGTCGAATAATATCCTTGCCATGCTGAACACAGTTGGTCTGACTGGTGGCGGCACGTGCGTCATTTGTGCCGTCAATCCGGCTGACCCCATTCACGTCGCCAAAACCGTCAGCATCTACTATTCCAACGTGCATGTGGTATTCCCCCCTGGCCAGGCCATCACTTTTGCGGACAAAGGCTCCTTCCGCATCATGGGCGACTATGCCCAGATTACGCGCAAAGTTGACGGCGCGGCGATGAAGCTACAAAGTGCCTCAACTGTCGTCAGCAACGAAACTGTCTTTACATTGTCTGCCACAGACACGGCATTGATGGATGCGGAAGCAAATCCGGCACTGCGTATCGTGCGCTTGGGCGATAAGCTTGTTGTCCGTGGCCAGAAT
>Ga0105044_10006074_pt1 | contig 16598 bp, 17 predicted proteins | sample MAT01_FD_78092 | JGI IMG/M metagenome (GOLD analysis project Ga0105044, IMG submission 78092) | Freshwater microbial communities from Lake Fryxell liftoff mats and glacier meltwater in Antarctica - MAT-01 | ecosystem: Environmental > Aquatic > Freshwater > Ice > Liftoff microbial mat | place... | reverse complement strand
GTCGGAATCGTCGGGCTCGCGGAGGATGTGGGCGGCCTTCTCGACCGCTCGCCGGGCGCGGTTGAGGCGCCGCTCGTCGACGGGCAGCTCGGTGCCGCCGGCGTCGATCGACTCGCGCAGGCGGACGATGGCGAGGTCGGTGAGCTCCTCGGCGATGGCTTCGAGGCGCGCCCGGATGTCGTCGAACTCACCGGCCACCGGGAACCTCCGGCGTCGGTTCGAAGACCTCGGTCCGCAGGAGCGGACGCTCGAGCTGCAGCTCCTCGCGGCTCGGGCCGATGCCGTTCGAGGCCAGCAGCGCCATGGCGACGATGGCGACGACGACGAGCGCCGAGATCACCACGAGGACGATGGCGTTGCTGCGATCGGGGTTCGGTTCGCGGCCGGCCTCGGGCGCGGCGGGCGCCGATCCCCCCTGGGGTGGTGCCCAGGTACCGGGCGGGGGCCATCCGGGCGCCGTCGGTGGTGGCCAGCCTGGCTGCTGGGCCGGTGGCCAACCCGGCTGCTGGGGCGGGTGGCCGGGCGCGGCGGGGGGCCACGCGACCGGCGGCCCGGCGGCCGGTGGGTGCTGGGGTGGTGGCGCCACGGCGGGTGCCGGTGCGACCCACGGCGCGGTCGCCGGTGGTGGCACCGCGTCGGGCGCCGGCGCGGCCTCGGGTGGCACGGCTGGCGGACCGGTGGCGGGCGCCACGGGCGCGGGCGGCACCCACGGCGTGCCCGGAGCTGGACCCGGGTGCGACACGGTCGGCGCCGCGCCGGGTTCGGCGCCGGCGACGGGGGCCGCGACCGGGCCGGTCGCCCCCGTCGGTCCTGCCGGCTCGGCGGGGCCGACCGGAGCTGCCGATGCGGCTGGGGCCGAGGTCCACGGGGTGATGGTGGGCCGCTCATCGGGCGCCGGGGAGGCGGCGACGGCGCGGCCGCAGCGGGGGCAGGCGACCTGGTCGTCGCGCAGGGTGGCGAAGCAGGAGGAGCAGGCGGCCATGGCCTCACCGTAGCGGCGGGGTCCGACACCGCCGGTGCGGGGGCGGTGCATCACGGTCTCCGACCGTGTCCGGGGCCGTGCGGGCGCAGCGGTAACGTGGCGTCTCCCCCGCCGTCCCGCTCCCGGGACCGACACCCGTTGGTGACATGCACCCCGATGATCTCCACGAGTGGGCCTCGTTCGACGTCGACGGCTCCACGTACCTGTTCGACCTCACGTTCCTCACCAGCAACTGGACGTGCATCTTCGGCGACGGTTGCCTCGGGGTGCTGACCGCCCCGGCGCCCGAGCTGGTCCACGGCTGCTGCACCTACGGCGCCCACTTCACCGGCAAGAAGGACCGCAAGAAGACCGAGCGCTACGCCGAGCGGCTCACGGCCGAGCAGTGGCAGCTCAAGGCCGAGGCCGCGGCCCTCGGCGGGCCGATCCACAAGAACGAGGACGGGGACACCGTGAGCCACGTCGTCGACGGCGCCTGCATCTTCCTGAACCGGGTCGGGTTCCCGACCGGTCCCGGCTGTGCGTTGCACTCGGCGGCGCTCGAGATCGGTGAGCGCCCGCTCGACTGGAAACCCGAGGTGTGCTGGCAGCTCCCGCTGCGCCTCGACCACCACGTCGACGACAACCAGCACTACACCTACACGCTCCGCGAGTGGAAGCGCCGAGACTGGGGCGAGGGCGGCGAGGAGTTCCACTGGTGGTGCACCGAGACCGACGAGGCGTTCGTCGGCGCGGAGCCGGTGTACGAGACCCTGCGTGACGACATCATCGAGCTCGTCGGCACCGCGCCCTACGAGGCCTTCCGGGACTTCATCGCCACCCGGTCCACCGAGACCCTCCTCCCGCATCCCGCGGTCCGCCGAGGACCCCGGCACGACGATCCCGCCATCTGAGACCGACCCGGCCCTGCGACCCGGGTTCGACCCACCGGCCGGCGGACCGGGTGATCGATCCCAAGGGGTCACATGAGGTCCCGACCTGCCGATATGAGGAGCAATGGAAGCGTTCACTTCGGAGAACCTGGCCAAGGCGGCACTCGACGAGGGCCTCTTGCTGCCCGAGTTCTGCGTCGATCAACTCGTCGCCGCCATCGATTCGGGCAAGCACGTGATCCTCACCGGCCCTCCGGGGACCGGCAAGACCACGATGGCCTACCTGGCGGCCGAGGTCGCGCAGCGGGCGATGTTCTGCACGGGCTACCTCCCCACCACGGCGACGAGCGAGTGGACGACCTTCGAGACCATCGGGGGCCTCCAGCCCACCGCTGACGGGCTCATCTACCGACCCGGCCTCTTCGTGGACGCCATCGAGCAGGGTCGGTGGCTGGTGATCGACGAGCTCAACCGCTCCAACTTCGACCGGGCCTTCGGCCAGCTCTTCACCGTGCTCGCCGGTCAGGCGGTCGTGCTGCCGTTCAAGCGCAAGGGCCAGACCAAGCCCATCTCGCTCGTCCCAGCCGGCGAGGAGCCGCCCGAGAAGACCGACATGATCCGCGTCCCGGCGAACTGGCGGATCATCGCCACCATGAACGTGTTCGACAAGAACCTCCTGTTCGACATGTCCTACGCGCTGATGCGGCGCTTCGCCTTCATCGAAGTGGGCACTCCGCCCCTCGAGGCCTACGAGCAGCTCCTCGAGGGACCCGGCGAGATCGTGGCCAAGCTGCTCCCGCTCCGGCGCTTCAGCGACCTCGGCCCGGCCATCTACCTCGACGCAGCCAAGTACGCCGCCCGGCGGGCCAAGGACGGCCCCGGTGACTCGCGCCTGCTGTACGAGGTGTTCTACGCGTACTTCCTCCCCCAGTTCGAGGGCATGGAGGACCGGCGGGCCACCTCGCTCTACCGGGCCGTCGCCCAGCACCTCGACCCGCCGGAGCAGGCCGAGGCCCAACGCACCATCAGCGAGGTTCTCGGCGTCGAGTTGGCCGTCTGACCGTGGGTGGCCAGTCGTGACCATCCTGAGCCTGGTCGAGGACGCGCCGCCGGTCATCCCCTACGGCGAACCCGGCTACGACGCCTTCACCGATCTCTGGAGCCGGTTCATCCGCCCCTTCGACGTCGTGCACACGGTGTCGTGCATCACCGGTCTGTCGGTCAGCGTCGTCACCCAGCTCGTCGGCGTGGCGGTCGCCGGTTCGCCCGAGGCCAACCGGCTCCTCGACGAGTTGCCGCACACGATCCGTTCCCTCGCGACGTCCATGAGCACCCAGCACGAGCGGTGCAAGGGTGAACTGCGCGGACCGGTGCTGTGGAGCGAGACCATGTCAGCGCGGGCATCGAGCTTCGGTGACCCCGACCTGTACGTGTGCATGACGCCCTCGCGGGCCTATGACATCGACGAGAACCGCGTGCTCGTCGCCGCGCTCGTCGCGGTCCGTGACGCGGCGCGGTTCGCGGTGGAGAACACGCCGACGCGTCACCAGGAGGACGCCACGCTGCGCATGGTGAAGCGCAACGGGAACGACGCCGGACGGTTCGTCGAGCACCCCTCGCTCCAGGCCGTGTCCCGCGAACGGCCGAAGGCCCGGGCGCTCAAGCGGACCCGCTCGGGCAAGAAGAAGCGCACCTACGAGCCGGCCCTCGCGATGCTGCGACGCGAGGCGAACCCGCTCGGTCCCGACGACGTGCGGGCGTGGTGCGACAAACGCACGCTCCTGCAGCACCGGGTGCTGATGGGTGTGATCCACCGTCTCGAGCAGCGCGGCGCCCGACTCCCGGCGTTCCGCACCGAGCGTGGGGCGCTCTACTCGGGACCGGTGCAGTACTACCACGGTCGTCTCCTCGGCGACCGCGAGGCCCTGGCCGGCATCGTCATCGGCTCGTTGCTGATCGACGTTCCCGACCGCGCCGGTGATCCGAGCCGCAGCCGGGCCGAGATCGCCCTGAAGGCCCGCGCCCACGGCCGTCCGAGCATGGTGGTCATGGACGAGACGGATCTGGACACCGCCGTCTCCCGGGCCATCGAACTGGTGCGCGAGAAGTCCTGAACCGGCCCCGCCGGCACGCCGGCACGCCGGCGGGAAGACGGGGAAGTTGCGGATCTTCGCGGTCGGGATGAGGGTCAGGCTCCAGGGAGCTCATCGGGGGCTGACCGTCAGCGCTTGACTCGGCGGCGGTCCTGCTCCTTGAGGATGCGCTTGCGGACGCGCATCGACGTCGGGGTGATCTCGACCAGCTCGTCGTCGGCGATGAACTCGATCGCCGTCTCGATGGTGAGCTCGCGCGGCGGGGTGAGCTTGATCGCCTCGTCGGTGGAGTGGGTGCGGATGTTGGTCTTGGCCTTCTCGCGCACCACGTTGATGTTCATGTCGTCGGCGCGGGAGTTCTCGCCGACGATCATCCCCTCGTACACGGTCTCGCCGGGGCCGACGAACATCTCGCCCCGCTGCTGGAGGTTGTCGAGGGCGTAGCCGGTGGTGACACCGGTGCGATCCGCCAGCATGGCGCCGCCCTTGCGGGTGGGGAGGTCGCCGACCCAAGGGACCCAGCCGGCGTTGTGCTGGTGCATCATCGCCGTTCCGCGGGTCGCGGTGAGCAGCTGGGAGCGGAAGCCGATGAGGCCACGCGACGGCGCCTCGACGGTGATGATCGTGCGGCTGGTGTCGCCGGGGCGCATGTCGACCACGGTGCCCTTGCGGGGGGCGAGGGCCTGGGTCACGGCGCCGACGTACTCGTCGTCGACGTCGATCGCGGCCCGCTCGAGTGGCTCGTGGCGCTTGCCGTCGATCTCCTTGACGATGACCTCGGGTCGGCTCACCTGGAGCTCGTAGCCCTCGCGGCGCATGGTCTCGATGAGCACCGCCAGTTGGAGCTCGCCGCGACCGGCGACCTCGATGACGTCGGGCGAGTCGGTCTCGGCCAGGCGGATGGCCACGTTGCCGAGGGTCTCGCGCTCCAGGCGGTCACGCAGGTGGCGCGAGGTGAGGTACCGGCCGTCCTTGCCGGCCATCGGCGACGTGTTGACGCCGAAGGTCATGCTGAGCACCGGCTCGTCGACCTCGAGGCGGGGTAGGGGCTTCGGGCTGACGGCGTCGGCGATGGTGTCGCCGATCTCGACGTCACCGAAGCCCGCGACCACGAAGAGGTCACCCGCCACGCGATCGGTGACCTCGGCCCGGACGATGCCCTCGAAGCCCATGAGCTGGGTGAGTTTGCGCTTCGGCGGCCCGCTGGGCCCGGTCAGCGTGTCGAAGTCGCCCTTGCAGATGACGACCTGGTCGCCCTTGCGCAGGGTGCCCTGGACGACCCGACCGATGGCCAGGCGCCCGAGGTAGTCCGAGGCGTCGAGGTTGGTGACGAGGGCCTGGAGCGGGGCGTCGGGGTCGCCGGTGGACGCCGGGATGGTGTCGAGGATGGCGGTGAACAGCGCGGTGAGGTCGTCGCCCTCGCCGGGCATGCCCACGCCGGCCATCGAGCGGCCCTCGCGGGCTACTGCGGAGATCACCGGGAAGTCGATGTGGTGGTCCTCGACGTCGAGATCCATGAACAGCTGGTAGATCTCGTCGAGGACCTCGTCCGGACGCGCGTCCTTGCGGTCGACCTTGTTCAGCACGACCACGACGGGCAGGTGGGCGGCGAGCGCCTTGGACAGCACGTAGCGGGTCTGGGGCAGGGGGCCCTCGGCGGCATCGACCAGCAGCACGACGCCATCGACCATCACCAGACCGCGCTCGACCTCGCCACCGAAGTCTGCGTGGCCGGGGGTGTCGACCAGGTTGATCTTGACCGGGTTGCCGTCGGCGTCGGGCCACATGACCGAGGCCGCTTTGGCCAGGATGGTGATGCCCCGCTCGCGCTCCTGGTCGTTGGAGTCCATGACCCGGTCCACCAGGTCTTCGCTCTGGTGGGCGTCGAACACCCCCGCGGCACGCAGCATGGTGTCGACGAGGGTGGTCTTGCCGTGGTCGACGTGGGCGACGAGCGCGACGGTGCGCATGGCGGTGGGAGCGGGTGATGCGGGCACGGAAGTTCCAGTTTCGAAGGGGCGCGGCGCAGGCCGCGCGGGCGATGGCGACGGAGTGGTTCGGGGGGAGGTGCGGAGACTGCGGGAACCGACGGGGAAGCCCTACTTGGGCCAGACCTCGTCGTCAGACGCCGTCTCCTCGAAGAGGCACCACGACGCATGGTCGTGACCGGGTGTGGCGCCACACTCCGGGCATGGCTCGGCATCTTTGCGATCGAGGATCGCGTCGATGTCGTCTGTGGTGCGCTTGAGTGCTCGGGCTTCTTCGAAGCGCCGATGCCGCCCCTTCTTCACGGGCAAACTCCCGTCGGAACCGATTGTCGACGCGCAAGTGTATCCGGCCAGCCGCCCCGGGCGACACTCCACCCCGCGTCAGTACATCCCGATCCCTGTCGTGCCCTTCTCGTCCCGGAGCCGGGTGAGCGGTCGGGGTGGTCGTTCGGGGTGGTCGTTCGGGGTGGACGTTCGGGCGGTCCGGGCCCGCACCGTATGCTGCGACCGATGACGCCCTGGTGGAAGACAGCTGTGCTGTACCAGATCTACCCACGTTCCTTCGCCGACACCGATGGTGACGGCATCGGCGATCTGGAGGGGGTCCGCCGTCACCTCGACCACGTTGCGGCCCTCGGCGCCGACGGCATCTGGCTGTCGCCCTTCTTCCGCTCCCCCATGGCCGACTTCGGCTACGACGTCAGCGACTACTGCGACGTCGACCCGGTGTTCGGGACCCTCGACGACATCGACCGGTTGATCGCCGATGCCCACGCCCTCGACCTCAAGGTCGTCATCGACTGGGTGCCGAACCACAGCTCGGATCAGCACCCCTGGTTCCAGGCCTCGCGGTCGGGGCGCGACGATCCCAAGCGCGACTGGTACGTCTGGCGCGACCCGAGCCCCACGGGCGGCGTGCCCAACAACTGGATCCGCTCCTGGAGCGACCAGCCGGCGTGGACCCTGGACGACGCGACCGGTCAGTACTACCTGCACTGCTTCCTGCCCGAGCAGCCCGACCTCAACTGGGCCAACCCGGAGCTGCGCACGGCCATGCTGGACACCCTGCGCTTCTGGCTCGATCGTGGCGTCGACGGCTTCCGCATGGACGTCGTGCACCTCATCGGCAAGGACGCGACGCTCCCCGACGATCCCGAGGACCTGGCCGGGTTGTCGCACGTGCCGCTGAACCACCGACCCGAGACCCACGAGTACCTGCGCGAGATCCGGGTGCTGCTCGACTCGTTCCCCGGCGATCGCATGGCGGTCGGCGAGGTCTACCTGCTCGACACCGCCGATGTGGCGACCTACTACGGCGACGACGACGAGCTGCACCTGAACTTCAACTTCCCTCCCCTGCACGCGCCGTGGCTGGCCCACAAGTGGCATCGCCAGATCGCCCGCGCCGAGCGCGAGCTCGGTCCGCTCGGTGCCTGGCCCACCTGGGTGCTCTCGAACCACGACAACCCGCGGCACCGCACGCGCTACGGCGGCGACGAGGCCCGGGCCCGCGCCGCGGCGGTGCTCCTGCTGACCCTTCGAGGCACGCCGTTCCTCTACGCCGGCGAGGAACTGGGTCTGGAGGACGCGATCGTGCCGGCGGACCGCATCGTCGATCCGGGTGGGCGCGACGGCTGCCGGGCGCCGATGCCATGGGACGCCACCCCGTCCCATGGATGGTCCACGGACGATCCCTGGTTGCCGTGGCCTCCCGACGCGGACCACCGCAACGTCGCGGACCAGTCGGCGGACCCGGCATCGATCCTGTCGCTCTACTCCCGCCTGCTCGCGGCTCGCCGCTCCTCACCGGCGTTGCAGGTCGGCGCGATCACCCTCGCCGATCTCGCCGACCCCGCCGACCCCGCCGACCCCGCCTTTCCCGTCGTCGCCTACGAGCGGCGCGACGGCGATGACGTGCGCCAGGTCCTGGTCAACTTCACCGCCGAGCCGGTCGTGGTCACCGACGCGCTCGCTGGGGGTGGGGACTGGATCGTCGAGGTCTCGACCCACGTCGACCACGAGGGGTCACCGTTCACGGGCTCGCTCGACGCCGACGAGGCCGTCGTCTTGTCGCTGCGCCAGGGCTGACCGGGCGCGCGTGGTCGACCTGCCGATCGCACTGCTCATCGGGCTCAGCTTCGTCACTGCGCTGATCGGGACCCTCGGCGGTCTCGGCGGGGCCATCCTCCTGGTGCCCGTCCTCGTGCTGCTCGGCGTCGAGCCGCAGTTCGCCGCCCCGCTCGGGATCCTGTCGGTCGCCGCGGGCTCGCTCGCCGCCGCGCCGCGCCACCTCGACGACGGGGTGGTGCACCACCGCCTCGGGGTGACGCTCGAGATCGCGGCGACGGCCGGCGCGGTCGCCGGCGCCGCGGTCGGCGGACTCATCTCGAGCACGGTGCTTTCCCGTACGCTCGCCGTCGTGGCGCTGCTCGCCGCCATCAGCGGCGTGCGCCGCCGAGGGCTGCGCAACCTCCCGAGGGCGGAGTTCTCGCTGGAGGAGCCGGGCGAGTGGCCGGGCACGTTGTCGGGTGCCTATCGGCTGTCGCCGACCGAGATCGTCCCCTACGCCGCCAAGCGGGTGCCCACGGCGCTCGCGGCGATGCTCGTGTCCGGCGTGATCTCGGGCCTCGCTGGCATCGGCGGCGGCTTCATCAAGACGCCGGCGATGAACCAGATCATGACGGTCCCGGTCCGGGTCGCCGCCGCGACCAGCACCTTCACGGTCGGGATCACCGCCGCGGCGAGCCTCCTGGTCTTCAGTGGGCAGGGCCGCATCGACTACCGCGCCGGAGCGGCGATCATCGTGGGGGGTGTCCTCGGCGGGTCCGTCGGTGCCCGCTTCGGGCGATCGCTGCACCCCGATCTCACCCGTCGGCTCCTCACCGTGATGCTCGTCATCATCTCGGTCATCTTGGTGGTGACGGGATGAGCGACGACGGGTCAGGGGGCGCACCGCACCGCGACGAGATCTCCGAGGTCGAGGCCGAGGCCGACGCGCAGCTCCCGGGCCGTGACCACGGCCTGGCGCGACCAGCCGACCTCGACCGCTCGTCGGAGACCGTCCCTCGGGACGACACGAGTGGCGACGTGATCGGTGTGGGCCCGGCGCCGAACCACCGACGGGGCCGCCAGCGCTTCCTGATCGTCTACCTGCGGGTGACCCTCATCGGAGCGTTCCTCATCGGCGTCGCCGAGCTCCTCCTGCCGACGGAGACCCAGGACGAGGCCGGCGTCGTGATGGTGGCGGTCCTGATCGCCGCGCCCCTCGGTCGCATCGTGTGGTTGCTGGTGCGGTGGCTGCGCATCGGCGACTGGCGGTTCGCGCTCGTCGGTGCGGTGCTGCTCGGCGTCGTGGCCACGGGGCTGATCGTGCGCTGAGGCATCGCTCCGGCACCACCCCGGACCGGTCAGCGTGCTGTCATGGTCCGGTGTCGAGGGGGCGGTGGGTTCGTTCCTCGAGCACGAGGTCGCCCTGCCCGGCGAAGGCCAGCGCAGCCTCACCGGAGACCAGCTTGCGGATCGGCTCGCCGACGATCTCGGCCCGCCAGCCCACGGTGAGCCGGGCGCCCTCGTCGCCCCGTAGGAGCGCCTCGAGATCGGCGCGCGTGGCGAGCAGCGCGGTGTCGATCTCGAGGTCTCGGGCGAGCTGGCTGATCCACGCCGACACCAGTGTCACCGCAGGACGCAGCGCCCGATCGAGCTCGGGGGGCGGCGCATCGTCGGCAGGGTACGTGCGGTCCTTGGCTCCGGCCACGACGTCGAGGAGCTGGCGGGCGATGTCGTCCTTGACGTGGCGGTCGTCGAGCCCCCGGATCTCCTTGAGCTGGCGCGTCGAGGTGGGTGGCCGCTGGGCGATGCCGACGATCGCCATGTCGGAGAGGACGAAGCGCACCGGCAGGTCGAGCGCCATGGCTCGCTGCTCGCGCCACGCCGCGACCGCCCGGGCGATCGAGCGCGCCGTCCCCCGGAGGCTCCGGACCTCCTTGATGCGACGCCAGGCGTCGTCGGGGTTGCGGGCACCCCGTTGGCGCTGGCGGAGGTGCTCGCACTCGTCGAGCGCCCATTGCCAGCGACCGTTGGCCACCAGGCGGTCCTCGAGCTGGTCGACGACCTGGAGCAGGTGGGCCACGTCGGACGCGGCGTACTCGAGCTGGCTGGGGTCGAGGGGGCGCCGGAGCCAGTCGGTGAGCCGGTCGGCCTTGGGCAGGCGCAGGCCGAGCTCACGCTCGTGCAGCGCGGCGAGCGACGGTGTGGCCATGCCGAGGAAGCCGGCGGCCACCTGGGTGTCGAGCAGGCGGCCGGGGATGGTTCCGCAGGCCAGGTCGAGCACCTCGAGGTCCTGGTCGGAGGCGTGGAGCACGGCGAGCGCCGGGCCGTCGAGGATCTCGGCGAACGGCGCCAGGTCCACGGCCAGCGGGTCGATCATCGCCAACCCGCCGTCCCAGGCGAGCTGCACGAGGGCGACCTTCGGGTAGTAGGTGCGCTCGCGGTGGAACTCGGTGTCGAGCGCGTACCGCGGCTGGTCGCGCAGCACCTCGATCACCGATGCGAAGCCCTCCGCGGTGGTGACGAGGCGCGGGTCGGGAGCGGCGGCGGGATCACCCGGCCCTCCGGAAGCCTCCTGGCGCTTCAGGGTTGCTCTCCGCCGTTGACGGGATGACCGGCCTCGATCCAGGCCTTGGTGCCTCCTGCGACGTTGGTGGCGTCGACACCGAGACCGATCAGGAACTCCGCCGCCTTGAGGCTGCGGCCCCCCATCGCGCAGATGACGTACACGGCTCGATCGGTGGGGATCTCGCCGGTGCGGTCCGGCACCTCACCGAGCGGGATCAGCTCGGCTCCCGGGACGTGCGCCTCGACGTACTCGTCGGGGTTGCGGACGTCGACCACGAGGGCGCCGTCCTCGACGAGGCGGGCCAGTTGTTCGACATCGATCTCGGGGACGTCCACGGAGCTCCTCTTCGTACGGACCGGGCGGCCTCTCCGACCCGGGCGCGACCGAGCCTACCGGCCGAGGTCGTCCGGCTCGTCGACATCGACGAGCGTGGTGGGATCGAGGCGCTCGGTCGTCACCACCTCGACGCGATCGAGCGCTCGGGTGACGGACCGCTCGCCCGCGGCGAACGCGCCGGCGAGCACCGGCCGGGCCGATCGCCGGACGGCCAGGACGTGCACCTGCAGCCGGCCGTCCACCAGGGGCACCGCCGCCTCGGCGGACGGCGCCGTCCCGAGGGTGGTGAGCAGGCCACGGATGCTCGCGCCGGTGATGGCCGGGAGGTCACACGCCAGCACCACCGCGGTGGGGAGCGCAGCGACGCGCAGACCCGTGAGCATCCCGCCGAGCGGACCCTCGCCGGGATGGTCGTCGGGGACCGCGGTCAGCCCCAGCGCCTTGAGCGCGTCGAGGTCACCGCCGACACAGGTGATGTCGGGGCATCCCGCGGCGTGCAGGGCCGCGGCCACGCGCACCGCAAGGGGGATCGGGGGTTCACCGACGGGGAGCAGGGCCTTGTCCGTGCCCATCCGCGAGGACGCGCCGCCGGTGAGCACGATCCCACTGGCGCGGACGAGCAGGGCCACGGATCGAGCCGCTCCGATCAGGTGGGGGCGATGCCGCCGTAGGCCGCGGCTTTGCCCCGGCTCACCCCGTGGTTCGCCACCGCGTCGCGGAGATCGGCGACGAAGGCGTCGACCATGTGCAGGTGGTACGGCGAGACCATCAGGTGCAGGCCGCCCTGCTGACGATCGAGGTTCCACCCTCGGTCATCCATCACGTCACCGACGGCGCCGATGTCGAGCTGCTCGGGGTCGGCGGCGCCGAACTCGAAGAGGCTCATGTCGGGCGGCGCGGTGAGGGCGAGACCGTCGATCGATTCGATGCCGGCCACGAAGGCCCGGGTGGCGTCGCGGACCTGGGTCGCCTTGCGCAGGTAGCCGTCGGCGCCGAGGTGGTTGATGGTTGCCCACGCCCCGGCGATGGGCGCGGCCGGCCGGGTTCCCGCCGTGGTGACCGAGCCGTACAGGCCGCCCGGCCAGTCGTCGTACAGGAACCACTGGTGCTGCACGAGGGCGGGGTCGCGGTAGAGCACCAGCGACGCCCCCTTGAACGTGTAGCCGTACTTGTGGATGTCGGCCGACATCGAGGTCACGCCCGGCACGCGGAAGTCCCACGGCGGCACCGGTTCGCCGAGGCGCTCCCACCAGGGCAGGAGCCAGCCGCCGAGGCAGGCGTCGACGTGCATCAGCACCCCGCGCGACGAGGCCAGGGCGGCCAATTCGGTGATCGGGTCGATGACGCCGTAGGGGTAGCACGGCGATGACCCGACGACGAGCACGGTGTCGTCGTCGATGAGCGCCTCGGTGGCGGCGAGGTCGGCCCGCTTGTCGGGGCGCACCGGCGCGAGCCGGTGCTCGACGCGCAGGTAGTGGCACGCCTTGGCGAAGGCCGGGTGCACGGTGGAGGGGGTGACGATGTTCGGGGTGGTGATCCCCCGCTCCTTGTCGCCGACCGAACGGGCGGTGTGGACGGCGAGGAAGATGCTCTCGGTCCCGCCGCTCGACATCGTGCCGGCCGTGGGGTCGGTGTGGAGCAGCCCCGCGGCCATGGCCACGACGTCGGACTCCATCTGCACGAGGCTCGGGTACTTGAACGGGTTGAGCGCGTTCTCGTGCAGGTACTGGCTGGCGACCTCGTGGAGCAGGTCCTCGAGTGCGGCGTCGTCGGGGTGGTAGACGAGGCTGAAGGCGCGCCCGCCCCGCCAGTCGATGTCGCCGCGCTGCCACTCGGCCATGGTGTCGAGCAGCTCGGCGGGGCTGCGGCCGTGGGCCGGGAACCCGCCCAGGTCGTCGGTGCTGGGATCGGTCACGACGGCGGCCACTCGGGATCGAGCTGACGGAGGAAGATCGCGCAGCGCTCGGCTTCCTCGCCCTCACCGATGCGGCCCGCCACGGCCCGCAGCCCGTCGAGGGACCGGAGGAAGCCTCGGTTCGACTCGTGGCGCCACCGGACGTACCCCGACCCGCGCCACCCGCTCTGGCGCAAGCGGTCGAGCCCGCGGTGGTACCCGACGCGGTAGCAGGCGTAGGACTCCATGTCGTCCCGGCCGAGGTCGCCGAGCATCGCCCAGCCCTCGAGCGACGTCGGGTTGTCGGCGACGACCGCGGCCACGGCGGTGCGCTGGTCGTCGCCGGTGAGACCGGCCGCCGCAGCGAGCCGCGAGCGGATGGACTCGGGTTCGGGATCGAGCACGGTCTCGGGTGGACCGGTGGGTGTGAGCGAGACGGGAGCGTCGGACATGGCGCCGAGGGTACCCGTCAGTACCGCTCGGGTACGAAGGTCTGCTCGTCCATCGGCGGCCGGAGGTCGTTGCGGTGCTTCGGGCGCGGCGCCAGTTCGAGTCGCGGCGGGGTGAGGTCCTCGTACGGGATCTGACCCAGCAGGTGGCTGATGCAGTTGAGCCGGGCTCGGCGCTTGTCGTCCGCGTTCACGACCCACCACGGGGTCTGGGCGAGGTCGGTCCGGGCGAACATCTCGTCCTTGGCTTGGGAGTACTCCTCCCACCGGTCGCGGGACTCGATGTCGATCGGCGAGAGCTTCCACCGCTTGGTGGGGTCGTCGATGCGTCCCTGGAAGCGCCGTTCCTGCTCCTCGTCGTTGACCGAGAACCAGTACTTGAGCAGGATGATCCCCGACCGGACGAGCATCCGCTCGAACTGCGGGCACGACCGCAGGAACTCCTCGACCTGATGGGGTGTGGCGAAGCCCATCACCTTCTCGACCCCGGCGCGGTTGTACCAGGACCGGTCGAACAGGACGATCTCCCCGCCGGCGGGCAGGTGCTCGACGTAGCGCTGGAAGTACCACTGGGTCCTCTCGCGGTCGCTGGGTGTCCCCAACGCGGCGACCCGGACGACACGAGGGTTGGTGGGCTCGATGATGCGCTTGATGACGCCGCCCTTGCCGGCGGCGTCTCGCCCCTCGAAGATGACGACGACTTGGAGGCCGTGGTGCTTCACCCACTCCTGGAGCTTGACGAGCTCGGTCTGCAACCGACCCAGCTCGGCCTCGTACACGTCGGATCGCAACCGGCCGCGCTTCGTGTAGGAGTCGGGTCCGAAGCGGCGGGTGCTCTCGTCGGCGCTCATCGCAGGATCCTTGCACGCTCCGGCGTCGGGCGGCGCGTCGGGGCGGCCGGGAGCCTCCGACGCCGACGAGCGGTCCGCTTCGCGCGGCACCGGCGTCGCCCTACTCGGAGCAGCGGGCGCCGTTCGGCACCTGATCGGCTGCGGTCGACCTGGACACCGCCGCGTCGACGGCGAGGTCGACGAAGGCGGCGAAGTCGTCGGGGTGGGTGCGGTGGGCGTCGTGGCCGGCGCCGTCGATGGCCACCAACGCGGCGCCGGGTGTGCGTTGGGCCAGGTTCCGGGCGCTCGCCTGGTGACGCTCGCTGGAGCGGGTCCCGTACCCGACGATCACCGGGACGGCGACGGGAGTCGCTGCCTGTTGCGTGGCCGCAGCGCGAACCGCCTCCAGATCGCTGATCAGCGCCGGGCCCTCCGCTCGTCGGGTGGCGCGGGTGGACTCGGGAAGCGCCCTCCACGCGTCGTCGCCGATCATGCGGCGCATGAACCGCTCGGCCGCAGCTTCGGGGTCGGACCGGGCCTCGGCGTCGGCCCGGTCCCGCTCGGCCTCGGAGGTCGACTCGTCGCTCGTCCACAGCGGAGCCTCGAACGCAGCGACCGACTGAACGAGATCCGGTGCGCGCCCGGCGGCACGGAGCGCGATGACCCCGCCGAGGCTGTGGCCGACCACGACCGCCGGCCGCCCGTCGAGCACCGTGATCAGGTCGTCGACCTGATCGTCGACCGTGGCACAGAAGCCGATGCCCACCGAGCGGCCGTAGCCGCGCCGGTCGTACCGGATGACATCGAGCAGCGGGCGGCGGCGCACCGCCCGGATGAAGCTGGCGGCCCGGTCCATCGCCCCGTGCACGTAGACGACCATGGTGGCCGGCTCGACCGATGCGGCGCGGTGGTACACCGCCAGCCCGTCGTCGTAGCGGGCTCGGACCCGGGGCGGCGGCGGCGGCTCGGCGACCGGGCTGCGGTCAGGCATCGGGGTCGTGGTCATCGGTGTCGTCGTCGGGATCGGGATCGGGATCGGGCGCAGGGCGCGTCCAGCAGGTGACGGTGCTGTGCAGCGGCTTCGGGGAGAGGAACTGGCGGGTGCTGTCGGACGGCGCCAGTTCGTTGGGGTCGTGACCGACCACCTTGATGAGCGCCCCGACGTCGAAGCCCGGCAGGTGGTGGATGTGCACGAGCAGGGCGCTGGCCTCGAGCTTGTCCAGCGGGATGATGCACCCCCGCTCGGCGGTGCCGTAGAGCACCACGCCGCCGCCTGCGGGCTTGTGCGGACCGACCCGGGTGCGGAACACGTCGACCTCGGTGACCTCGTCCCAGGCCACCTCCTCGGTGCGCCCGTCGGCGAGGGTTCGGCGCACCCCCTGATCGTCGGCGGCGATATCGACGGTCGCCGACCGGATCCGGGATCGGGCGCCCCGCTTGCGCACGATGACGAGCACGAAGATCACGGGCGCGGCCAGCACGATGAGGGTGAGGAGGTTCACGGCCGGGGCATCCTCAGACCGTCAGTTCAACCGCGCCCGGAAGCGCTCGGCGGAGCGTTCGTACTCGTCACCGAGCTCACCGCCGATCAGGTCGGCGAGGGTCCCGAGCTCGTCGGCGGCCTCACCGAACCGGCCACCGGCGGCGAGCAGCGCGGCGAGCTCGGCGCGCTCTTCGGGCGGTACCCCGGGGATCTCCAGCCGGAGGCGCAGCACCCACTGCAGGGAGCGACGGTCCGCGGCGGCCGCGAAGATGCCGCGGAGGTTGGCGAGCACGCGCCCCAGGATCGCCGTTGGTCCAACGGGGTCGAGGAAGCGCTCGTCGAACGCGATGTCGGCGCCGTGGAGGGCGTGGAACGCCGCGATGCAGTCCGACACATCGAGGCGGGCACCACCCGCGAAGGGGTCCACGAAGCGGGTGAGGTCGTTGCGGTCGCGGAGGAGGAAGTGACCGGGCATGCCGATGCCGACGAGCTCGACACCGACGCGCCGGCCGAGGACCTGGGCGAGCAGGGCGAGGGTGATCGGGATCCCCGTGCGCCGCGCCACGACGTCGTTGAGGTAGGAGTTGCGGGGATCGTGGTAGGCGCGGACGTTGCCCGAGTAGCCGAGGTCGGCGAACAGCCAGCGCACGAGGCCATCGACATCACGGGCGGGACAGCGGCCGGCGAGATCGTCCAGACGGCGGAGCTCAGTCGCGACGTCGAGGTCGGGGTAGGCATGCGCGGCGATCAGCAACGCCCCCTCGTCGAGCGCCATCTCGTGCTCGGGTCCGCCGATCAGCTCGGCGAACCGCTGGGTCGTGTCCATCGGCGGCAAGGGTACCGGCACCGGCCGGAGAGCCGGACGGCCGGAGTGCGCCCCTCGGCTACCGTCGCCCGGAAACCGAGCGCAGGGGGACTTCGAATGCATCCGGCAACGCACGCCGCCACCAATCCCGACAAGGCCGCCATCATCATGGCGACCACCGGCGAGATCATCACCTACGGCGAGCTCGCCACCGAGGCGGATCGCCTCGGGCAGCTGTTCCGAGCTGCCGG
>Ga0105044_10006073_pt1 | contig 16599 bp, 12 predicted proteins | sample MAT01_FD_78092 | JGI IMG/M metagenome (GOLD analysis project Ga0105044, IMG submission 78092) | Freshwater microbial communities from Lake Fryxell liftoff mats and glacier meltwater in Antarctica - MAT-01 | ecosystem: Environmental > Aquatic > Freshwater > Ice > Liftoff microbial mat | place... | reverse complement strand
AGCGACGCAGTCACGCCCTAGTCGAGCGGCGCGCGCTGCGTCACGCGATCGACGGCTTCTGGAGACCCGCGACGGCGGTGATCAGCGCGCCCGGATCGAACGGCTTCGCCAGGTGAACCTGGAACCCTGCCTGGAGCGCGCGCTGCTTGTCCTCGGGCGCCGCGAACGCAGTGATCGCCACAGCGGGCAGCGCGGCCCCCCGAGCGCTCGCTCGCAAGCGGCGCAAGAGGGAGTAGCCGTCCTCGACCGGCATGCCGATGTCGCTGACCACGACCGTGGGTCCGGTGCCGTCGAACGCGTCGAGCGCGAGCCGGTAGCCCTCGTCTGCGGATGCGGCGAGGACGACCCGCGCTCCGGCCGACTCGAGCACCGTGCCGGCCAGCATCCGCCCGTCCTCCTCGTCGTCCACCACGAGCACGCGCGAGCCGTCCAGGCGCGGAGTCGGCGCGTCCGACGCCGTCCGGCGCAGCATCGATTCCACGGGTTTCGCCAACGCCGGCAGGTCGATCGTGAACGTCGCTCCGAGCCCCTCGCCGGGGCTCTCCGCGCGCACGACGCCGCCGTGCGCAGAAACGATGTGGCGCACGATCGACAGCCCGAGCCCGAGGCCGCCGCACGTCCGCGTCGTGCCCTCGCCGGCCTGTTCGAACGCTTCGAACACGCGCGGCAGGAATGCGGGGTCGATGCCCTTGCCGGTGTCCTGAACCGTGACGCGCGCCAGGTCACCGCGAGCGCCGGTCACGTGCTCCACTCCGACGGTCACCCGGCCGCCTAGGGCTGTGAACTTCAAGGCGTTCGTGAGGAGATTGGAGATCGCTTGCTGGAGTCGCTGCGGATCGCCGAGCACCCAGACGTTGCTGAGCACGTCCGGGCCGACCGACGCCAGGAGTAGGATCTTCCGCGCGTCGGCGGACGGACGCACCGTCTCCATCGCGGCGAGGACGAGCGCCGTCCAATCCAGCGGTCTCGTGTCGAGCAGGAACTTCCCCGACGTGATGCGGGCCACGTCGAGCACGTCCTCGATCACCTTCGCCTGCGTCCGCGCGTTGCGCTCGATGACCCGGAGGCCCTGCAGGACTTCTTCGTCCTGGATCTTGCCGTTCGTGCGCGCAGCACCGTGGCCCAGCCGAGGATCGCGCTGAGCGGCGTGCGGAGCTCGTGGGACAGCGTCGCGAGGAAGACGTCCTTGCTGTGATTCGCGGCCTCCGCTTGCAGTCGCGAAGCTCGCTCCTGCGCTTCGCTCTTCCGCAGCGCTTCCTGAACCCGCCGGCGCTCCGCGGACTCGGCGTCCCGCGAGATGATGATCGCCGCGGACTGCGTCAGCACGGCTGCGATCTTGAGCTCGCGCGGTCCGGCGTCGCGCGGCTCCTTGTGGAACATCGCCAGCGTGCCCACGACCTTGCCCGCGCGAGTGTGGATCGGAAACGACCAGCACGAGCGGAAGCCGTGTTCCTGCGCGAGGTGAACCCAGGGCTTCCACAGCGGGTCCATGGTGACGTCGCCCACGATCACCGCTCGCCCCAGGTGCGCGGCCAGACCGCACGACCGTGAGACCGGTCCGATCGGGAGCCCGTCCACCGCGCGACCGTAGGATTCGGGCATGGCGCCCGCGCCTTCGATGGCGTGCAGACCGGTACCCGCCTCGTCGACGCGGAAGAAGGCGGCTCGCGTGTCGCCCCCCCACTTGCTCCATCGCGGTGCGAACCAGGATCTGCAGCGAGGTCCCGATCGAGGCGCCGTCGACGGCCGCTTCGAACGCCTCCTTCTGCCCGGAGAGCCGGACTTCGTTCCCGCGTAGCGCCTCCTCGGCTTGCTTCAAGTCGTCGATGTCCGTGGTCGAACCGATCCACATGTGGATCCGGCCGTCATCGCCCGAAAGCGCCACGGCGCGGCTGATGTGCCAGCGGTACCGGCCGTCCGCTCGGCGGAGTCGGTACTCGCATTCGAACGGCTTGCCGATGTCGATGGACTCTTTCCAGACACGGAGGTTCGCCTGCTGGTCGTCGGAATGGACGACCTGGTTCCAGCCCGAGCCCTCGAGTTCCTCGAAGGCGAGGCCGGTGAACTCGATCCACTGGGTATTGACGTAGTCGACGCTGCCCCGCGGTGACGCCGTGAACACCATCTGGGGCATCGAGTCGAGCACGGATCGGATGTGCTTCGAGGTCGAGCGCAGCTCGGCGCGGAGCGTCTCCCCTTGGATCGCCAGCTCGTGCTGGCGCAGCCCCGATTCGACCAATGCCGAGTTCATCGCGACCGACGTGCTGCGGAATCCGGCGGCTGCGGTCGCATCCGTGACTTGGATCATGAGGCCGACCGGTGTCTCGCTCGCGTCCGCGCTGAGGATCGCCCACGCCAGGTACGACCACGACGACTCCACGGCACGGCCTGTAAGCCCGGTCGACGCACGCGGCTGCTCCAGTATCTCCTCGCTCGTCCCGGTGGCGAGCACACGGGCGAACATCGCGGCGCGCAGGCCGCCCGTCGCCTCCGGCACGACGACCTCGAATGCGCGCCCGATCAGGCCCTCGCGCGTCGTGCCCGCGAGCCGGCAGAACGCAGCGTTCGCGTAACGGATGGTGTTCGCGGAGCCTTCCACCGCCACCAGCGGCTGCGGCGACCGATCCGCGAAGTACGCCGGGAGTTGGGGGAGTTCCTGCGGCCAGTCGGCAAAGCGCTCGAGTGTGTTCGTGACCATGGGTCTACCTGCCTGCGCTCCGCGCGTGAGCGAACTACGGCCCGCCTCCAGGCTCGCCCAAGGAGCTCGCTATGCTCGCTAGGCTGCGGCCCCACGGTTCAGGGATGCCAGTCGTCAGGCCGCGGTAGCCCTGCAGTCGTTTGCCGATCGCGATGCCGGTCGATGTGACCTCGAACTCGCGCATGTCGATGCTGTGCCGGCCGCCGCGCACCTTGACGACGATCAACATCCGCCGCAACTGGCCGTCGATCGAGACGTAGCGCATACGGATGATGCCGTCGGTGAGGAACGAGATCGTGAAGTTCGACAGACCCATGGAGTTGAACGACTCCTCGACCTCGACCGTCGAAAGGATCGTCACGCCGAGGCGCGTGAGCGCTGAGATCATGCGGTACAGCGACTCGCGGAAGTCCGTACGGAAATCGGGCGCCAGCGCCATCTCGAAGCCGACCAGCGAGTCGATCACGAGGCGCTTCGCCTTCGTCCGCTTCACCGCGGCCACGACCTCGTGCACCGTCTCGTCCACCGAGAGGTCCAACGGTCGCAGATAGATGACCTCCAAGTTGCCGGCCTTCCGCGGCGTCTCGAGGTCCATCCCCATCCTCCTCGCGGCGGCCACGTATTCGTCGGGCAACTCCTCGAACACGGCGACGATGCCGGGCTCGCCGTGACGCAAGCCCTCGGCGATGAATTGCCGGCCCAGGATCGACTTGCCCGCGCCCGACGGGCCGGCCACGAGGAGGCTGTGTCCCGACGGAACGCCGCCGCCGAGCATCGCGTCCAGTTCGGGGATGCCGGTCGACAAGAGGTGTGTTGCCTTCGGCTCGCTGCACTGGTGGTCCAGCCCGAACGTGCGTGGGAAGGCTTGCACCCCGTCCGCCGTGATGCGGAACGTGTGCAATCCGGGCACGGAAGCCTGACCGCGCAGCTTGACGACCTGCAGCTTGCGCACGATGGAGTTGCGATCGGCTGCCTGGTGCAGCCACAGGAGCCCGTCGGCGACGGTGAACACGGGATTGTCGCGCAGCTCCCCCTCGGTGTACTCGCCGATCAGGAACGTGGTCGCCTGCCAGCTGGTCAAGTGCAGCGCGAGCCGTTGGATGAACGCCTGGAGTTCCACCTCTCCGCCATTGGCCCGCGACTTGCGCGCGACAGAGCGGAAGGAATCCACGACCACGATTCCGGGGCCCACGGCCTCGACTGCCTGGACGATCTGCGCGAGCACAGCATCCAGGTCCTTCTCCAACACGAACTCGCTGAGGTTGACGAAGCGAACCGAGCTGTTGATCCGATCCTGATCGAAAAAGGAGTACTGCTGCTGGTAGCGCAGCATCTTGATGGCCGGTTCGCCCAGCACCGTGAAGTAGAGCGCTGGCTTCTCGGGCGTCGCGTTGGCGAACATGATCTGGTGCGCGAGCGTGGTCTTTCCGCACCCGGGCGATCCCGCGATGATGTTGAAGCTGTACTCGGGCAGACCGCCCCCGAGCAACTCGTCAAGGCCGGGCACTCCGGTCGCGAGCTTCCTGATGACGACCTTGTTGTTCGGGCTCATGATTTTTCCGCGCCTTGGATCAGCGAATTCCAGCTTTCCACGGGCGCGTCCGGCCACGCGTCCGAAACCAAGCGCAACGTCAGAGACCGACCGATCAAGGCGATCAGCAGATCCAGCAGATGAGCGACGAGCACTGGCCCGTCCTCGCAACCGCATTGCGACAAGCGTCCATGCGTGCCCTCGACGGACGCTTCGACGGACGCTTCGACGCCGGCCAAAGTCCCGTCCTTGCTAACGTGAACGGAAGCGAACACCGTGGAGTCGGCTTTCGCCAACACCAGCGCTCGCGCGAGCAGGGCGCGGTAACCGGCAGATCCGGCAAAGGCCGTGAGGACGGTCCGCAGGACTTCGCAGACCCGTGCCGCGTGGAGAGAGATCGGCAGCCCAGCGTCGGCGCTATCGCGGGCCGCCTCCCTGGAGAGCAGCACGCGCGCCAGCGTCTGGGATGAAAGAGAAGCGGAGTTCATCGGGCGGCGCATCGCTCGTGGAAGCGCATCGCGGCCATGCGCTCTCGGGTTGCGCGAAAGGCCGAGCCTTCGAGCGCCTGCGAAGAACCTGCTCTAAACCAGCCCACGTCGACGACAATCGTACACCCGCTCGGGCGAGCCGCAAGGAATGGCGCGCGGAACCGTCGGATGGACGCGATCGCTCGACGCGTCCGTCATGGACGCATCCCAGGAAAGGCCCGCCCAGGGAACCGAGGACCGTATGCGTGGGACGCCGTGGCGCGGAGTCGACCGATTCGCGATCTCGGCACCGGACCGGGCTGCCACCCGGACGGTCGGACTCGCTCACCCGCGCGCGGGGTTCGCCGCGGCGCGGGGCGCGATCGCGATCGCGACGCCGCACAGCACGACCGCGCCGCAGACGAACAGGCGCGCGGACGGGGCTTCGCGCAAAACGAGGACTCCGCCCAGCGCCGCGAGCACAGGCACGATGAGTTGCGCGATCGCCGCGCGCGAGGCGCTGACGTGACGCAGCGCCGCGTACCAGATCGCGTAGCCGAGGCCCGAAGCGATCGCGCCCGACGCCACGGCCAGCACGACGCCGCGTGGGCTCGCGTGGAGGTGATCGCGCTCCACGAACACGAACAGCGCGACGAGCGGCACGCTCCACAGGAAGTTGTGCGCCGTCGCCGCCAGCGGACGCGCGCTGCCGCGACCGAGCAGCGAGTAGACGCCCCACGCGACTCCCGCGGTCGCCATCAGTGCCGCACCGCGCAGGTCGGGCGCTGCCTGACCCGGCCTGAGCAGCGCGCACAGTCCCGCGAGCGCGAGCAGCATCCCCGCCCACTGCCGCGGGAGCAGTCGTTCTCCGCGCGCGAGCCCGCTGCCGACCATCGTCACCTGCACCGCGCCGAATAGGATCAGCGCGCCGGTCCCGGCTGGGATGCGCAGGTAGGCCAGCGAGAACGCGACGGCGTACGCGCACAGCGCGAGCCCGGCGCGCGCGCCGCCGCTTCCGATCTGTTCGCCGCGCGCACGCACGAAGAGCGACACGACGACCGCTCCCGACGCGAGTCGAACGCCGGTGAAGCTCGCCGCGTCGATCGCGCCGGTCTCGAGCGCGGCGCGGCACAGGAGCGAGTTCGCTGCGAACGCGCACAGCGCCGTCGCGAGGAGCAGCGCGGGCCGCGCGGAAAGCGATGGCTCCGGCGCGTCCACGGCAGAAAGCGACGGCTCCGGCGCGTCCACGGCAGAGAGCGACGGTTCCGGCGCGTCCACGGCAGAGAGCGACGGCTCCGGCGTGTCCACGGCAGAGAGCGACGGCTCCGGCGCGTCCACGACGACATCAACCGCGCTTCAGCGGCTCCATGCGATGGAACACACTCCAGCGCACGATCGCCCACAGCGCGATGAAGGCGTCCTTCAACCCGATCTTCTTGCCCTCGGAGTAATCGCGGCCCGCATAACTGATCGGGACTTCGTATACGCGCGCACGGAGCTTCGCGACCTTCGCGGCGAACTCGGGCTCGACCGCGAACGTGCGCGACTGGATCTGGATTCGATCAGCCACCTCGCGTCGGAAGACCTTGTAGCAGGTCTCCATGTCGGACAAGTTCAGGTTCGTGAACATGTTCGACGCCGTGGTCAGCATGCGATTGCCGAGGTAGTGCCAGTACAGGTGGACGCGCGCGTAGCGACCGCCGAGGAAGCGACTGCCGAACACGACGTCGGCCTTGCCCTCCAGAATCGGCACGAGCAGCGCCGCATAATCGTTGGGGTCGTACTCGAGGTCAGCGTCCTGGATCAGGACGATGTCGCCCGTGACCTTCGTGAATCCCGTCGAGAGCGCCGCGCCCTTGCCCGAGTTCACCTCGTGGTGGAAGCACCTCACGTTCGGATGCTCGCGCGCCAACTGCTCCATGATCTCGCGCGAGCGATCGCGCGAACCGTCGTTCACGAGCACGATTTCCTTCTCGAACGGAGTCGCTTGAACGCGACGGACGATCTCCGCGAGCGTCTTCTCCTCGTTGTAGACGGGGATCACCACGGACAGCTTCAACGGGCACACCTCATGATTTCGGATCCGGCAGCGTGTCCGGTGGAAACGTGGAGTCGATGCCGAAGAAGGTACTCATCCCCTTCTGGAGTTCGGCGTAACCCTTCTCGCCCTCGATGCACCAACGCGGCTTCAGGAACAGGCGGAAGATCTCGGCATCGGCGCGACGACGTTTCTTCTGCACGCTGCCGCGCCGCGCCATCCAGTGATCAAAGCGGCCGAGCAAGTCGTTGACGCCGATCAGATCGGCGGCCGCGATGCGGCGCACGGAGACTTCCTCGTCCAACTTGGCGTGCGCTTTCTCCACCATGCGCTGGAAGAACCCCGACTTCGGGTTGGTCGCGGCTTCGATGCGGAATTCTTCGTCGCGCTGGTGCAATCCTGAGACCATCCACGTGCGACGCGCGTGCAACGCCAGCATCGGGCCTAGGATCGAGCGCAGATTCGCGTCGTCGTAGTTCTTGAAACAAGCGAGCAGCGGATTGCGCGTCTGGAGGAGGCGCACCATCTCGGCCGGAAGTCGCTTGCTCGTGCTCGAGTGGTGGTGCCAACACACGGACGTCGGAACGTAGCGCGTCTCGTGACCTTGGACCCACGTTCGCCAACCGAGATCGACGTCCTCGTAGTACGCGAAGAACTCGGAGTCGAAGCCGCCCACGTCCGCGTACACGTCGGCCGACATCGCCATCGCGCCGCCGCAGGCGAAGAGGGTCTTCACGGGCACGTCGAAGTCCGGGCCGGGCTCGACGCCGTATCCGCGCTGGATGCCGATGCCGTGGAAGTTCATGCCGCCGCCGGCCGAGTTCATGACCTTGCCGTCCCACGAGTACATCTTCGCGGTCGTAGCCGCGCATTCGCCGCGCACGATCGGCGCGACGAGCTCTTTGAGCCACGGCTTCGCGACGCGCATGTCGTTGTTCAGGAAGACGAGCACTTCGGGCTTCGTCGCGAGGCGCGCACCTTGATTGCAACCCTCGGCGAAACCGACGTTACGTTCGTTGCGCTCGAGGCGGACCCAAGCGTGCTTGGCGCGCATCTCCTCGACGCTGCCGTCGTCGCTGCCGTTGTCGACGAGGACGACCTCGAGCCGATCCTTCGGATAGTCGAGCGCTGCCAAGCTCTCGAAGCAGCCCTTCAAGTGGTGCTTGCCGTTCAGGTTCAGGATGACGATCGACGCGCGCGGAAGATCCTTCACCGAAATCGGACCGCCCGGTTGCACGACGAGCACCGGATCGGGCGCGTTCGAGGTCGGGGTCGCGAAGGACGGCGGAGTTCCGATCTCCGCTGCACCCCCGCCGACGAGCTTCTTCAGGATCCGCTTCACCGTGACTTCCCTGAGTCTCGCGGAACGCTCACGACGCGCACGCGGAGCACCCGCGCATGCGTCTCGTCGCGCCCGACTTTCAGAGTCTCGATGCGCAAGCGGCGTGCTTCGCGCGGCAGGTCCAACTCGATCGTGTGCGAGAGCGGTCCGTCACGTCCGCCCGAAGTTCGAGCGGGCACGTCACCGACGTGCGCGCCGTCGACGAGGACGCGCGCGCCGAGCTCGAGCGTCGATTCCGCGCCGAGCGCGAACTGGTCGACGTGAATGCGTCGGCGTCCACCGCCCGCGCCGAAGAGGTCGTATTCGACCGCCGAGCGCGCGCGCGCGCGCAAGAGCAACATGTCGGCGCCCTGCTGTTCGACGCCCCCTTCGCGCGACGCGGTCTGGATCCCCGGTGAATCGACCAGGACGCGCTCGCCCGACTCGCCGGTGCGCGCCAGCGCGGACGCTGCCAGCTGTCGGTAGCGAAACTGCGTCGCCACCGCGTCCTCCTGGATCGTCTTGACCGCCAAGAAGTCGCGCGAAAGCTGCGAGATCAGAGTCGGTTCGTCGAGGAATCGCGTGAGCGTCCGAGCCAAGTCGTCCGCGTCACCCACTTGGAAGTGGAGGCCGTCGACGCCGTCGCGCACGAACTCGGCCATCCCGCCGATGTTCGACGCGACGACCGGTGTACCGAGCATGTGCGACTCGTGGATCGTGATCGGCGCGTTCTCGAACCACACGGACGGCACGATGAGCACGTCGATCTCGGCGTAGACCTCGGCCAGTTTCGCGTTGTCGAAACGACCGCGGAACACGACGTTCGATCCGGCGTGCGCCTTCAACTCGGCGTGGTGCGCATCGGACTCGGGTTTGAAGTCGCCGAACACGTTCAACGTGCACGGTTTCCCCGCGAGTCGACGCATGGCTTCCAGCATCGTCGCGCCGCCCTTGTACCAGACGAGCGAACCCACGAATCCGAAACGCATGCGGCCCGCGGGATCGGGTTTCTTCGCGACGGCGCGCACGTGATCCGTGCGCATCCCGTTCGCCGAGTAGATCAAGGTGTGCGGATCGAAGCCCGCGGTCTCGACGTACTTGCGCCGCAGGAAACGGCTGGGCGAAACGCGCAAGTCGGCCGCCGCGTACGCCGCGGGCACGAACTCGTGGCGATCCATCAACTGCTTGAAGTCGTCCTTCCCGGCGAGTCCCGCGGCGAGCTCGGCGACAGGGCCGAGCACGGATCCGGCGATGCGCGCCGCGCCGATCTTGTCGTAGTGCTTCTCCTTGACGCACAGGAAGCAGCCCGCGCCCTGGTTCTCTTCGCAACGCACGCCGTCAGGCCGAATGAGCTGCACGCGCGCGCACAGAGCCCAGTAGTCGTGGATCGTGAGCAGCGTCGGGAAGCCCTCCTCCTTCGCGACCTCGACGAGGCCCGCACCGAGGTGGATCAGGTGCTGGAAGTGCACGACGTCCGGTATTTCGAGCGCCAAAACGCGTCGAAATGCGGCTTCCGCGCGCTCGTCGCGATATCCGTCGGAAAGCCGACGGTGCGCGAGTCGATTCGTCATGCGCAGCACGCGCAAGTCCTCGAACGTGTCCTCGTGCACGCTGAAATCGGCCGGACCGCCCTCGGCAACGGCAACCTTCGCCGGTGCGCGCGTCATCACCACGACATCGTGACCGAGCGCGCGCATCTCGCGCGCGAGGTTCAGCGTGTAGACCTCGGTGCCGGCCCACGTGTCCGGCGGGAAGCCGTGCACGACGTAGAGGATCTTGAGTCGTGACCGCGTGAGCATGCGCGATCCCGGGAGCCGCTTCTCGGTGCGTCCGCCGTCGTGCAGACCCTCGAACGCCGCCGCGCGCAGCCGTGCGGCCTCGACCAAGAGCGATCCCAAGGCCTCGTCGGACAACCCCTCGGCCTCGAGCGCGCGCTTGTCGTCCTCGAGCACGCGCTTCTCGAGGATCCGCGCGTCGTCCTTCGTCGCGACGCACACGCGGTCGAGCCACTCGGCGTTGAAACGTCCGTCGATCGTGGCCCGCGCCCGCGTCTCCTCGGGCGAGTAGTCGTGGCTGTGCTCGACCGTCGCTTCGTCGTCGTAGACGACGGTGAATCCGGCCTCGAGGATCGCGCGCGCTTGCAGGATGTCCTCGCCGAACCACGTGCGCGGGAACGGATGGCGCTCCCACAGCTCGCGTCGCAGCGCGCTGGCGACGTCGTTGAAGTTGTAGAGCACGCGCCGATCGTGCGCGTTCATCCGCGCGTAGGTCGCGGCGTCGGGCAGTCGCACTTCGCGACGGCCGGCCTGGTAGCCCAGGTCGCTCGCACTGAAGATCCTCGTGAGCAGGCGCGCATCGGGTCGCGGCACGTTGCGGCAGTACGCGGCGCCGACGCGCTCGTCCTGGAAATTCGCCGCGAGCTGCTCCAACCACTCCGCCGAACTCGGGATCGCATCCTGCGTCAGGAAGACGACCAGATCGCCCGTGCTGCGCGCCGCGAGCAAGTTGCGCGTGTCGCCGTGGTCGAATTCGACGCCGTCGATGCGCTCGAAAGTGAACGGGACGGGGAAGCGGTTCGACCAAGCCGCGAGGAGCTCGTACGTGCCGTCCGTCGAACCCGAATCGATGGCGCGGAAGTCCCACGGCAGCGAACAACGCTGGCTCGCCAGTGCGCCGAGAACGCGCTCCAGGAACTCGAGCCCTTGCCACGTGGGCATCAGGACGGAGATCGAGCGGAGGGGGCGCATCGGAGGCTTGTCGGACGAACGGGACGGACCATTGGAGCGGCCCGGACCGGCCGTAGCCAGGGGGCCGCTCGACTATCCCCGGCTGCCGACGCGCTGACCGCGAACCTGCGCGGCACGCAGCTCGAAAGCGCGCGGCAAGTGGGACCAGCCGCCGTGCCGTGCCATGTAGGCAATGTCGGCGCGAAGTTCGTGAACGAGGCCTTTCGCGACGGAGAACGCGTGCGGTCGCACGACTCGGCCGAACGTCAGGCGTTGGAACTCGGCGTCGACGCGATAACGCTCGAAGGCCTGCTTCGGCGTGTAGCTGTGCGCGTGAAAAACGACGGCGCGCGGTTCGAACTTCACGCGGAAACCGCGCGCGAGGACGGCGCGAGCCCAGGCGACGTCCTCGCCGAACGCGATGTCGGGAAGCGGCGTCTCCAGAAGGATCGAGCGCCGAATCGCGCTGGCCACGTCGTTGAAGCGCACGTGTGCCGAACCAGGGTCGCCCACCCACGCGAGATCGCTCGCGTCGGGATGATCGAGAGCTGTCCGCGCGGTCAACGGATCGTCGTCGGGACGCGGCAAGAGGCGCGCGAACGTTCCCGCAGTCCGTGGATCGGTGAGCGCATCGGAGAGCATCGCGAGCGTGTCCTCGTCGCGCGGCTCGGCGTCCTGCGAAATGAACACCACGATCTCTCCGCGAGCCATCCGCGCGAGTTCGTTGCGCGTGCGCCCATGACCGAACTCGTGCGGTTGGATCGTCGCGACACGCGCGCCGGCACGTTCGAGCGCCGCGCGGGAACCGTCGGTCGAACTCGAGTCGATCGCCACGATCTCGAATCCGCTGGCGACGCGTTGCCGCGCGAGGGCCGGCAGGAGCCGCGCGAGGTCGCGCTCGCCGTTCCAAGTCGGGATGCAGACCGAGATGCGCGGCGTCGACATGCGGGGCGCGCAGCCTAACGCACGCCCGCGCCGCGTTCAGGGCGTCAGCGGGATCGCGACCGCGTCCGTGAGGTTGAAGCCCGCGCCGCCGGGCAACGTGAGGTCGCGATAGAAGACCTGGAAATCAAAGGTCGTGCCGGGCGTGACCTGCAGGCCCGTGCCCGCCGCGAAGTTCGGCGCCTACGTCGCGATCCGATTCGCGACCGAGCGCGCGCCGAGGCGCAGGATCCCGCCGCCGACGCAGCGGACCCCGCCGCCGAACGGCACCTGCGCCTGCGACGTCCCCGCGATCAGGATGCCTGGATTCTGGCCCGGGAACGCTTGGCACACGAACGACAGGTTGTTCGCCGAGACCGAGCTCGAGGCCGCGGGCAGGATCCGCGCCTCGGTGCCGTAGCCGTTGACGCCGGCCTGGCCCTAGCTCGAACCGCGCGCGCCTATTTGCGCACGCACAACGGGAACCGCGGCTGCTTCACGGGCTTGCGCGGGGTCCGGAGAAGACCTGGGGAGCGCGCACGATAGGCGAACCGCGAACGCACGCGGCATGCGCGTCCTGTCGGAATGCTGCCAGCGCGGCGCTCGGGCGCGCATCACTCCGCGCGACTCGGACGCGCGCCGCGGAACATCAGTAAGCCGATCGCGACGAGCACGACCACGCCGAACCAGTCGGTGGACGACGTCGGCAGCGCCGCCAGGAGCGCCAGCGACGGATGCAGGAACGTCTCCTTGTCGAAGCCCGGCAGGAAGGACTGCATCGCAGCGAGGATGCCGAGGATCGACGCGCCGGCGATGAGACCCGAGCACCACAGCGTGCCCTCGGGCTCGTCCTCCGCGTCGGGCTCGCGCCGGAACTTACGGTCGGCGATCCAGCGCACGACGCCGCCGAGGAAGACCGGCATCGTGGACGCGAGCGGCAGGTAGACACCGACCGCGAAGGTCAGCGAGCGGAACCCGAGCAGCTCGACGAACACCGCGATCGCGACGCCGATCAGGATCAGGTCCCACGGCAAGCGGTGGTTCAAGAGGCCGTCGATGACGGTCGCCATCAACTTCGCTTGCGGCGCTTGCAGCCGTCCCGCGCCGATGCCGTCCTCGCGCAGCCACGCGACTTCGCGCGTCGCGGGATCCGTGAGGTACGTACCGGTCGCGATCTGCAGGCCGTCGTCGGGACGCACGGTGACGAACGCGTAGGTCTTGCCATCGACGACGCTCTCGGTGACCGGACTGCGCTCGATGAACTCCGGCGCGAAGACGATCGCGCTCGCCGGCCGCGTCTCGGTCGTCTCGGCACGGTTCAGGAGCCACGTGGTCCACCCGACGGCCAGCACCGACGTGATGACGCCCACGAGCAGCGCGCCCTGCTGCTTCACCGGCGTCGCGCCCAGCAGATATCCGGTCTTCAAATCCTGCGAGCACGTGCCTGCGTTGCTGATCGCGATGCACACGACGGCGCCGACGATCAGCGCGAGACGCGCGTACTCCGAGCCCTCGCGGCCTGTGAGCAGGAAGATCCCGCACGTCGCCATGAGTACGCCGATCGTCATGCCCGACAGCGGGCACGAACTCGAGCCGACCTCGCCGGTGATGCGCGAGCTGACGACGCTGAACAGGAAACCAAGGAACAGGATGAGCACCGCGCCGAGCAGCGTCATTTCGAACGCGGGGACGAGCCAGATGAACGTGACGATCGCCAGCGCGCCGACCGCGAGCACGACGACGGGCGTGTCGCGGTCCGTGCGAACCGTGCTCTGCGCGCTGCCCCCGCCGCGCAGCGCGCCGACGGACGCCGCGAGCGACGTCCAGATCGACGGCATCGCGCGCGCCAGGGCGAACACGCCGCCCGCGGCGACCGCGCCCGCGCCGATGTGCTTGATGTAGTTCGACCAGACTTCGCCGGGCGACATCGCGGAGATCAGCATCGTCGCCGGCGCGAGCGGCGACGTGAGGCCCGACCCGAACACCACGATCGCCGGGATCAGCACGAACGACGCGAGCAGCGAACCCGCGACCATCATCAGGCTCGTGCGCCAGCCGATGATGTAGCCGACGCCCATGAGCTCGGGCGCCACATCACAGGCGACCTCGGCTCCGCGAAAGCCCGGGACTGCGCTCGCGAGCGAGGCTTTCACGCCGCCGAACACCGCTTGCAGTGACTTGAACAGGACGCCGATACCGAGGCCGATGAAGACCTTCTTCGCGCTCGTGCCGCCCTTCTCGCCCGCCTTCAGGATCTCCGCGCAGGCCTTGCCCTCGGGATAGCGCAAGGTCCCGTGCTCCTTGACGATCAAGTAGCGCCGGAGCGGCACCATCATCAACACGCCCAGGCATCCGCCGGTGATCGCGATCAGCGTCGTGAGGCCGACCTCGAGTGGCCAACCGAGGAAGAGCAAGGCCGGCACGCTGAAAACGACCGCGGCCGCGACGGATTCACCGGCCGATCCCGTCGTCTGAACGATGTTGTGCTCGAGGATCGCGCGCTCGCCGTTGCGCCGCTTGATGGCCCAGACCGCGAGCACGGCGATGGGCACCGACGCCGACACCGTGAGGCCGACGCGCAACGCGAGATACGTCGACGCCGCGCCGAAGACGATGCCCAGCACCGCGCCGAGGATCAGCGCGCGCGCCGTGAGTTCCGGCAGCGCTTCCTCGGGCCCGATGTGCGGACGAAAGCCCGCCACCTACTTCTTCGTGGCGATGCGGTAGAGCACGAAGCCGAGCAGCCCGAACATCAACGCGGAGAAGACATCGGGCGCGAACTCGCCGAACGACTCGGCCATCGCCATTTGCATCCCGTGTCCGCCGGATGCGAGCCAATCGACGAGCGGCACGGACTTGCCGTCGACGTCGACGTCCTTGGCGGACAGCGCCCCCACGACGACGCCCGTCAGCGAACCGCCCGCGACGAGCCCCGTCGCGAAGAGCATCCCGGACGAGATCTCGCTCTCGGCCGTGGCGCCCGTCTTCTTGTCGACGTATCCGCGCAGCAGACCGCCGAGGAAGATCGTGAAGCTCGTCGCGAACGGCAAGTACGCGCCGACGGCCCAGGCCAGCGGCGAGACGCCGACGAGCCACACGGCGGTCGCGAGTCCCGCGCCGACGAGGATGTAACCCCAGGGCAGGTTCTGCGACATGACGCCCTTGATGACGGTCGCCATGAGCGTCGCCTGCGGCGCGGGCAGCTTGTCCGTGCCGATGCCGTGCGCCATGCCCTCGGGCGCCATGCCGGTGTCGAGGAGCTGCATCGTGAAACCGATCGCGAGGACCGACACGAGCACGCCGACGATGAGCCCGATCTGCTGTCGGATCGGCGTCGCGCCGACGAGAAATCCGGTTTTCAAGTCCTGACTCGTCGCGCCGGCGTTGGCGGCGGCGATGCACACGATCGCGCCGACGGACAGCGCGACCGGCTGGTACATCTCGCCCCCCATCCCCACCGTGACGAAGACGAGCGCCGTGCCGAGGAGCGTCGCGATCGTCATCCCCGAGATCGGGTTCGACGAGCTGCCGATGATGCCGACGATGCGCGAGCTCACGGTCACGAACAGGAAGCCGAATACGAGCATGAGCACGGCCATCACGACCTTGCCGCCGAATCCGCCGGGCAGGATCGGGAGCGCTGCGATCACGCCCACGAGCGCGAGTGCGCCGATCGCGACCACCGGCATCGGGATGTCGCGATCCGTGCGCAGGACAGCCGCGCCGCCGCTCTTGCGCGCGGCCATGCTCGCCATCGACTCCTTGACGGCGCGCACGATCGTCGGCGACGTGCGGATCAACGTGATGATGCCCGCCATCGTGACCGCGCCGGCGCCGATGTAGCGGACGTACGCTTCGTAGAACATCCGCGGTCCCGACATCTTCGCGATCACTTCGGGACTGCGGCCGAGCGCCACGAGATCCGCCACGACGTCCGCTTCGGAAACGAGCAGCGTCAAGAGCGGGATCAGGACGATCCACGAGAGGATCGCGCCCGACACCATGATCCCGCCGACCTTCGGTCCGAGGATGTACCCGACGCCCAGGTACTCGGATGTCGGCTCACCGGAGACCGTCGCGTTCGGGAGAGTCGAAGTCTTCGCGCTGATGAACGCGGGCGCCTCTTTCCAGAGGCCGGCGACCTTCATGAGGACGTTGTAGAGCACGCCCAGACCGACGCCCTGGAACACGACCTTGGCCATGCTCCCGCCCTTCTCGCCGGCGATGAGCACGTCGGCACACGCCGTGCCTTCCGGGTAGGGCAGCGTGCCGTGCTCCGCGACGATCAGCGATCGCCGCAACGGCACCATGAAGAGCACGCCGAGGATCCCGCCGCAGGCCGCGAGCGTGAAGATCGTGAAGTAGTTGAAGTAGTCCTGACCGTTCGCGCCGGTCGAGAGGAACAACAGCGCGGGGATGGTGAAGGCGACGCCTGCGGCGACGCTCTCCCCGGCCGAGCCGATCGTCTGGACGATGTTGTTCTCGAGGATCGTCGAGCGCCCGAACTTGCGCAGCAGACTGATCGAGAGCACCGCGATCGGGATCGACGCCGAGACGGTCAATCCCGCTTTCAACGCGAGGTAGACCGTCGAGGCGCCGAACAGGATCCCGAAGATCGCGCCGAAGATCACCGCCTTCGGCGTGAACTCGGGGATGTCCTGGTTCGCGGGGATGTAGGGCTTGTGCTCGGCGACCGGCTGCGGTGCCTGCGGGGGGGGCGTGGCGTGACCCAAGCGAACTTCCTCTCGGCGCGAACGCGTCGCGCGGGTCGCGGATGCTAGCGAGTCCGCAGTACGGAGTCAGGCTCTCCTCCGCCGCTTTGCGAGCGTTGCGGTTCGCGGAGGAGGCCGGGGTCGGTCTCGATTCCAAAGCGGCGGAGAGTACGGAGTCAGGCTCT
>Ga0105044_10006071_pt1 | contig 16602 bp, 16 predicted proteins | sample MAT01_FD_78092 | JGI IMG/M metagenome (GOLD analysis project Ga0105044, IMG submission 78092) | Freshwater microbial communities from Lake Fryxell liftoff mats and glacier meltwater in Antarctica - MAT-01 | ecosystem: Environmental > Aquatic > Freshwater > Ice > Liftoff microbial mat | place... | reverse complement strand
GCACGGAACGCCACGACCTCATCAGTGGGCACGGCCACGCCGTAGTCAGCCACACCCGGCACGACCAGGATCGACCACAGCCCATCGGGGGCGTGGTGCACCTCCTCGAGGTCGCTCGCCAGCCAGGACCACTCGATCTCGCCTTCGATGGCGATCACACGATCGCGGGCGACCACCACGGTGGCGGAGTGCAAGGGCGCGACGAGGGCCTGCGCGCTCGATGGATCTCCGGCGATGAGCTGGACCACCGAGGCACCTGGGAAGGTCGTACCGGTGGGATGGCGCTGCCCGACGGCTCGGGCGGCCGATGGGGTCAGGTCATGGGTGGACATCAGCAGGGGCTCCCGGGAGTCACAGCAGGTTGGGCATGAGGCGAGCGGCTTCGCCGGCTACGGCGAGCCCGACGAGGAGAACGGGCGGGAGGAACACGACCCATGACCCGGCCCGGCCCCACCGATGCCAGGCCCACACGGCCGCGACCAACAGGACCGTGAGGACCTGTAGCCAGAGAGCCAGGGCCCAGAGCGTGCGAGCGTCGGCGCCCATGATCTGCTCCTCGGCGGGCAGTCCGCTGGCGCTCACCAGCGGGGCCGGTCCCCCGACCGCATCGGTCTCGAGTTCGGCGTCCACGCGCAGCACCCCCTCGGGCATGAACTGTCGGCCCGCCGCCGTCCCCAGCAGGAGGCGGCCCCCACCGTCGGCCACTGGTTCAGGCACGGGATCACCCTCTTCGCGCACCCCGATGACGCGATAGTCGAACTCCCCTTGGCCGGTTGTCACGCGGATGAGTGCCTCGGGACGAAGCTCGTGGATGCGAGCGAACGGCCCACCGAAGGCAGCCCGCCGTCCCAGCACGACGGCGGCCCCCGCCTGACCTGGAAAGGGCGAGTCCCGGCGGTGGCCCGGTCCGCTGAAGAGCGTGGCCGACGACGTTCCCTCGAGGATCACCTGACGGAGACCGATCGACGGGATCTCGAGGTAGGCCACCGGCGTACCCGGAGCGAGCGGGGCCCCGTCAGCGTCGGTGGGCCCGGTCGGCGCGGTTCCGAGGGCAAGCTCGCTCCGGAACCGGTCGTAGGCCCGCTGCTGCGCGGCACGCTGCTGCAGGTTGCTCACGAGCAACATCTCCAGCAGCAGGGTGAGCGAGAGCACGAACACCCCGATGAGGGCGGCCCGCGCCATCTGCTGTCGGCCGGTGAGCGGGGAGAGGTCCGCGGCGACAGCCGATCGACGGGCGCGCCAACCCAGGCGAGGGCCGGCGGTGACCGCGGTCATGCCGTCGCAGGACGGATGCGGGGTGGCCGGGCCAGGAGCACCGTCATGCGCCCGAACACCAAGAGGAGCGCGGACCACACCATCAAGGCCATGGGCGAGCCGCCGGTCACAGGGAGACTGGCGACACCGGCGACCGACGTCCCGGTCGGCGAGCCACCGGAGTCGGTGCCTCCAAGGGCCAACGTGGTCGTCGTGGAGTCATCGGCAAAGGTGGTCGTGGTCGCACCATCGGTCGTCGTGGTCGTGCCGCCGCTCGTGGTGGACGTCGTGGAGCCGACGGTGGCGGTCGTCGTCGTGGTGGCGGGCGTCTCGCTGGCGGTCCACGTGACCCCCGCTGGCTGATCGGCGGCCGTCGTCGTGAAGGTCACCTGGACGTTCCAGAACTTGTCGAGCTGCGTGGCCGAGGCCGATCCGACGGTGCAGGCGATCCCCAGGTTGAACGTTGCCGGGAGGATGTGGCCCGGCTCGAACACACCGAAGTCGAACGCCGGGATGTTGACCACCGGTCCGGGGCCTGGCGGGGTGGTGGCGCTGGCCGTCTGCGCGTTGACGTAGCTGGAGCCCAACGGGGTGTACAGCGGTTGGCCGAAAGCGGCACCGAGACCGTTCGGGATGGGGCCAGAAGCATCGAAGGTCAAGCTGCTCGGGTTGACGCTGGAGGGCACCATGTAGCTCTGCACCCGATAGTCGTCGTTCGCGCTGTCGCCGGAGCACGCAGCCCCGGTGGGGAGCCGGAGGCTGAAGGGCGTCGAGCTCCCGCCGGCGATCAAGGGATCCCCGGCGCCAGGGTTGCCGTCCAAGGGCGCGATCACCTGGGCCGATCCCGCCACCGCAGCCGCCGATGCGACCGGAACTCCAGAGAGGGACATCCCCCAGATCGTGATGCCGAGACCCACCGCACAGGCGATGGTCGCGGTCCGGGCCGCAACTCGAGCCACGCGGCGCTTGGTTGGGTGGCGAATGATCATCGTTCCTCCAGGGACACAGGGTGAGCAGGTGAAGCGGCGCGCCGTCGCACGGCGAGGGCGCCGACGCCCGCCGCCGCCACGATCGCGAGGGCAACAACCGTCCACGGACGGGAAGGGGCCGACCCGCCGGAGCCAGACGCGGCGGGATTCGTCCAATGGATCGCAGCCGGCTCATCGCCGGCCGCCGAGGTCACCACGAGCTCGGTGTCCCAGACCTTGACGACCTCGTTGTTGAGCGTGCACGCGATGCCCACGTGATAGCGACCAGCCGGCAGGTCGCCGGGCCCGTACACGGCGAAGTCGAACGAGGGGATGGCGATGATGAGTCCGGGGTCGCCGAGCTGCACTGCATCGGCCGTCTGGTCGCTGACGAAGGAGTTGCTGTCGATGTCGTAGAGGGGCTGACGGAAGGTCTCGAACGTCCCGTACTCGTTGGGGGTGGGGCCCAGACCGTTGTAGGTGACGCTGGCGGGGTCGACCGAGAACGGCACCATGTAGCTGTTGACGCGATAGTCATCGTCGGCGCTGTCACCGGGGCACGACGCCCCATCGCTCAATCGGAGGGAGAACTCCGTGGCGCTGCCGCCCTCCTCCACCGCCTCGGTGGACCCAGCCCCACTCACCACCTGGGCCGGCTCGGGGGTGACCGGTTCCGCCGCCGACGACGGCTTCGGAAGCCACAGCACCGCGGCGAGGAGCCCCATGGTGGTCGCCCCACGAACGAGCCAGCGCGTCGGCATCACTGCTCACCCACTCCGCTCTGAGCGCGGCGCGGTCGCTTGGTGATCTCCAGCACGCCCAGGCCCGACAGCAGCGCGATGACGGCCAGCACGGGCAGCGCGAAGCGATTGCCGGCCAAGGCGAGGATCGGTGTGGCCGCGCCCAGCCCCACCTTCGCCTCGCGCTCCGCGACGACGGAGGACGCTGGGGGTGAGGTCGCGCCGTCCGGCGTGGATCCTCCGCTGGAGTCGGAGAACGAATCGACCGGCGTGGTCGATCCACCGTCTCCGCTCGGCGACGGAGAGCCCACGTCGACCGGGGCAACAGCGGGCTTGAGCTCGCGGATCGTCCTGGCCGCCGCCGCCGCCTGCGCCTGCAGGGCCGGCGACAGGGGGGCGTATCCCGTCGGCAGCTGACCGATCTCTTCGCCCGGCACCTGACCTGGCCCCGTGGCGTAGTCGATGAAGGCGGCGTACTGGTTGCGAGCCGTCGCGTCGAGTGACAGCGGCGTGATGGCCCCGTAGGTCAGCGCCGTGAGGGGATAGGCCGCCGGCGCGTCGGTCTTCGGATCCAACCGAAGCACCTTGGGCACACCCGGTGTGGGCACCATGGCCGTCACGGCCGCGGTCATCCCTGCCTCGTCAGGTGCGATGAACCGACGATCCGTACCGTCGTCGCCCGCTCGGCTCAACCGGGCCGACTGGACGCCGTACTGGAAGGCGGAGGCGGAGTCGGTGACACCGAGGATCGAACGAGTGCCGAGGATCTGAGGACCGTCCGTCCGGTAGACTTTGGCGGCGGAGATCGCGAACGGGTCCTCGCTGGTCCTGGCGCGGTCGTCGGCGACCCTGACGAGGCGGGCCGCGTCCCGAAGGCTCTGCGTGTACGGCAGCCAATCCAGACCGCACAGCAAGGGCGGCACCACCGATCCCCCTTGGCCCTGGGTCGGCGCCTGATAGCAGTAGGGGTCGCTCTTCGGGTAGACGTCCGGGATCGGGGTGCCGAAGGCGGCACCAGTGGTGTTGGCCGCCGCCTGGGTGGCGTAGACGGGGTTGACCTGCATGCCGAACGGGTCGGACTCCCCGTCGAGCCACGCCTTCGCCTCCGGGTCCGAGAGCACCCACGCCCACATCTGACGGGCGGCGTCGGAGCCCAGCGCGGGGAGCACGAGCCCCCCGAAGTTCTTGGCCGCCGCCGTCTGGAGAAGGGTGAACTCCGGATTGAACTGCAGGAAGTCCGGATCGAGGCCGAGGTGCCTCGGGTTCCCATCCACCCAGTCGTAGCCCGGGTTCGACTTGATCTCGACCTGCGATCGGTACGACTGGGTGAGGAGCTTCGCGACCAGGCGGGGGGTGAGGTTGAGCTGCGACACCCGCACGCCTTGGAGATCCTGCTCGGCCGCTGGAGCGTCAGGGGTCGGGTTCCGCTCGACGTTGAATCCGATCACCGTCGCCGAGATGCTCAGCGGGGCGTAGACCACCGGGTTGTCGGCCCGCACGGCGGTTGGGTCGAGCGCGTTCGACACGACGACCAACCCGGGACCGCCCGGCACCCCGCTCAGGAGCTGCTGCCGGGCGTTCTCATCGCCGACGTTGCCGTAGCTGTAGGGCGGAAGGCCAGGTGAGGCGCACAGCTTTGGCTGCCAGCTCGACACGGCCACGCTGACCAGCTCGGAGCCCGCGATCTGTCGCTGCTGGTCCGCCAGATCGCAGGACGAGTCGAGGGGATTGAAGTCGAGCGGGATCGCGATGCGGTGAGCCCACGCCGAGGGTGACAGCGGTGAGGTGACGACACCCGACTGCGCTCCGTAGGGCGTGCCGACGTTCTCCTCCGCAGGGCCGCCGCGAGGCACGATCACGAGCCAGCACTTCGGCACCTTGGGTGACCCACTGGGCACCGGTTGCACCTTCTGGCCGCATCCCAGTCCCGTCGCTTCCAAGCCCGTTTCGGCAGTGAACAGCTCCGAGCCTGTGCCGTTCGGGCCCGTACGCCCTCCCGAGATCTCGTTGGTGGTGATCGAGCTGAAGTAGGGGTTCAACCAGAAGCTTCCGCCCTCGATCGCCGGATTGAAGGCCGGGTCATAGTGGGCGTTGACCACCGTGCCGTCGACGGCCCGGAAGGGTCGCCACAAGTAGCCGGTCCGGGCCTCGAGGAAGCCGTCAGCCGGGTCGAAGCCCTCGAAGTCCCGCTTGGAGATGATCCGCTCGAGCGCGAACCCTCCGCCGGGGAAGACCCCACTGTTGCGCCCGCCGTACACCGCGTCCGTGGCGCCCTGGACGCACTGCTCGGGAGGCGGCCCCGGGTTCTCAGGGACGGTGCCATCGTCGTCCCCCCAGCACTGCATGAGCTGGAGGTAGTGCCCGGCGAACCGACTCGGGCCGGTGATCGTCGGAGTGGCTCCCGTCCAGGTGACCGAGATCGCCTGGTTGGACAGGTTCCTGGTCTGGTTCACCGTGACCGTGAGGTCGTCGAATCCACCCCGGCCTTGCACGGTCACCTGGGAGCTCGTGGCGGGGAGAGCCGTGTCGACGCCCGCACTACCGGGTACCGCGTCGCCGCTGGCCGCGGTGGAGATCCCCGTTGCCGCCGCCGCCACCGCAAGGAGGACAAGCCCGGCGTGGAGCACGCGTCGTCCGCGCGGCCCGAGCGGTCTCACGCCTGCTCCTTGCGCGAGAGGTGCCGCCACGCGGCAGCCGGAGCCAGGATGAGCAGGAGGGTGAGGCCGAACACGACGATCATGAGCGTCTGGGCGGAGGACCACCCTCCCGTGTTCGACAGCAGTGTGGTGGTAACCGCGCCTTGCACGAGCGCACTGCCGGATCCGCCCGAGCCTCCTGAGCCATCAGGGCACAGCCCCGTGTCCGGATCGGGTTCACACGCCGCGCCCGAGCCGTCGCCACCGGTGGCCCCCGGCACGGTGGTTCCCGTCGAGCCGTTGGATGCACCTCCCGCGTTCGCTCCGGTCCCCGTCCCTGCCCCCGAGCCCGTTCCCGAGCCGGTGGTGCCCCCGGCGGAGGCCACCGCGGTGGGGGTGGACTTCACCCCGCCCGTGCCGGTGGCGCACTGGGTCGGGCCCTTCCTGTCGCACTCCGGGGGTAGCGCCGCGTTCTGGGCCAGGACGTTGGTGCCGTCGGGCGAGAACGTCGGGTTCTTGCAGCTCGAGATGCTGATGTCCTGGACCACCACCCCAGGGATCTTGCGAATCTGCTCGAAGCTCGACTGCACGAGGTTGATCGGCAACGGGGAGTAGCCGAGCGATGCCGACTGTTGCTGGGCCTGGCACATCGCGTAGTAGGCGAAGGCACCGAGCGTCTTGCCCTTTGCGGTGTTGAACGTGCCGCCGAGCTTGGTCGGCAAGATGAAGTAGGAGTACGAGGACAGCGGGTAGTTGCGCTTGTCCGCGTCTCGGTACACACCCTCGAGGTTCTGGGTGAGGTAGTCGTCCGACGCCGCGTTGGTGTTGATCTGCGCTTTCAGCAGCGAGACCGAGACGTTCTCCGGCGTCGGCTCGGTGTAGTACCCCGCCGAGTTCAGGACCTTGGCGACGGGGAAGCGGGACCCGAGGGCATAGGAGTAGTTCACGTAGCCGATGGCGCCCTCGGCGTAGCTCTGCGACACGTACCCCGAGATCCCGAGGTCGCCCGACTGAGCGATGATCCCAGCCACGGTCGGGTAGAACGACGTGGACCCGCAGGCCGGGGCCCGCCCAGACCGGGCGCAGAAGGAATCCCAGATCCCCTTGTGCTGGCTGATCATCCACTTGGTGAACTGGGCGCTCGATCCGGAGCCGTCGGACCGCACCACTGGCACGATCTTGCGGGCGGGGAGCGCCAGCCCCGGGTTGTCGGCCCTGAGAGCCGGGTCGTTCCACGTGGTGATCGCCCCGGTGAAGATCTTGGCGACGTTCTCGCCCGACAGCCGCAGGTTGGTGACCCGCTGGCCGTTGATCTTCAGGTTGTACATGAACGACGTACCGCCCGCCGTCACCGGAATGTACGCGTAGCTCCCCCGGGCCGGCCGTTCGGGGGCGGAACCGTCCTCCGGGCGGAACTGGAAGGGGATGTCAGACGCCGCGAAGTCGACCACCCCGTTGAGGAAGTCGCTGCGTCCGGCACTGGATCCGGTCGGGTTGTAGTTGACCGTGATCCCGAACTGCTTGACGTTGACGGCCATGGTGTTGATGGCGCCGGCGGCCCAAGACGAACCCGACCCCGAGATGCGCTGATAGCTCTCACTCGGCGCGGCCCCCACCGAGGAACCACCGATCACCAGGGCAGTCGCGAGCAGCAACGCCGCGAGGCGAGTGAGCCGGACCCGGGTCGTCACGATGCCTCCAGGTACCGCGCGTCGAACCGCTCGACGTCCCGAGCCGAGCGAGCGGCCAATCGCTGCGCCTGTCGCTTCGAGACGCGGCCGGCGGGCCGGCCGCCGATGAACCGGGCGATCACGAACAGGACGAGGACCACGACCATGAGCACGGCCCCGGTCGCAAACCCCCGGGCGATCAGTGTCTGCTGGGGCGACTGCACGAAGTCGAAGGTGGCGAGCGGGAGGGACACCATCGGTCCGCTCAAGGGATTGGTGTTGAGCGTTGCCGTGAACCCGGCCGTGAGCAGGATCGGGGCCGTCTCACCCAGGCCGCGGGCCACGCCGAGGATCACTGCGGTGGCCAGCCCCGATCGAGCCGTCGGCAGCACCACGTGGCGGACCGAACGCCACTGGGGGGCACCGAGCGCAGCGGACGCCTCGCGAAGGTTGCCGGGAACGAGGCGGAGGACCACATCGGCGGAGCGGATGATGATCGGGAGCATCATGATGCTCATGGAGATCGCCGCCGCCAGACCGGAGCGCTCGAACCCGAGGATCAGTATCCAGGTGGCGAAGATGAACAGTCCGGCGAGGATCGACGGCAGCGCCGTCATGGCGTCAACGATCGCCCGCACGAGGCCGGCGGCCCGGCTTCCGCTCTCGTTCAGGAACACCGCGCAGGTGAGGCCCAGTGGAACGGTCAGCAGGATCGCCAGAGAGATCATGATCAGGGTGCCGAGGATGGCGTGACCGATGCCTCCCACCGAAAGCGGGTCGGTCGGAAGCGCCTCGCTCATGTCCCGGTAGTAGAGGTTGGCGTGTCCGAGCGCCGCCCGACCCCGCCAGAGGGTGAAGACGATCACGGAGAAGAGGGCGATGCCAGCGACCGCAGCCGCCGACCCCAGCAACACGGCCATCACCTTGTCCACCACCGCCGGCCGCTCCTCGCGGAGCGAGACGAGCATGGCGTAGGTGAGGACGAACAGTACGTAGGCCACGATCACGAAGCCGAACGCCCCGGCCACCGGGGCGACGCGCCCGAACAGGAGCAGGGCGGTGCAGATGGCACTCACGGCCGCTCCGCCGATGGTGAGCAGATCGTCTTGCGTCACACCGCCGAGCGATCGCCGTTGCTGGGCGAGGGGCGGCGGAGTCGCGGTGCGGTCGATCACCACGGTGCGGGCCGTCCGCCCCGGCGCCTCCTGCGGTCGATCCATGAGGTCCGTCACGTCACGCCTCGCTGCTCGCGCCGGAGCGGGACCGGGCCACGAAGGCCGAGGCGGTGAAGTTGATGACGAGGGTCAACGCGAACAGAGCCAGACCCGCCGCCATCAACGCCGAGAGCCCGAATCCCGTCGCTTCCTTGTAGCGCAGCGCGATGAGGGCCGACACGGAGTTCCCACCGGCCTCCAGGATGTGGAAGTTGATGTCGAACCGGGGCGAGATGATCAACAGGACGGCGATCGTCTCGCCGAGCGCCCGACCCAGGCCGAGCATCGTGCCGCCGATGATCCCGCCCCTCGCGAACGGAAGCGCGACGATGCGGATCATCCCCCAGCGGGTAGCTCCCAGCGCAAAGGCGCCCTCGCGCTCGCCGATGGGCACCTGTGAGAAGACCTCGCGCATGATCGAGCACTGGATCGGCATGACCATGAGCGACACCACGACCCCCGCGATGAACGCGGAGGCAGTGAAGACCGTCTGGTTCGACAGCGGGCTGCCAGGATCCGCGCCCGTCACTTCGAAGATCGGGATCCACGAGAACCAGGTGGAGATCCAACGGGACACGCCGATGACCTGACCTTGAAAGAAGAAGAGCCCCCAGAGCCCGTAGAGCACGCTGGGTACCGCCGCCATGAGGTCAACGAGGCTGACGAGCGTCGACCGCAGCTTCGGCGGGGCCACTTGGGTGATGAAGAGCGCCGTGCCCATCGACAGGGGCAGCGCGATGCTCACGGCCACCAGGGCGATGGCAATGGTGCCGGTGAGCACCGCTGCGATTCCGAACTGGCCCCGGTCGGGGAACCACTCGGACGTGGTCAGGAAGCTGGTGCCGGTGGAGCGGAGGGCCTGGCTGGCTTCGATCGACAGGAACAGCCCGACCGCCGCCATGACCCCCAGGACGATGAACCCGGTGAGCAACGTGACCCGCGTGAAGATCTTGTCGCCCACCCCGGCAGGAGCAGCCAGCCGACGCGGGGTCGGAGCGGGGAGGTCGGCCGCGGGAGCGGCATACACCGTGGTCATGGTCATGCGGTCATCCGACCCAGGCGAGAAGCACGACGATCAGGATCAACACGGCGATCATCGGGAGCAGGACGTCGAGGTAGAGGAATCGCGAGAGTGGGGACTGGGGCTTGGGCTCCTCCGACACCCCCGGGTCGGCCAGCGTGGTGGGCACGACCACCACGGGGGTGCTGACCGTCGCCGTCGCCGACGCCGACGGCGCGGGTGGGGGCGTCACGGGCGTGCTGGTGCGCTCGGCATCCGGAGGGAGGACCACTGGGATGGGCGCGACCACCGGCGCGACGATTCGACCGGCGACCGACGTTCGTGCTGCGTCGCTAGCCGGGTGGTCGAAGGGATGGGTCAGGGCGTGAAGGTCCTGGCCCGCCGGGTCAGTGCGACGCTGGCTGATGATCCGCAGACTCGGCGCACCCGAGGTGCGGTCCACCCCGGTTCCCGCCATCAGCAGAGCGAGGCTTTCCTCGCCAGCCTTGGCGATGAGATCAGCCGCGGTCGCTCGGCTCTGGAGAACGAGTCGGACCGCCTCGCCGCGCACCTGTTCGACCTCCTCGGCCATTTCCCGGCGTCGCATCTCCATGCGGTGACCCAGGCTGGCCTGGAGGAACCCTTGGGCCGCGTGAAGATCCCAGTTGGTCTCTTGGGCCTCCGCCAGGCTGGCACTTCGCTCGACCGTGCGGAGTTGGAGCGACAGGATCGCGATCCCGGCGCGGGCTGTTCGGTCGACCTGGTCGATCTCTTCCTCCCCCGCGACCAGGAGGGGGGTCAGCGTCGGGAGCATCGCCGACAGACGATCTGTCCCCGTGCTGCCATCGGCGAGGTCATCCGGCACTGGCATGGCCTTCCGGATCAGGCGGAGGCCAGTAGGCCAGGCGATTGATCTCGTCGGCCGGCGCGGGGGGAGCGGTCGAAGACGGGACGGCGAGGGCCGCCAGCGCGGCGGTCGACTCGTGCATGGCCGCGACCTCCCGCTCGGCGGCAGCCAGGATCCTGGCCGCCTCCGTCTCGGCCGCCGCTCGGATGGTGGCGACGATCTCCGCGTGCTGTTCCTCGATCTGGGCCAGCTCGTGCGAGCGGGCGAGGACGACCTCGCCCAGGCTCGCAATCGCGGCCGCGGCGCTCGCGGCCGCCGCCTCGAGGGCTGTGTCGCGCCGGGCGGCCGCCCGCTCGATCTCGCCCAGCAACCGTGTGCGCTCAGCCTCGACCTCGGCCAGGAACCGATCGACGCTGTCGCGATCGTACGACCGCTTCCAGACGATGGCCGTTGCCTCCGGCAAGGTCGGACGAAGGTTCGCCGCGCTCGCAAGAAGGTCATCGGCAGCCGGAGGGGTGAACGCACCACCACCGTTGGGATCTGCCACATCCGAGCCGTAGTCCATGACCATCAGACCTCCTGCCGCGCCCACCGGCGCAGCCGATCGAGGACCGGACGATCCTCCGATGCGTCGGCCCAGAACTGCTCATAGACGTCGGCCGGCTCGCGTAGATCGATGGTGTCCAACCCGAATGCGTCGGTCGCCATCGGGGGGGCGTCGATCCATGGATCGGCCCGGGGATCCTTTGCGCACCCGGCAGCGTCGCCCGCATCGTTCACGACAGGGGGAGCTGGTGGACGCGAGGTCGCCACGACGGCGGAGCGACGCTCGGCCCGTCGCTCCTCGGGTGAGCCGATCGAGAGCAGGAGCGAGGGGGCCTTCTGCATGGCACCTGCTACGGCGGCCTCGGACTCGGCGCGGGCCGCCTCCACCTCAGCATCGAGTCGCCTCAGTGCGCCCGTGAGCAGGCTGTCGACGATGGGGCCGATCGCAGCCGGCGTGAGCCAGGCATCGCGTTCGCTGGTCGAACCGGCCCCGTGCCCTACGAGGGATGGCGTCGCCGGGCTGTTCGAAGGATGGTCGGCCATCTCACGCTCGAGGGCCGTCCGGTAGCCATCCGCCCCAAGGGACCTGCCGTAGTGGTCGGGCGGAGCGACCACGGGGGGGAGCGTCCGAGATGCGAGGTCCTCGGTGTCCACAACAACCATGCCCGCACGCTAAGAGGGCCGTCTGGCGCGCTCTTGAACGGAAGGTGAACGATCGCGGGATGGCTGGCCAATGGTTTGAGCCCGCGACGGCGGCATGAACTGATCAGGCGGGGTGGGGGATCGACACGCCAATGCCGCCGGGGGTGTCCGCGCCGAAGCGAGCCATCTCGGCGTCGAGGTCGAGGGGCCGCGGGCGGGAGCTGGCACGAGCGTCTTCGATGAGCTCAGGCGTGAGCACCGAGGCGGGCAGGATCCAGCACACCTCGAACTCGAGGCCGTCGGGGTCGTGGGCGTAGAGCGACTTGGTGGTGCCGTGGTCGGACGCACCGACGAGGGCATCGTGAGCGGTCAGGACGTCGCGCAGGCGTGCGAGCTCGGCGAGCGTGTCGACCTCCCAGGCCAGGTGGTACAGCCCGACCGTGGACCGACCGGCGTCCGACGGGCCCGCGCCTGATCCGATCTGGAAGGCGCCGAGGTCGTGGTCGTTGGTGGAGCCGGGGGCTCGGAAGAACGCGCCCTGCCCGGGCATGAAGGTGATCGTCTCGAAGCCGAGGGCCTGCTCGTAGAACTCTCGCGTGCGGTCGATGTCGCGGACGTAGAGGACGGCGTGGTTCAACCGGGTGACGGGCATGGCGACATCGTATCCCCAGAACTTGCGTATGCAACTACTTTCCCCTGCGTAGGGTCGCTCCCATGGCCTCGCGACTCGTCGACCTCAGCCACACCCTGACCCACGGGATGATCACCTACCCCGGCATCCCCGGCCCCGAGCTCACCGACCACCTCAGTCGCGCTGATTCACGTGAGCGCTACGCGCCCGGCACCGAGTTCCAGATCGGGCGCATCAGCATGGTGGCCAACACCGGCACCTACCTCGACACCCCCTTCCACCGGTTCCCCGACGGGCACGATCTGGCGGCCATCCCCCTCGATGCGGTGGCCGGAGTACCCGGCGTCATCATCGATGCCACCGGTCCCGCCATCGGCGCCGACGCCCTCGCCGGGCTCGACCTGCGCGATACCGCCGTCCTCCTGCGCACCGGCTGGGACCACCACTGGGGCACCGACGCCTACGGCGCGGGCGGTCATCCGCACCTCACCCCTGAGGCGGTCGCCCTCCTCGTGGAACAGCGACCCGCCCTCGTGGGGATCGACTCCGTGAACATCGACGACACCGCCACCGGCGAGCGGCCGGTCCACACCGGATTGCTCGGCGCTGGCATCTACGTGCTGGAGCACCTGCGGGGGCTCGACCAGCTCGACGCGCCCGGCTTCGAGGTGTTCGCCGTGCCGGTGAAGGTCAGTGGCATGGGCACCTTTCCGGTGCGCGCCTTCGCCCGCTACCAGTAGCCGGCCATCAGCTCCTGCGCCCACGCGGGCTCGCGCGCGGTGCCACGCGGGGCGAAGCCGGCCATGTGCGGCTTCACGTCGAGGATCGGTGTGCCGTCGACGGCGTCGAGGCCAACGACATCGATCCACCCCGGCCCGACCGCCCGCACCTCGCAGGTCGTCAGGCCGATGCGGTTCGGGCGGTCCTTGGCGCGCTGGCCCAGGATGCCGACCCGCGGCCAGTCGGTGCGCCCGCGCGGATGCCGGGCGCCTCGGCACACACCGTCGGGATCGACCTGGTCGAACACGAAGACGACCTCGATGTGGGAGAAGTCATCGAGGCCGAGCGTGGCCTCTGGATCCACGATGTCCAGGTCGAGCTCGATGCGCGCCGTCACCGCACCCCAGTCGTCGTCCTCCACCTCCGTGCGGCCGCCGACCACGCGGCCGATCGGCTGCACGGTCAGCGCCACGCCGCTCAGCCGATCGCGATGGGGAGCGTGCGGGGTCCGCGGACCTGACCGCCCGACCAGCGCACGCCCGCCGGATCAGCCAGATGAAACGTGGGGAAGGCGTCCAGCCACGCGTCGAGGGCCACTCGTAGCTCCATGCGAGCGAGGTGCGAACCGGCGCAGCGGTGGATGCCGAGGCCGAAGGCGGCGTGGCGGTTCACCTCGCGGTCGATGATGACCTTGTCGGCGTCGTCGAAGAACTCCGGGTCTCGGTTGGCGGCCGGGAAGGGCAGCAGCACCCAGTCGTCGGCCTTCATCGGGCAGCCGTTGTAGTCCATGTCCTCACGGACGAGGCGGGCCATGGTGACCGGCGCGTACGCGCGGAGGAGCTCCTCGATCGCCGTCGGCCGCAGCTCGGGTTCGGCCACGAGCCGCTCCCGGTCAGCCGGGTTGCCGGCGAGGTGGAAGATCGACGCGCCGATGGCGCTCCACGTGGTGTCGATGCCGGCGAGGAGCAGGAGCGCCATGGTGCCGCCCACGTGCTCCATGTCGAGGGGCTCGCCGTCCATCTCCGCCTGGAGGAGGAAGCTCGTGAGGTCGTCGCGCGGGTTCTCGACGTGGTCTTCGATCTGCTCCTTGAGGTACTCGAAGAGCACGATCATCCCGTCGGCGCGCTCCTCCATCGGGAGCGACACGCCTTCGATGACGTGGGTGACGAAGCCGCGGAAGCGATCGGCGTCGTCCTCCGGGAAGCCGAGCATCCGGGCGATCACGCGCACCGGGATGTGCTGGGCGTACTCGGTAGCGGCGTCGACGACGTCACGGTCCTGCATCGCCTCGATCAGCTCGTCGCAGTAGTCGCGCGTGGACTGCTCCAGCTTGTCGATCGCCTGCGGCGCGAAGGGCGGCAGCAGGAGGCGGCGGGCGCCCCTGTGGAAGGGCGGGTCCGAGGAGATGGGGGGAGCGATGCCCGCGGGAGCGATCTCGAGCGGCGGGCGGAACGGCGACATGATGATGCTGCGCGACGTGAAGCGCTGGGTGTCGTACGCGATGGCCGACACGTCGGCGTGCGTGGTGGGGAGCCAGGCGCCGCCGTAGCGATCGGTGTGGGCGATCGGGCACGTGTCGCGGAGCTCGTCCCAGATCGGGAACGGGTTGGCGGCGTAGACGTCGTCGGTGTGGTCGAAGTCGGTGGTCCAGTCGGACACCGGGGGGTGCTCACCCATCTCAGGCTTCCTCGTCGATCGTGATCGCGTGCTCGGGGCAGTTGGCGGCGGCGAGCCGAGCTCGCTCGTGGAGGTCGGGCGGCACGATGCCGTCGCCCACGGCGTGGCCGTTGCCGATGTCGTCGGGCTCGAACAGCTCAGGGGCCAGCGCGTAGCAGCGGCCGTGGCCCTCGCAGCGATCGTCGTCCACCTGCACGCGCATCTCGTGTCTCCGTTGGTCCCGTCGGTCTCGCGCCGACGCTGAGGCGAGCCTACGCTGGGCCCCAGCCATGGCCACCACCCTGCACGCCACAATCGCGTCCACCCTGCCGACCGACGACGACCACCCGTACCGCAGCGGCGCCTGGCGACCCAACCTGCGGGAATGGGATGCCGACGACCTCGAGGTGACCGAGGGCGCGCTGCCCGCCGACCTGGCCGGCGTGTACCTGCGGAACACCGAGAACCCGGTCCACCCCTCGATCGGGCAGTACCACCCCTTCGACGGCGACGGCATGCTCCACCAGATCGCCTTTCACGATGGTGCGGCGAGCTACCGCAACCGCTTCGTACGCACCGACGGCTTCCTCGCCGAGCAGGAGGCGGCGGAGTCGCTCTGGGCCGGCATGCTCGCGGCGCCGGAGCAATCGAAGCGGGAGGACGGCTGGGGCGCCCGGGGCCGGATGAAGGACGCCTCGAGCACCGACGTCGTCGTCCACAACGGTCAGGCCCTCACGAGCTTCTGGCAGTGCGGCGACCTGTATGCCCTCGACCCGCGCTCCCTCGAGCAGCAGGGCAAGGCGCCGTGGGCGGCGGGCTTCCCGTCACCGACAGGCATCTCGGCCCACCCGAAGGTGGACGAGCGCACCGGTGAGCTCCTCGTCTTCGGCTACGGCAAGGAGCACCCCTTCCTGCACCTCGGCGTGGTGAGTGCCGACGGCGTGCTCGAGCGCTCGATCGACGTGGAGCTCCCTGGCCCGCGCCTCCCCCACGACATGGCGTTCACCGAGCAGTACGCCATCCTCAACGACCTCCCGCTGTTCTGGGACCCCGACCTCCTCGCCCGCGGAGTCCACGTGCCCCGCTTCTTTCCCGACGTACCCAGTCGCTTCGCCATCGTGCGCCGCGACGGCACCGGACCGGTGCGGTGGTTCGAGGCCGAGCCCACGTACGTACTCCACTGGATCAACGCCTACGAGGACGGCGACGAGGTGGTGCTCGACGGCTTCTTCCAGCACAACCCTTCCCCACGGAAGCGGGACACCACCGACCCCCACATGGCGTCGGTCTACCGCTACCTCGACCTCGAACAGCTCCAGACCCGTCCGCACCGCTGGCGGTTCAACCTCGTCACCGGCGAGACCCGCGAGGAGTCGTTGTCCGACCGGATCATGGAGTTCGGCATGGTCAACGCCCAGTACGGCGGCCAGCCCTACCGGTACACCTACAACGTCACCGGGGCCCCCGGGTGGTTCCTGTTCGACGGCCTCGTGAAGCAGGACCTGCACACAGGCCAGGAGCAGCGCTACGCCTTCGGCGACGGCGTCTTCGGCAGCGAGACACCCTTCGCGCCTCGTCCCGGAGCGACCGCCGAGGACGATGGCTACCTCGTCACCTTCACCACCGACGTTGGCCGCGACCTCAGCGAGTGCCTCGTCTTCGACGCCACCGACATCACCAGCGGCCCCATCGCGCGAGTCCGCCTCCCCGAGCGCATCAGCGCCGGCACCCACTCCTGCTGGACCCCCGAGTCAGCGCTGCCGCCCACGTAACCCATCAACCCGTCGCGAAAACCCGTCACAAACCGACGGAAACCGCGACGAGTTCGTGAAGGTGAGCTTCCCGTCGGCGCGTAGAGCCGCCTGGCAGGTTCCTGTGAACCTCAGAGCCGGCCGCTGGCCGGGAGCAGCGGTACGTCGAGCGCGTCGTAGAGGCCCGGAGCGGCACTCCGCAGGAAGGGGATCGCGTTGACGAGGCGGCCGACGGCGGTCGCGTTGCCTCCCGCGGCTCGACCGCCGCCCTCGTCGGTGGCCTCGATGGTCACCTCGATGCGCGGCTGGCCTTCGATGACGACGCGG
>Ga0105044_10006067_pt1 | contig 16606 bp, 7 predicted proteins | sample MAT01_FD_78092 | JGI IMG/M metagenome (GOLD analysis project Ga0105044, IMG submission 78092) | Freshwater microbial communities from Lake Fryxell liftoff mats and glacier meltwater in Antarctica - MAT-01 | ecosystem: Environmental > Aquatic > Freshwater > Ice > Liftoff microbial mat | place... | reverse complement strand
CGATAGGCGTGGGCATCGAAATGGCGTGAGCCGTCATAGCCCACATCTTCTAGGAATTTTACCAAGAAGAAAGCCTGCTTGATGTTATGCGCGCCAAAGCGGAAGTCCTGGTCAAAGCGGCCAATGTTCTGGTCATTCAAGTCAATGTGAAACAATTTACCGGCATCCCACGCCTGGGCGACGGCGTGCATAAAATTCAACCCGGCCATCATCTCATGCGCAAACTCGGGATTGACGCCGACCATCTCCGGGTGATCCAGGGTTTCGATAAAGCCGAGCATGGCACCAGTGGTGGGCAGATAGAGATCGCCGCGTGGCTCGTTGGGTTTGGCTTCCAAGGCGAATTTGTAGCCATAGCCCTGATCCATGCTATATTCGCAGAAGAAGTTGAGTGCCTCGCGGAACCATTTTCCAGCATCGAGCGCGCTCTTGCCCGAATCGGTATCTGTGCCCTCGCGCCCGCCCCAGAAGACATAGGTTTTTGCGCCGAGTTCCGCACCCAAATCCATAGAGCGCATGGTCTTTTGCAGTGCAAAGGCGCGCACCTTGGGATCGTTGCTGGTAAAAGCCCCATCCCGGAAAATCGGGTGATAGAACAGGTTGGTGGTCGCCATGGGCACAACCAGCCCTGTGGTAGCCAGCGCAGCCTTAAACTCTTTGACAATGCGATCCTGTTCTGCAGCCGTGGCCCCAAAGGGCACCAGATCATTGTCATGGAGATTGACCCCCCACGCGCCAACCTCGGCGAGCAGATGCACAATCTCGACCGGCGAGAGCGACTCGCGCACGGCATCGCCAAAAGGATCGCGGCCAGGGTTGGCAATTGTCCATAGGCCGAAGGTAAATTTATTGCTTGCACTAGGTTGATAAGTAGACATTGATTTCTCCTTTGCGCCATGGCGCGGCAAACGGGTATGTGGGTAAATAGAGCTGACTGCCCGCGACCAGCACGTGCGTGTCAAACTCGCCGGGTGCATCGATAAAACTGGCCAGCTGGATGGTTGAAAAGACGGCTCATTACAACCTGTTACCATGCCACAACGTAGGTTGTGGCATGGTAACAGGTTGTGTAGTAGATAGTAGCAAATTTTTGGTAGGGATGGAAATTCATTTTTGTGTGATTCGTGCTAGAAAACATGAATCACACACGTTGGCGGGCTAGGCGGGCAAAGGTAAGGGCGTTTTGGGGGTGGCAGGGGGCACTGTATCTGCGCCGTTCTGGCTGGGCGATGGATTGATCGACTCGGCGGGTGGGGTCCCCGCGCTAGCCGGTGGCACGGCGAGGGGAAGGGGTGCAGGCGCCGGACCAGGGAGAATTTCAATCTGATGCTTTTCAAATTCACTCCAGATCATAAAGTAGAGATCGCTGGTCACCCGCAGCGCATTCAACGGATCGTCCATCCACACAGCCAGTTCAAAATCCAAGCGTGACGCTGCAAAGCCTGTGAAAAACACGACCGGCTCTGGTTTTTTCAACACTTGCCCATGGCGTGTCGCAACCCCTAACAGCAGATCGCGCACAATCGTCGGCTGATTTTTGTGGCTTACCCCCACCACCAGCACACGGCGCACGACTCGATCAGTCTGGGTATAGGTCGTCATTGTCGAGGTCAACAGATTTTTGTTGGGCACAAAGACCTCCACATTATCTGCCGTGCGCATCACAGTTGCCCGCATACGCAGCTGATCGATCACGCCGCGATGGCCGTCAATCTCAATCACATCACCAGGGCGCAAGGTGCGATCAAAGAGCAGCAGAATGCCGCTCACAAAATTGGCAACTAATTCTTGCAGACCAAAGCCAATGCCGACCGAAAGACCACCACCGATAATCGTCAAAGCCGATAGATTAAAGCCCAGCGTGCTTACCGCCGCCAAAATCCCCAGCCCGATAATCGCATAGCGGCTGAAAACCAACATCGTATTGGCTGCGCTTTGGCCCGTATTGGTGGCATCGACAATTGAGCGATTGAGAAAATCGTCAACGATCCACGCCGTCGCCAGGAAGAGATAGAGGATCACCGAGGCCGAAAAGAGTGCCTGTAGCGTTACCGGCGTATCCAGCAGCGTTATCAACGTAATGCCGCCGATGGGCAAGGCACCGGCCAAGGTACTGCGCAGAATCGCTACCACAAAGATTAGCGATAGCGGGGCCAGAAAACGCGCATGATAGCGGCGGGCCTGGGTGTTCTCTAGAAGCGCATGCAAGAGACCCGCAAAGACGCGGTAGCCCAGCAATAGCCAGAAAAGCGGCAACAGACGCTCAATCAAACCCGAACGCCACCCCCACTGCTGAAATAGGGTCACCACCAGATGCCCAAGGACAAGCCCCAGGATCGGGAAAAAGGTGTAGCCCATCGCCAACGCCACCCGCGCTAGCCATTCTTTCCACCATTGCCAGCGCGTAGCGGTCTTGGCCGCCTGCCCACTGCGCCGCTGCCGTGCAATCACTTGCAAGCTACGCCGCAACAACAGCGGAACCAGCCAGGCACAAAAGATCACCAGCAGAAATGCGCCAACTTGACGCTGCACCACAGGCCGTTCCAAGATCAAGAAGATCGTATCGATCTGGTTGCGCAACGCGTCTACGAGCGAATTGTCTGTCAAACTACTCGTTTCACTTTCCACAATCATGGCACGTCCTCCTCAGGTTCTGGCTGACGGTTGAGCCGCGCTGTGATCGAGGCAGCAGCCTCCGCCGGATCAACATCATTCTGCAAGACAGCAGTATAGGCCTGTCCCGCGATCTCGAGGACAGTGATCATCTGGGGTACATTGGGCTGGATCAGGGCACGTTTGGTTTGCTCGACAAAGGTGGCCAGGGCAGGATCATCTGCCCCTTCCACACCGGCATTGCTCGGCAGCAAGCCTGCCGTGGCCAGGATCGTGGCTTGATTTTCAACGTTGGTGGCATAGTTAGTAAATTCTTGGGCCAATGCTAATTGCGGTGGCGACAAACGCTGGCTAAATAAAAATCCCGTTGTGCGCAGCAAAGGTTGGCCTTCCCCTGCTGGTCCAGAGGGCAGCAAGGTCACATCGACAAGCTCATTACCCAAGGCAGCGCGCGTTTGGGCAAGTAGCAGCGGACCACCCACCAAATAGGCCGATTCACCCGCCAAAAACTTGCGCTCGACTTCGGCCCGATTGTTGGTGACGTGCAGGCCGGAGGACTCCTCGGTTGCTTTGAGCCAGGTCAGCCATTCGGCAAAACCACCTTGATCCAGATTCACGCGATAGTTGCTGTCGAAGAGTTCACCGCCAAAAGCCGTGATTCCCCAATAGGCATGAAAAAATGTGGTATCCAACCAGATCGGAATGCCGTTCAGCGCTTGCGAGCGCAGATCATCCAAGGTCAACGCCGGTTCGGTCACCAAAGAACGGTTGAAATAGAGTGCGTCCAGTTCCATAGAAAGGGGCAAGCCATAGAGCGCATTTCGATAACGCAGCGCATCTAGCGCAATGGGGCGATAGCGTTGTAGCGTTTCGACGTTCACACTGGGCGTCAGATCGGCCAGCACATGCTGGGGGGCTAGGGCCAGAATCCACGATTGGGGGGCAATGACAAAATCAATGCGGCCATTGGCGGCCAAGGGTGCCATCAGGCGTTGCGCCACATCGTCCAAGGTCACAAATTCTAGATTCACCAACATCGTAGGACAGTCGCGCTGTAATTCGGCCACAATTTGCTGCAAGCCATCAACCACCGCCCCCTCCAGAGCAACGCCCAAATAGAGTGTGCCCACTCCCTTGCACTCAAATTGCGCAGAAGCCAACGCCGTAAAGCCATTAGCCTCATTAATGGCGGCGGTTGTATTCGCCGCCGCCGCCGCCGGATCCATAATGCCTTCGAGAACCCGCGCATACGCATCATTACCCAGCCGAAAGACAGCATCTAGTTCTGGTCCATTGGGCAGGGGCACGGCATTGCGTGCTTGGGTGACAAAGGTAGCAACAGCCGGATCCAATCGCGGGTTGACGCGTACACGCGCATTGGCAGGGACCAAGCGAGCTTCGCGCATCAGTGTGGCCTGTTGTTCCGCATTCGTCGCAAATTGCGCCAGGGCCAGGGCCAATGTACGTTGATTTGCCGAAGAAACCGTGCTAAAGAGAAATGCTTGTACTTGCAAAAAAGGCCCAGCGCTGCCATTGGGCCCTGTGGGCAAGACAGCAACCCCAATCTGATTTTCCGCAGAAAGCACTTCGGTTTCTGTGGTGAGCGCACTGCGGCTGGCAACCATCGCGTTATATTCGCTGGCGTTGCCCACATAATAGGTAATACCATCTTCCATAAAGCGATTAAAGAGCGCAGCGCGATTCGAATCGAGCACCATGCCTGGGGCTTCGCGCGCATCTTTCAACCAGGCAAGCCAGTTGGCAAAGCCGCCACGATCCAAGATCACATGCTGCTCGGCATCGAAGAGTTGACCACCAAAGGCTTGCACACCCCAAAAAGCATCGGCAAAGGTCGTGCCCAGCGCCACCAAATGGCCACTGGCGGCCGCCGCCAACAATTCTTCCAACGTGGTGGGTGGGCGCGTCACATCTTGGCGATCATAATAGAGCACCGTTGTATCCAGCGTTACTGGTAATCCATAGAGTCCATCGCGGTAACGCAGTGATTCGATGGCCGCTGGCGAATAGCGCTCAATCAGCGTGGTTTCGACGGCGGCGCGAATGTCGCTGACAGAATTTGCATCACGCAGCGGGCGCACCCATTGGCTCGGCGCAAGAATCAAGTCTGGTCCCAGCCCAGCATCGGACGCCACCTGGAATTGGTCGAGCATGCTCTGTGCGTCGGCAAATGCTTGCACTTTGACAACCACATCAGGGTTAATCTCTTGGAATCTGGCTAAGACATTGTTCAAAGCAATGGCTTCCTGATTTGTCCAGGCATGCCACAGTAGAACACGGCCGCGTAATGCGGAGGAAGCGGGCTGCTGGTTGGCAGTGGAACAACCGGCGATGAAAAGCACCAGCAGCGCGTAGAAAATCAATTGTTTACGCAAGTTCATCTTTCGTCAATTTTTCTCCTTTATTTTATAGTACGTACGCTAACTAAACCAGCTAATCGTAAGCTCGATGCTAGCATATGGCCAGATGCATGATACTATACCATCATAAAACAGGATAGACTCAAGCACGGTGGAACGACTCTCATTGTGGTCACTTTGGCCATTGCGTAGAGATTTTGTTGGAACAATTTACTCAGCAGACTCGTCGCAGTAGCGAGCATTATTTCATTTTTATGCTGTATGCAATTATTCAGAAAAAGCTTGCCCCTCTCCACTTCCAGGAGCGTGTAGTAAAATTCTCGAAGAATGGGGGCATTATAGTGAACTTACGCATGATCAACAAAATTCATTTTTCGTTCTTGTCCAAAGTTGTCCTCGCGCTGCTCTGCCTCGCAGCTGTAGTTAGCTTGGTATTGTATCAGTGGTTGCTGGCGGACCTACCCCCGATTAGCGCGGTGGAACAACGTATGATCCGCCCGACCACGCAGATTCTCGATCGCAACGGACGCTCACTATACGAAGTTTTAGATCCGGATGCGGGTAAGCAGATCAACCTGACGCTCGCCGCCTTTCCCCAGCGCTGTGTTGAAGCTACCCTCGCCACCGAGGATAGTCGCTTTTATTTACACCCAGGCGTTGATCCAATTGCCATTTTGCGCGCCTTCTGGCAGAACTATCGAGCGGGGGGCAATATTGTCAGTGGCGGCAGCACCCTGACCCAACAATTAGCGCGCAATCTGCTTATGGAACCACGCGAACGCTATGAACAGAGTCTGCGCCGCAAACTGCGCGAAGCTTGGCTGGCCTGGCGACTCGAAGCGCGCTACAACAAAGATGAATTGCTGGCGCTCTATCTCAACCAAACCTACTACGGGAACTTTGCCTTTGGCCTGGAAGCTGCGGCCCAAATTTTCTTTGCCAAACCAGCCACCCAACTCAGCGGGGCCGAATGTGCGCTGTTGGCCGGCTTGGTACAATATCCGACGGGCTATAATCCGCTGCAAGAGCCCGAAACTGCAAAATTACGCCAGCTGACCGTGTTGCGCCTGATGCGGCAGGCCAACTATCTGACCCAAGCCCAAGCCGACGCCATAGGCAAGGAGTCGCTCCGCTATCGCTCCCACCTCTTTGACATTGAAGCGCCTCACTTTGTCATGGTTATCCAGGATCTGTTGCTGCAACAATTGGGCGCAGACCGCTTGCGCGCTGGCGGATTGCGCGTAATCACAACGCTGGATCTGGATCTGCAACAACAAGCCGAACGGGCCGTGCGCCATCGCCTGGCGTTGATCAATTGTCGGCTGCCGGGCGTTTGTGATCAGCGCACCAATCCCAATCGCCGGGTGGACAATGCTGCGGCTGTGATCCTCGATAGCCACAGTGGCGAAGTTCTGGCAATGGTGGGCAGCCCCAACTATTTTGACGCGCGCATCCAGGGCAATGTCAACGCGGCGCTGGTCTTGCGCCAACCGGGCAGCGCCATCAAACCGCTTACCTACGCCGCCGCGCTGGATCCGCAGTGGAGCGCCCAGGCGGGATTGACCCCGCTTACGCCGGCGTCGATTCTTGCGGATCTGCCCACCACCTTTTATGTCAAAGATCAACAAGGCGGCAACGCTCCTTATGTGCCCGTCAACTATGATCGCCTGTTTCATGGGCCGGTCAGTGTACGTACGGCGCTTGCCAACAGTTATAACATTCCTGCCGTCAAAGTGCTTGACCGGATTGGGGTCAATACCCTACAACAACTAGCTAGTAGCGCGGGCATCAGCACCTTTACGGGCGACCTGGGACTGGCGCTTACTTTGGGTGGTAGCGAAGTCAAGCTGCTCGAATTGACGGCGGCCTATGGCATCTTGGATGACGGGCAACGGCTCTCCCCACGCGCGATTGTCAGCGTTGGGTCGGACAGTGCAGCGGGCACGCCACGCCTCGTAACCAGCCCACAGCAGACGACCGCACCACAGACGATCGCACCACAGACGGCCTATTTGGTCACGGATATTTTATCGGATAATCTGGCGCGCATTCCGGCTTTTGGCGAAGGTTCGGTGGTAGAGCTGCCCTTTCCGGCTGCGGTGAAAACCGGCACAACGACCGATTGGCGCGACAACTGGACAATTGGCTACACCACCGAACGCATTGTCGGGGTTTGGGTGGGCAATGCCGATAACCGTCCCATGCTCGACGTCAGTGGTATCGATGGCGCGGGACCCATCTGGCGCGATCTCATGTTGGCAGCCCATAGCACAGCGCCAGCCGCCTTTACACGGCCCCCGGGGATTGATGAAGTGGTCATCTGTGCGCCCAGCGGCTTATTGCCCACAACTGTTTGTCCACGCACGCGTCTGGAACGATTTCTACACGGCACAACGCCTACCCTACCCGACAACCAATTTCAGGCGATTGCCATCGATCTGGCGACGGGCGCGCGGGCCAGTGATACTACCCCCAAGGCGCGCATTGCCCAGCGTACCTATTGGCTGTTGCCGCCCGAATATCACGACTGGATGGTCGGCCAAGGCATTCCCATTGCCAATTGTCAACTGACAATAGCCGGTTGTGCCGCCGCAGCACCCAATCGCGCCCTAGAAACAGCACAGGCCCTGGCACTGGCCGCGAATACGCCAGATGCAGCACCAGATCAGCAAAATAGCCCATTAATTTTGGCCGCGCCGACCTCCAATACGGCCTACCAAATTCATCCGGGCATGCCGATTGCCAATCAGCGAATTGCGGTGAGTGGCTACACTGGCACAGGTAACCAGTGGTCCACGTTACGGTTGATCAAAGATGGCACCGTCATTGCCACAGCCGAGGGTGCAGGCCGGTTACAGGTATGGTGGACCTTAGAAACAGGCCAGCATACCTTTTGGCTCGAAGGCAAAGCGGCACCAGAAGACGATTGGCAGCAATCAGCGCAAGCCTTAGTTGTCGTCGAAAACTTTGTTGCTGCAGAAGCGCGTGCATCAAATTGAGTAGCAGTTCCGTCAAAACCGCCACGCCACAGACCAGATCCAGACCGATGTGCACCACTTTACTTATGATATACTAAATTCAAATAGGCGGGCCAACTGTTTTATCAAAAGTACCACGCGAGAGGTACAAAACGCCACTCACTTTGTTGGCACAACTTATGGACAGACCCTATAACAGTCATACCACCAGGCCCGATAATAACGCGGTGAATGACTTTTTAAGAATTTTATTTACAGCGTATGCGTACTCTCTCACCCAGCAACCAGGAGCGATTTTCATGCGATCCCGAATCCCCAAACTTATCAATATCTTTCTTCTGTTACTATTATTGCCAGCTGGCTTAGTCCATCTGAGGCCTTTCCAGGCCAACGCGGCCAGTATTCAGCCTGCGCCGGTGCTGCTCCCGGCTAGCCAGAACACGCTGCCCCCCGTTCTGCTCAGCACCGCCCCGGTGGATGGCGAGACCTGGGACGGTGGCCCTGTCACCTTCACTTTTGATCAGCCATTGGCAGCGGACAACGCGGCCGCAATAACCGTCAATCCGACACTGGAAGGTACAGTCAGCATCGACGGTGCGACGCTACTTTTTACCCCCAGCAATGCACCGACCCCTGGTGAACGGTACAACTTCACCATCGATGCCGACGTGCAATCAGCCGCCGGGGTGGCATTGGGGCACCCGGTCGAACTCAACCTGGTAGCTGCCGCACCGCTGACTGTTACCTCGACCCAGCCCAGCAATGGGGCCAGCGAGGTGAATACCGACGGCCAGATTGTAATTGTCTTCAATCGCCCGGTAGTTGAGCTGACGGGACTGAATGAACAAAGTGCTTTGCCCCAGCCGTTGACCATTGAGCCGGCGATTGAGGGGACAGGGGAATGGTTGAATACCAGTATCTATGTCTTCAAACCAACGCTTGGGCTAGCGGGCGCGACCGACTACACACTGACCATTGCCGACATCACGATGCCGCAAGGGGAAAGTTTGGCAGAACCCGTGGTTGTCCAATTCACCACCGCCGCCCCCATCGTCACCGCGGTGTCGCCCAACGCCAGCCCCATCACACCGGATGGCGCATTTGCGGTGACCTTTAGTCAACCTATGGATCCGGCCAGTACCGAAGCCGCGTTCGCGCTGACAGCCGCGGAAGGGGCCACCGTTGCCGGAACCGCGACATGGAATCAGACCAACACCACCGTAACCTTTACACCAACGCAGTGGCTCGATTTTGGCGGCACCTATTTGCTTACGGTAGGCACGGACGCGCAGCCGGCCAGCCAACAAGGCAACTTGCGCGAAGCCTATACGCAGGAGTTTACGGTTGTCCCGTTGCCCGCGATTGACGTGACAGTGCCAGCCGCTGACGCAACTGATGTACCACCCGAAACCACAGTGACCATCCGCTTCAACACACCGCTCAGCGGGACGACAGTGTTGCCCAACATTACGGTTGCGCCCATGTTGACCACTACCCAGGTCTACAGCTACTACCGGGAATACGATAACACCGCCGAATTGAGCTGGTTCAAGGAATCGCAGACAACCTATACGGTGACGGTCGGGGCAGGCATTGTCGATCTCTATGGCAACACGCTCAGCGAACCCTACACTTTCACCTTTACGACGGGCGATCATAGTGCGTTTGTACGCATGGGCATCGAGCGCTTCACCCACTTTAGCGCCTATACCGAGACGCGCATCAGTACGCTTTACCGCAATGTCAGCAGTGTTGACGCGCGCTTGTATCAGTTACCATTGGCGGAGACTTTCAAACTAACGGGGGAAAATCAGTGGGATACCTGGCGCAACTATACCGTGCCCAACCCCGAACAAAATCTGATCTGGGAACGCAGCTATGCGCCAATTGTCGGGCCCAATGTGACAGCGCAACAGATCCTCACGTTGACCAATGCGACGGGTGAGCTTTTGGCTCCCGGCATCTATCTATTGGAGGTCAGCTATCCCGAATATCAGCCACCCACTGAGGATAATGCAGCGGTGACGGGTATGCAGGCGTTGATTGTGCTTAGCAACAACAATGTAGTCTTTAAGAAAAGTGCCCAGGGCGACAGCTTGGCCTGGATCACCAATTTGCAGACGGGGGAACCCGTAGCCGATCTGCCAGTGCGCTTCTACCACAGCGGGGAAGTACGCGGCGAAGCTACTACCGATGCCGATGGTCTGGCCCTGGCCGCGCTCGCACTGGATCCGATGAACAGTTGGACCCCGACGCTTGCCATCAGTGGCGAACCTGGCGATGCCAATTTTACGGCGGCATCCAGCGAATGGAGCCAGGGCATTGCCCCGTGGGACTTTAATATTGCTGGCGGCTACAGTGCCGAAGAATACCAAAGCTACTTCTACACCGATCGGCCCATCTATCGCCCCGGCCAGACGATCTACTGGAAGGGCATTGTGCGCCAGTTGGTCGGTGATCAATATGAATTACCCGCTGCCAGCTTGCCCATCAGCATCACTGTACGCGATGACCAGGGTAACCCGATCTTACAGGAAATGTACACACCAAGCGAGAACGGCACACTACATGGCGAGGTGACGCTCGCCCCAGAGGCAGTCACCGGGTACTACTATCTCGAAGCGCACCTACAGGTACAGGACGCATCCGGCGCAGCGCGTACCGTCTATGGTGGTGTTGGCTTTCAAGTGGCCGCCTACCGCAAACCCGAATTTGAAATCGCCGTTACCAGCGCGCAGCCCGCGTATATCAATGGTGACACGGCGAGTTTTACCGTAGCCGCTACCTATTTTAGTGGCGGACCCATGGCCGCGGCCCCCGTCACCTGGCGATTGCTAGCCGAACCCTATGATTACACCTGGGCCGAGGCACCCGATGGCCGCTATTATAGCTTCACGCCCTTCGACCCAGAGAACGACGAATATGATCCCTATCGCAGTGTCTTCCCCACTGGTCTCATCCACGAGGGCAGCGGCACGACCGACGCCGCCGGCAACTTTACGCTTGAACTGCCCGCTGAGCTAGGTGAGTCGTTACAAAGCCAGCGCTGGACCGTTGATGTGACGATCCAAAGCCCGACCAACCAATTCGTTAGCGGACGTACCAGCGTGCCAGTCCACCGCGGCGAATTCTATGTAGGTCTCAGCCCGCAAAGCTATGTCAATCGTGTAGGCGCAGAGAGTGCAATTGATGTGGTCACTATCACCCCCGAAGGCGAGCCCTATCCGGGCGTTGCGCTGGATGTCGTGGTCTACGAATTCAAGTGGAATAGTGTCTACGAGCAGACCGCTGGCGGTGGCTATGCCTGGACCACCAGTGTCGAGCGTTCGCCCCTATTGACGACCACGCTCACTACGGATCGTGACGGCGCAACTGTACTAAACTGGACGCCAGAAAAGGGCGGCCAATATCAGATTACGGCTAGGGGCGAAGATGATGCAGGCAATCAGATTAGCAGCGCCGGCTATGTCTGGGTGAGCGGCAGTGACTTTACGGCGTGGCCGCGCCAGAACAATGATCGCATGGAGTTGGTTGCCGATAAGCGACTCTATGCGCCGGGCGATACGGCCAAGATTCTGATTCCCAGCCCCTTTACCGGGACAGTACAGGCACTTGTCACCCTGGAGCGCGCGGGCATTCTTGAAACCAATCGCATGACGCTGACCGGCAACAGTGAGACGCTGGAAATCCCGATCACCGCCGACCACATTCCGAATATCTTTGTCAGCGTGGTGATTGTCAAAGGTGTGGACGACAGCAATCCCATCCCCGCTATGCGCATTGGCTATGTCCAATTGACGGTGGACACCGCCGAGAAGGCGCTAACCATCGATGTTGCCCCATCGGCAGAAACGGTCAAGCCGGGTGATACAGTCACCTACACATTGACGATCAACGATAGCGCCGGACAACCGGTCCCCGCGGCCGAAGTCAGCGTGGCGCTGGTAGACAAAGCTGTCCTGTCCTTGGCCGAGGGCAGCATGCAATCGATGTTGGATCTCTTCTACTATCAGCGGCCCTTAGGTGTGACCACAGGTGCCGCGCTGGTGATCAATCGCGACCGCCTGAGCCAACAACTCAGCGAGGGGGCCAAAGGCGGTGGTGGCGGTGGTGGTGGTGGCTTGCTGGAGGTGCGCGAAGAATTCCCGGATATCGCATTCTGGCGGGCAGACTTTGTCAGCGACGAAAATGGCGTGATCACCTTTAGTGTCATCCTGCCCGATAACTTGACCACTTGGCGACTGGCGGCCAAAGCTGTCACCGACGATACCCGCGTCGGCGAAATCACCAACGATGTGGTTGCCACCAAGGCGCTTCAGGTACGCCCGCTGTTGCCACGCTTCTTTACGGCTGGCGACCGCGCCAAGATTGGTGCCGTGGTCTTGAACACCAGTGCAGACGCGATTGAAGAACTGGAATTTGCCATCACCGTAGCCGGGGCCACCCTTGACGGCACGGCCACCGCCATCACGTCGGCAGTCGAGGCCAACGGCCAAGTCAGTTTCGATTTCCCACTCACGGTTGACGAAGCAAGCAGCGCCGTGGTGATCACCCTAACAGCCCAATCGGCGCTTACGACTACGCAAGCCGACCTGAGTGATGCTGTACGCATCAGCGTGCCGATCATCCGCTACGAGACCCCCGAAGTTGTTGCGACATCAGGTAGTGTGCCCGCCGAAGGTCGCCTGGAGGCCATTCGCCTACCCGACGCCGCAACCGAAAATGGTGAGCTGCTGGTGAATCTGGAACCGAGCTTGGCCGCAGGGATGCTTGATGGGCTGGACTATCTGACGCATTTCCCCTATGAATGCAACGAACAGACGGTGAGCCGCTTCCTGCCCAATCTCTTTACAGTCCGTGCCTTGAACGAGTTGGGGATCGAAAATGACGAATTAGCCCAGCAACTCAACTTCCAACTAGGCGTTGCTGTGCAACGGCTGGTGAGCCGCCAAAATGGTGATGGCGGTTGGGGCTACTGGCCCGGCGAAGCGAGCAATGCCTTTATCACAAGCTATGTTTTGTGGGGATTGTCTAGTGCCCAGGGCATGGAGTACACTGTGCCCGAACGGGCCATCCAACGGGCGGCGGACTATCTCGACGGGCAATTCCAGGCTCCCAAGGATGTAGCAGACAATTGGATGCTCAACGAGTTAGCCTTTATGAACTTTGTTCTGGCCGAAATTGGCCAAGGCGACCCTGGTCGCGCCAGCACCCTCTATGACGCGCGCGAACGCCTCGGTCACTATGGCAAAGCGCTACTGGCCATGACCCTGGCCGATATTGCGGCGGATCAACCGGATGCGCGTGTGCAAACCCTGCTCGATGATCTCTATGGAGCCGCCCAACTGAGCGCAACGGGCGCATCCTGGCACGAAGATGCCACACCCGACTGGTGGACGCTCAACACCGACACACGCACAACCAGCATGGTGTTAGCCGCCTTTGTCCGCCTGCAACCCGACGAACCGCTGCTACCGGATGTGGTGCGCTGGTTGATGAGTGCGCGCCAAGCCGGACGTTGGGCCACCACCCAGGAGAACGCGTGGTCGATCATCGCCCTTTCCGATTGGATGGCCGTTAGTGGCGAGCTCGCAGCGGATTACGATTGGACGGTCACGCTGAATGCCGAAACGCTGGGCGAAGGCACCTTTGATGCCGACACGCTCACCACCAAAGTGCAATTGCAGACCGCGGTCGCCAATTTGTTGCGCGGCGAAGCCAATGCCTTGCAGATCGAACGTAGCAATGCTAGCGGTCAACTTTACTACACAACCCACCTGCGCTACTATGTGGATGCCTTGGCCATCAATGCACAGGATCGGGGCATTGTAGTGGATCGCCGCTTTCATCTGGCCGAGCAACGGGTCGAGAGCGCCAAGGTCGGCGATGTGATCAGCGTGACCGTCACACTGGTTGCGCCGCAGGATCTCTACCAAGCCTTGGTCGAAGTGCCGATTCCCGCCGGTGTTGAGCCCATCGACCCACGGCTGGCGACCACCAGCATCCAATATGATCAGTTTGGACAGATCGTACCGGCCAACGCCGGCAAGCCCACCTGGTTCTGGTCACCCACCTATATCGACATTCGTGATGAGAAGGTGGCGCTGATCGCAACCTATCTACCGGCTGGCACCTACGAATATACCTTCCAGGTACAGGCCACTGTGCCGGGCGAGTATCGCGTATTGCCCGCCCACGCCGAGATGATCTACTTCCCCGAAGTCTGGGGGCGCAGCACCGGTTCACTGTTCACGGTGACCGAGTAACAAAAAAAAGAGCGGTAGGGTCGCGCAGACCCTACCGCTCTAATCCCCAAGAGACGCAGGAGACGTAAGATTTTGCGTCTCTACTGTTTATCCCTTCAACCCCTGCGTAGCAACCCCTTCAATAATATAGCGTTGCAACACCAAGTAGATCACGAAGATGGGGATGATCACCAGCACAGCCGCGGTGGTGTAGAGGTGATATTCCACAAAGAATTGGCCCACATACTCGACCAAGCCGACTGTCACGGGATACATTTCCGTGCGTTGGGCCACCACCAAGGGCCAGAGTAGATCATCATATTTGAAGATAAAGACGATGATCGCTAGCGCCGCCACATTGTGGCTGATCAGTGGCAACACAATGCGCGCGTAGATACTCAATTCCGACGCGCCATCAATACGCGCCGCGTCCAGCAGATCATTGGGGATGCTAAACATGGCCTGACGCATGAGAAAAACACCAAAGGGAAAGATCACCCACGGCAAGATCATGCCCCAGTAGGTGTTGACCATGGGCAGGCCGGTCCAGGCTTGGATGCGCAACAAGATGTTGAAAAGTGGCAACAGATAGGTGACAAAAGGCACCATCGACGCGGCCAGCAAAAACCAGAAAAGCAAATTGCCCAGACGCGACGCATCTTTAACAATCACATAGCCGATCAAGCTGCTGGTCAAGACGACAATCAGGGTTGTGCCACCGGCGTAGATAAACGAGTTGAGAAAGTAGCGCGCAAACTCACTGCTCCAGACCAGGGGGTAGTTGGCAAAGGTGATCTCCTGGGGCCACCACGTGGGCGGGATGGCGCGCAATTCGGCGGCCGTCTTGAGCGATGCGATCACCACCCAGTAGAAGGGCATAAAAAAGATCAACGCGCCCAGCGCCAGAAACAGATAGAGCAATAGATCGCCCATCAACCGTTGGCGGCGCGCTTTGCTAACGGTGCGTCGCTTGTTCTGCGACCTAGGCTGTACGGCCATTGATGTAGTGGTTTCCATGCAATCCTCTCATTGATTTCCGCCCGGTGCCCCGTCCGCTGAGCCAATCCTGGGGCGTCGATTGTTTGCCTGTTTGAGCCAGTGGCGGATGCCCTTGCCGGCCAAGGGTTCGTCTGGGTAGCGCGGGATCACATGCAAATGTGCATGAAACACGCTCTGCCCACCGACGGCCCCGGTATTCCAGCCAACATTGTAGCCTGCCGGTTTGTATTGCGCATCTAGCAGCGCTTTGACAGCTTGCAACAGAGCAAACGTCGCTTCCCATTCGGCTGGCGTCAGATCAAAGACGGTTTCCCGATGAATGCGGGGAATAATCAGCCCCGAACCAACGAGCACCGGCTCGTCACCACGCAGAAAGAGACAATGCGCGTTTTCCAACGCAATCTCGGTTGGGTCCAGCCGCGGTGGACAGAAGGGACAGTCCATCGGTTAGTGCTGTGCCTCGGCCCATGCCTTCAATGGAATGTCCGTATCTTGCGGTCGCCAGTAGCGCGAGATCGGGTGAATGATCGGATCGTCACCATTATAATTTTGTGAACCGTCGGCCATTTCGCCCAACAACTGGCGCTGGATTGGGTTGCAGTCGGTGAGTACCGCCGGATCTTGGTGATCATAATCGGACGGGCGAATCCAGCGCGGATGATAGCCATAGTAGAGACACTTGCGCGCATGATCCGACAGATTCGGCGTGACACAATGCAACAGTGCCGTGCGCCAGACCAAGGCTGTGCCGGGGCGCACGTTGACTTCGACAATATCCTTGGGATCAACAATCACATTACCCTGGGCATCGCGCTGCGCCCGCTTATGGCTGCCGCGCACCACGCAGATCGCGCCGCTGTTGTGTTGCGTTAGATCGGTGAGGTAATAGCCGATTTTCATCTCCATATAGGGCACCACGCCCTCGACCGTGGGCCAGCCAAAGTTGGGTGCGTCCGAATGCCAGGGAAAAAAGCTATCGCGTGCGCCCAGGGCTTTTTGTGCAGTTTCGGGCTTTATCGGCGGGCGTACATCCAGGTGTGACGTGCGAATCTGAATGTTGTAGCCGATCAGATCAACCACCAGCGGCAGCATTTTGGGATGGTCGATCAAGCGGCGAAAAAGCGGGTGCAGCGCGACAATATTGCGCCACTGGGCGGCATCATGCGGTCCCAGTTTGCGCTCGTCGCGATAGACGGCATACAGTTCATCAGCCAGGTCCACCAACTCGGCAATTTCGGCTGGCGTCAGGGCATCTTCAACCAGAAAGAAACCGTCCTCATCGAACTGGCGGCGCTGGGCTTCGGTAATTTGGAGTGTGTTCGTCATTATCTACGATCTTTCTTTCACGTAGTAAAGACTTCAGTCTTTGTTCTTCTTGATAAAGGTAAAGACT
>Ga0105044_10006065_pt1 | contig 16608 bp, 14 predicted proteins | sample MAT01_FD_78092 | JGI IMG/M metagenome (GOLD analysis project Ga0105044, IMG submission 78092) | Freshwater microbial communities from Lake Fryxell liftoff mats and glacier meltwater in Antarctica - MAT-01 | ecosystem: Environmental > Aquatic > Freshwater > Ice > Liftoff microbial mat | place... | reverse complement strand
TTGCCTTCTTGGCGTTTTGGCGATTTGGCGGTTGAATCCTCCCACTCTCCCGGTTCAGAATCAATTCGATTGCCGCCGGTGCGGGCGGGGAACATAATGCAAGCGTACCTTCAGCAAGCTTCGAGCGGCCCACTATGCCGATTTCCGTCTCGTGCCCGCATTGCCACAAAAAGTGGAAACTCAAGGATGAATATGCCGGGAAGCGGATCAAGTGCCCCAACCCCGAGTGCGCCCAGATTATCTCGATCCCGGCGGCACCGAGTTCCAACGGGGATTTGATCGCGGCGCCGGTCGCACCCCCACAAGCGAAACCGAAACCCCCGGAACCGAAGCCGGTGGAGAAATCGCGAGAGGAGACTCAAGCCGAAGCGGAACGCCTCGCCGCGGCGATGCTCAATGAGGAACCCGAGAAGAAAGACACCGCGACCGAGGAAGTGAAAACCTTCGAGTACGCCTGCCAATTCTGCGATCACAAGTGGCTTCTGCCGGTCTCGCAACAGGGGAAAAACGTCCTCTGCCCGGAGTGCAAAGCTCGCCAGAAGATTCCGGAAAAGAAGGAAGTGAAGATCGATTGGCGCGATCCGAACGCCCAGCGGCCGAGCTTGGCACGCGGTCCGGAACTGCCGGACGATCTGAAGGATCAGCAAACCAAGACCGTGAATATCGATTCGCTGGTGCAAGCCGGTGCGATCCCCGAAGCCGAGGTGGAGCCCCTCCCTTTGGGAACGAAGCTCAAACGTGGCTTCATCGTATTGGTCGCAGTCTGCCTGATTGGGCTCGGCATATTCTCGATCTTCCGCGGCCGAACAGAACGGGGCGACAACAAGCTTTACGAAGCGGCGGTCGCTTCGATCCAAGATGTGAAAGACGATGGCGGCTTCGCCTTGAGGCAAGCGGCGCTCTTCCGGGCCGCGTACAACACAGCCGCCGGGGAAGCGACGATCCGCTTGAACGACAAAACGAAAGTGAAAGAATCGCTCGGCCTCGTCAGCAAAGCGCGGCAGCAACTCGAAGAATCGCCGAAATCCTACGAACGCGATTACCTCCTCGGCGAACTCGCCGTGGCGATCCTCAGGTTGGGCGGCACTCCGGAACAAGTGATCGGCGAGATCCGACTGCCGTGGAAGCCCGAACTGCAAATGGGCAACAAACCCCGTTTCAACGGCAACGGGAACGACGTTCAAGCCGAGTTGCGAAGGGTACTGTTGGCGTTGAAAGCCGAGGGCAAAGCTGCCGAGTTCGATTTCCGACTTTCGGTAATTCGCCGCGTTTCTCGGGTGTTGATCGCCAAGGAGCAGTTGGAAACATTGAACGAAATCCTCTCGCAGGGGTTCCACGAACCGGAAATGATCGAAGCCAAGGCGCATGTGGCCTACGAACGCATGCGTATGGGCGCAGCCCCGAACCAAGCCGCGCAACCCGGCGACGATTTCAACCCGAGCTTGGATAAGCGATACCAAAACATCACCGGGCCGGATGCCCCTGCGCTCGCCAAACGATCCGGTACGCCGGAACAACGTTTGATTGCCTTAGCGCTCGTGGCGGAATTCTCCGACGATCCGAAACCCGCCCTCGCCGCGGCGTTGGAGATCGCAAAGCGGGAGAAAGCCACCTTCGGTAAAGGCATCTCGCCGATGGTGCTGATTCGCCTGAGTTACACGGCCGGGAAAGCCGGGGAGAAGGGCTTCGCGGAATTGCTTTTCGATTCCAACGTCCAAGCGTTAGCCGAAGCGGAATCGATTCGCGGCCGGGCGGCAAGCCCCAACCCCAAGATCGACGTCGCCGCATTGCCGAAGCCCCCCGTTACCCAAGCCGTGGTCGGGCACGCTTGCGCCGCCCTCTACGGTTGCCGGCAAAATGCGCTCGCCGCGCGAGACAAAAAGGCGGCAAAAGAGTACGAAGGATGGAATGCGGGAACCTTCCGCCCCGCCGGGCTTTTGGGTTTGGTGCTCGGATTGCAGGATTCGCAAGAGAAATAGCCGATGGCCAAAGCGAAACGCCCACCGCCGCGTTCCCGATTCGTCGGCCCGCTGTTCCGTTGGGAACTCGTGCGCCTCGCCCGCCGCGGACAAGATGCCCGAGCTCGGTTCATTCTCGCCTTCTCACTCTTCCTCGTTCTCACTGCTTTCAGCCTGATCTGGTTCCGGCACTCCAGCCCGCTCGAACTCTTCCTCGGTGAAAGCCAACAACTCAATATCCGCGATTCCGCCAAGTTCGGCGAATCGTTCTCGCTCACGTTCGTGCTCGCGCAATTGGGTATCCTCACGCTGTTGACGCCCGCCTACGCCGCCGGGGGGATCGCCGAGGAAAAGGATCGCCGCACGCTGGTATTCTTGCTGGTGAGCGATCTCACGCCGAGGGAAATCGTCTTCGGCAAGTTCCTCGGCCGGGTGTCGTTCCTCCTCGGCATCCTGTTCGCGGGGCTGCCTATTTTGGCGATCACGCAACTGCACGGCGGCGTGAGTTTGAAGTTCCTTTTGATGAGCTACCTCATCACGGGGAGTACCGTGTTCCTGCTTTCGGGTATCAGTGCCGCGTCTGCGGCCTCGGCGGAAACGTTGCGCGGGGCACTCTTCCGCGCCTACGGCCTCACGGCCATCGTCGTCGTCACCGGCTTCGGCGTTTTCGTTTTCCTCAGCCCATTCGCCATCATTCTGATCATCCACAGTTTCGAAGCGGGTTCCCCGCAAACCTTCTGGATGATCTCCCTCGGCTACTCCGCATTCGAGATCGCCCTCGGTTGCATCGGCGTCATGCTCGCGGTGCGATCCATTCGCAAGTTGCGGGCACGCCTCACGATGGCGAACTCGGAACCGCCCCGTTGGATCTCGGAACGTTACCGCCGCGACGACTTGTTCAAACTCCAGCATGCCCACGCGAAGGCCACCGAAGAAGCCCGCAAACTCTCGGCGGAAACCGAAGTGCTGACGCCGGACACCGATGCTCCACCCCCGTCAAAACGGGTTCCCATCGCACCGGTATCGAAATATTCCAAAGCTCGGGTGAAGCAGGCCCGCCTGATCGCGCCGGGGAATACGGGGCGCGTTCGCCCACCGCGGCGGCCGGAAAACTTCGATATCGACGCCGAGGAAACGAACCGACCGCCCATCGGCACCGGCGATCCGTTCCTGTGGAAAGAACAATACACCCAAGGGACGAAACGCACCGAAGACGACGACGCGATGAAATCGATGATGTACCTCCTCGGCGGTGTACTCGCGCTGATCGTCGTGTTCTTCCTCGCGGTATCGCTGCTCAGCGTGATCGGTTCCAACGGACGGAGCGATGGCTTCCGCATGGCGAAATCGCTATTGCTCATCGCCGGGGGAACCGGGATGTTCACCCATTTGCTCACCATGGGGACCAGTGCCTGCGGCACGATCTGCCGGGAACGCCAACGCCTCACGCTGGAATCGTTGCTCACGATTCCGGTGCCCCGCCGCGATATTCTGCTGCCGAAGTGGATAGTCTGTTTGACACGCGGTTGGTGGTGGGGCGTGCCCGCCGCGTGCATCTTGGCGCTCGCCTTCGCCGCGACCGACGAACCCGCGATGTTCTTCCTCGGCCTGCCTTTCGTGCTCGGGGCGATGCTGTTCGCGTGCAGCTACGGGATTTGGCTTTCGATCCGCTGCCGGAGCGTGAACCGGGCGATCATGTGGTTCCTGCCGTTCGCGGGTTTTTTGGTGCTCTTCCCGGTGATGATTTGTTCGTGGTTGACCAAGACCAACGCGATCGTCCTCGCCCCGATCATGGGAATTGTGTTGGTATTGATGTTCGCGGCTTCGTACGCATTCTGGAAATTATCCGAACGAGCGTTCGACCGCGAAACGATCATTGCAATGTGATTGAGGGTGGAAGTAATGGACGCGGGCCGTACTCCCGGTTACACTCGCTGAGTGTAGCCATTTTCCTCTCCGTTCGAGGTTTCGTTATGAATCGAATCGCCCTTCTACTCTTGGCTCTCGTGCCGAGCATCATTCCCGCCGCGCCGCTACCCGAACCGATCGTGAAAGGGTTGAAGAACCCCGAATCGGCGGTAGTTTCCACCGACGGCCGCGTGTTCGTCACGATCATCGGCGAACCGAACAAACCCGGCGACGGTTCCGTCGTCGAAATTAAGGACGGCAAAGCCACTACCATCGCGGATGGTTTCGACGATCCCAAAGGGATGGTTCACCATCAAGGGAAGCTCTATTTCACCGACGTTACTCGCGTTCGCCGCATCGATCTCGCCACGGGCAAAGCCGACATCTGGGCCGACGAAACCGACTTCCCCGCCAAGCCGGTCTACTTCAACGACATCTGCGCCGACGAAAAAGGCACCCTCTACCTCAGCGACATGAAAGCTCCCGCCATCTACAAGATCGCGGCGAAGCCCCTGCCCAAGGGGAGCAAGGAAACCCCGGCCCGAACCGTCACCCTCGTGACCGACGGCACCAAATCGGAGTTCCTCAAGCAACCCAACGGCGTGCTGATGGACAGCATGGATCACTTGCTGATCCTCGACATGAAAACCGGCGACCTCAACCGCCTCGCGCTCGCCACCGGCAAAGCGGAGAAGATTGCCGAGGGCTTCCTTGGCGGCGATAGCCTTTGCTACGACCACTTCGGCCAACTGTTCGTAACGAGTTGGACGCAAGGCAAAGTGTGGGCGATCCCCCGGCCCGGCGTCGCACCCATCCTTATTGCCGAGGGCATGCAGAGCGCGGCCGACTGCTGCTACGACCCGATGAACAAACGGTTGCTGGTGCCGGACATGAAAACGGGCACGGTCGTGCCGATTTCTAATCAAGTGCCCGGCTGGGAAGTCGATGTGACGCCGATGCCGTACACTCCGGAAACGGCCTTCCCCAATCTGAAGTTTACCGGTTGGGATTCCGGCGCGGACAGCGGCGTGGTCACGCCCCTTCGCCCCATTGTGCTCACGCACGCCAACGATGGCTCCAAACGTACTTTTGTAGCCACGCAACACGGCGTCATCCACAGCCTCCCAGACGACCAGGCCGCCACGGCCACCACCGTATTCATGGATCTCCAAAGCAAAGTGCTCTACAACGACAAAGAGAACGAGCAAGGCTTGCTCGGCCTCGCATTCCACCCGAAGTTCAAGGAGAACGGCGAGTTCTTCGTCTTCTACACGGATAAGACGAAGAAGCTGGAAAACGTCGTCTCTCGCTTCCGTGTCAGCAAGAGCGACCCCAACAAGGCCGATCCCGCCTCGGAAGAAGAACTCCTCCGTATCAGCCACAAATTCTGGAACCACGATGGCGGCACGCTCGCCTTTGGCCCCGATGGAATGCTCTATATCGTTCTCGGCGACGGCGGCTCCGGCGGCGACCCGGACGATCACGGCCAAGCCCTTGACACCGTCCTCGGCAAAATTCTCCGCATCGATATCAACGCCAAGGGGGACAAGACGCCCTACGCGATTCCGAAAGACAATCCTTTCGTGAACACGCCGAATGCCCGGCCGGAAATCTACGCCTACGGCCTCCGCAACCCCTGGCGAATGACCTTCGACCGCAAGACCGGCCAAGGCTGGATCGCCGACGTCGGCCAGAATTTATGGGAAGAAATCAACCTCCTCGAAAAGGGTGGCAACTACGGCTGGCGGCGGCGCGAATCACAACACCCGTTTGCGCCCAATGGCGAAGGCTCGAAGAAGGAATTCATCGAGCCGATCTGGGAATACCACCACGACCTCGGCAAGAGCATCACCGGCGGCCACGTGTACCGCGGTAAGCTGCTACCCGAACTCGAAGGGCACTATATCTACGCCGATTACGTGACCGGAAAGATCTGGGCGTTGAAGTACGATGAAACGAAGAAGCGCGTCGTGGCGAACCGCAGCCTCGCGGAAGGCGGCTTCCCGATCCTTTCCTTCGGCGAAGACGAAACCGGCGAAGTGTATTTCCTCACCGTTTCGCCCACCGGCAAAGGCATCAGCCGCTTCGTGCCGAAGAAGTAACGAACCTTCTTGTTAGCCCGACGCGCGAGAAATCGGAATCACTCTATTCGTCGTGTTGGATACCCTCGCTCGCGCGTCGGGCTAACAAACGCACTCATCCCACCCGTTGCAACGGGTGGGCTTTCAGTGATCTTCACCCACTCGGGAAGCCATGTTCAAATTCCTGCCGATCACCGCCATACTGTTGAACGTGATCCCACTGTTCGCCCAAGAGAAAACCCCGCCCGAGAAAATCGATCTCGACATACTCATGATCGTGAAAAAAGGTACTCTGCCGATCATCCTTTCCGCCCCGCACGGCGGGCGGATCGCCGTACCCGGAGTGCCCGTTCGCGTCGGCAACGGCATCGATAAATTCGTGATCGCCAACGATACCAACACCGATCTGCTTACCGAAAAGCTCGCGGCCGCCATCAAAAAGGAAATGGACGGCGAACCGTACGTGGTGATCGCTCACTTCCAACGCAAGAGCCTCGATGTCAACCGCCAGCCCGAACTCGCCTACGAATCGGAGAAAGCCAAACCGGTGTACGACGCGTACCACAAAGCGTTAAAGGATGCCTGCGACGACGTGCGGAGGCAATGGGGCCGCGGTTTGCTCCTCGATATCCACGCCCAAGCGGCGGAGAAGGACACGATCTTTCGGGGAACGGCGGGCCGAAAAAGTGTGAAAGAACTCGAAACTCGTTTCGGAGCCAAATCGCTCCACGGGCCAAACAGCATCCTCGGTGCCCTTGCAAAACAGGGGTACACGATCTTCCCACCCGGCGATAGCACCGAAGCCGAGGAAAAACGCTACAGCGGCGGCTACATCACTTCCCGCTACGGCAGTTCTAACGGCACCGGCATCGACGCCATCCAACTCGAAACCGGCGGCAACCACCGTTCCAAAGATAACCTCGATAAGACCGCGGCCGATTTCGCTGCGGCAATCAAGTTATTCCACAAAGAATACTTGCCCTCGGAGAAAACTCCCGCCAAGTAAGCCCCGAGCAAAATGGATCGGAATGGTTATTGGTAGCTAAGGGTTTTCGGTTCAAACCGCACATACACATCGCCGAAGACATCTTGGCGGTCGCGGAAAGCTTCGAGAATGCGATTCCCCTCCGGCACGCTCAACCATTCTTTGGAACTGAGTGCCATGGTTTCGCCGAGGGCGTAGTTTACGCGGATGTCGCCGAGGCGGGCCAAGTGTTCGATGCACTCCAATGTGGAATCGAGGAATTCGGGTGTGAATTCCAGGGAAAGCGACTTCACCGGTTGGGAAAGCCCTTTAATCACTTGGTATTCGTAACCTTCCACGTCGATCTTAATGAAATCGGGCACGCCGTGGGTTGCGATGAGTCGATCCAAAGTGGTCACGGGTACCACCCGTTTCTTCGACCATTGCACTTCGCCAAATTTCCCGGTCGATTGCACCTTCTCGATCCACTCTTGGCTCATCGAAGAAACTGTACTCACATCGGCGATGGCGATCTCGGCGCTTCCCTCCTCGGCTCCCACCGCTTTAGGAACGAGGGTGAAACCGGCCTTGGCGGAAAACAGCGAGGCCAATACTTTCTGGCATTCGCGCTGCGGCTCGATGGCCACTACCTTCGCCCCGAGTTTCAAGAAGACCTTGACCCGGTTGCCAACGTTCGCTCCAACGTCGAAGCATATGCCCCCGGCAGGTACGAATTGCGAATAGAACCCGGCCATTTCATGGTCGTGCGGCGACCACGTTCGCACCGCCTTGCGAACGCGCGACCGCTGCAACATGCCGTAGAGAAAGGTGCGTTTGCCAAGCGATTTCAACATCCGTATCACGCGGAATCTCCGAGATAAAATCAGAATTGGAACCGCGGGCGGTTCCAAAATCTTCGCTGGCCCGCAGCAATTCTATGGCTTCCCGCTTGCGGTTCCGCCTCCGCTCGCCGATAATCTGCGAATCCCCCCACCGGAGCCTCTCCCATGCGTTCGAGCGTGTTCGCCCTCCTCTTCGCTACCGCAGCGTATGCCGCGGAAGCCCCAGCCATCACCTGGCAGAAAACCGTCGTGGATCCCAAGTTCCGCTCCGAAGGAGTGGCCGTGGCCGACGTGAATAAGGATGGAAAGCTCGATGTGCTATCCGGGGAAATCTGGTACGAAGCCCCGGATTGGAAGCCGCACGAAATGCAAAAGTCCGGCGACTACGGCGACGGCTTGAAAGGCTACAGCAAGATCTTCGCCTGTTGGGCCGAAGATTTGAACGGCGACGGCTGGGTCGATCTCATCGTGATCGATTTCCCCGGCGTGCCCTGCTATTGGCTGGAAAATCCCAAGGGGGCCGATACCCACTGGCAACGCCATACGATCTGGCACTCGGCCTGCAACGAAACGCCACAGTACGTCGATCTGCTCGGCACCGGCAAAAAAGTGCTCATCATGGCCTTCCAGCCGAAAGACAAAAAGCCCGAAGGCAACGAAGGCCAAATGGCTTACTTCACCCCCAACCCCAAAGATCCGAACGCCCTCTGGGACATGCACCCGATCAGCGAGCCGAGCCTGCCCGGCAAGCCCATACCCGGCACCATGCGTTACGCCCACGGCCTGGGTGCCGGCGATCTGAACGGGGACAAACGCCTCGATGTCATCTCCCTAGGCGGTTGGTGGGAACAACCCGAAAAGGCCGACGGCATCACCTCCTGGAAGTTTCACCCCGGCGGCGTGACCGACCCCACCTCCGATCTTTTCGCCTTCGATGTGGATAACGACGGAGTGAACGACATCCTCTCGACCTCGGCCCACAAATACGGCATCTGGTGGCACAAGCAACGCCCCGCGAACAAAGAGGGCCACGCCGAGTTCACCAAGAACGTACTCTTCGCCGACCTCGTTTCGGAAACGCATGCCGGGAAGTTCGAGGATATCGATGGCGACGGTCAGAAGGACCTCGTGACGGGTAAACGCTGGTGGAGCCACGGCAAAAGGGAACCCGGATCGGACAAGCCCTCGTCCTTGTATTGGTTCCGAGTAACCCGCGAGAAAGACGGCATGGCCAAATTCACCCCGAACCTCATCGACGACGCCTCCGGCATCGGCACACAATTCGAAGTGATCGACATTAACAAAGACGGCCTACCGGACATCGTCACTTCCAACAAACGCGGCGTACATCTGTTATTGCAAGTGAAAAAGTGACTGCCGACACCGCGGTCGCACCTCACACCGTTTCCACCACCATGGCTACGGCGTTGCCTCCGCCCAAGCACAACGCTACGAGGCCGCGTTTCAAACCCCGCGCGTGCAGTGCGTGAACCAGCGTTACGAGAACCCGCGCCCCACTGGCACCGATGGGGTGGCCGAGTGCGACCGCACCGCCATTCACGTTCACGCGCGATTCGTCGAGGCCGAGTTCCTTCCCGCAAGCGAGCATCTGCGCCGCGAAGGCTTCGTTCAACTCGAACAAATCGATGTCCGAGAGTCTGAGATTCGCCAATGCGAGCGCTTTGTGAATGGCGGGCACCGGGGCGATGAAAATATCCTTGGGGGCGACGCCGCTCGTGGCGTAACTGACGATGCGCGCCAACGGTTTGGTATCGCCGGGTTCGGAAGCGATGACGAGGGCCGCGGCCCCATCGCTGAGTTGCGAGGAGTTCCCCGCAGTGACGGTACCATCGGGTTTGAACGCGGGCTTCAATTTCGCCAAGGAATCGAGCGTGCTATCCGCACGGATGCCCTCATCCTTCGAGATCGTAATCGCTTTCGCCCCGCTGCCGACGGCGATGGGCAACACTTCCGCGTCGAACGCTCCATTCTTCCAAGCCGCTGCGGCACGCTGATGACTTTGGGCGCTGAAGCGATCCTGCTCGCCGCGGCCGATGCCGCACTTCCCTGCGATGTATTCCGCAGCGTCGCCCATCGGCCAATTCTCGAAGCTGCACCACAAGCCATCGTGTATGAGTGAGTCTTTGGCGGTCTGATCGCCGTACTTGTAACCTTGGCGTACCTTCGGCAGGAGGAACGGTGCGTTGCTCATGCTTTCCATTCCACCCGCGACCACGAACTTCGCATCTCCGGCACGGATCGCTTGGGCCGCGAGCATGGCCGCTTTCAATCCCGAACCACAGACTTTGTTCACGGCGTACGCCGCGATCGTGTTCGGTAGCCCACCGAGGAGTGCGGCTTGCCGGGCCGGGGCTTGGCCGACGCCCGCTTGGAGGACGTTGCCGAGGATCACTTCGTCGATGGAATCGGGTGGAAGATTCGCACGCTTGACCGCCTCGGCCACCACGGGGCCGCAGAGTTTCGGAGCGGAGAGTTCGGCGAGGCCACCGAGGAATTTGCCGATGGGTGTGCGAACCGCGGAGAGGATGAAAGCGTCTCGCATGGCGAAATTCCCGTGGGGCGGATGGGTGGGGATTACCTACACTGTTCGTTGGGAGCTTATTCCATTCTACGCCACGATGCCATCGGCCGCACATGACCGAACCGCTGTTGAAAGCCGAAGGCCTCACCAAAATCTACGGCAGCTATTGCGCCCTCGATTCCCTCACGCTCGGCATCGCACCGGGGGAAGTCGTCGGCTTGCTGGGGCCGAACGGCTCGGGCAAAACTACATCGCTCCGGCTCTTCCTCGGCTTCATGAAACCCACTTCGGGCAAGGCCACGATCGCGGGGTTCGATTGCTGGGATCAATCGGTGGAAGCCCGCCGCCATGCGACCTACCTGCCGGGGGAACTGCGGTTGTACGAATCGATGACCGGCCGGCAGTTGGTGGCGTTCTTGGCGAAGTTGCGGGGTTCTGCCATCGGTGCGAATATCGATGCCCTCGCCAAACGGTTGGACATCGATCCCGATAAGCAACTCACGCAGATGTCGAGCGGGATGAAACGGAAGGTGGCGCTCCTCGCGGTGCTGGTGCCGGATGTTCCGTTGATCATTTTGGATGAACCGACCAACACCCTCGACCCGACCATGCGGGACGAATTCATCGAGCAGCTCAAATTGGCCAAGGCGGCGGGGAAAGCGATCCTCTTTTCCTCGCACGTTCTTCAGGAAGTGGAAGCCGTGTGCGATCGCGTGGCGATCCTGCGGAAAGGCAAACTCGTGCACATGCAAGACATGGCCGAGCTGCGCGAAGCGCGTCGCGTGACGGGATGCTTTGAGGGGAAGGCACCGGCGGAAGGGCCGAGTGGCGAACGATTGCCGGACAACCCCAAGTTCGACATCGAATTCCGCGGGGCGTTGAAGTCGCTGATGCACTGGCTCGAAAAACAATCGTTGACCGATTTGAAGATCGAGCGGTTGGGCCTCGGCAACATCTATCGGAATTACCACGCCAACGGCTGACCTACAAAATAACTCACCACGGAGGCACGGAGATTAGGAGAAATCACGATAGAGTTTTCAAAATCTATTCTCCGTGTTTCCGTGTCTCCGTGGTTAGTTCCGATCACGAACTGACACCAAGGCTGACCCATGACATTCGTCCTCGTTTGCAAGCTCCTCCGCGATATTCGCTGGCCGTTGCTCACGGTCTGGCTGCTCCTGTTCGTCTTCTCGACCATGTGGGTGAAGATCGCCCAACGGGTGACGACGGAAATCGCCCCGTTCTTCAATACCCTCGGATTGTTGGCGAAGCTTCCCAACGTGAAGGACACGTTCGACGAGATCGTATTCAAAGGGCCGGGGAAGGTATCGCAGGCGGTGTTGGGCGGCGCCGAAATCCGCTTCGACCAGGCCAACGATTTCCTCGCCGTGCAGATGCTGCACCCGGTGGTGATGACGCTCGCGTGGCTCTGGGCCGTGGGGCGCACGTCGAGCGCGGTTTCCGGCGAACTCGACCGCGGCACAATGGAATTGCTAATGAGCCAGCCGATTCCACGGAACCGGCTCATCTACGCCCACTTGATCGTCGATGCCATCGTGCTACCCGTGCTCGCGCTGAGTTTGCTGCTGGGAACGCAACTCGGTTTGGAACTCGCGGGGCCGTTCGAGATCGACCCGAAATCGTTCGAGAAACTGCCGATGATCCCGAAGGAAATGACGCTCGATTTGCACCCGCCCGGTTTGAACATCGATACCACCCGGCATTGGCTCGCTTGTTTGAACCTCGTGGCATTCATGTTCTCGCTCAGCGGTGTAGCGATCCTCATTTCGGCCTACGGCCGAAACCGCTGGCGGGCACTCGCGTACTGCGTGTTGATCGTACTCGTAATGTTCGTGATCAACGTGCTGGGTCAACTTTGGAGCGAAGCCGCGTTTGCCAGGCCGTTGTCGCTGTTTTTCTATTACCAGCCGCAGAAGATGTGGTTGCACAACAATTGGATGGCCGAGATGGGCGAAGCGTGGAACGGTGGCAAGCCACTGTTTGGGGTGCCCGCGGTGCCGTTCCTGTTTGCCGTGGGTGCCCTCGGGTATTGGGGGGCGTTGCGGATTTTCACGGGGCGCGATCTGCCGGCACCATTGTAATGTTTATCTGAGCCGGAAGCGTGAGTGACGACTAGGGCACGGCGGCGCTCACGCTTACGGCTCTGCAAAGGCAACCATGCAAATGTTCGCGATCTTCCTGATGTGCATTCTCGCGGCGGTGCTTTATGGCATCGTCCACGATCAGATCACCGTACGCATCAGCCTCGAATACTTCAGTGTCTGGCATCCGCCGGTATTCGATACGCAAAGCCCTACTTTGCTCGCCCTCGGCTGGGGTGTGTTCGCCTCGTGGTGGGCCGGGGCCATTCTGGGAGTGATGTTGGCAATCGCCGCACGCGTAGGTTCGCGACCGAAATACACGTGGAGGATGTTGAGGAAGCCCGTTCTTGCGCTCTTGATCTTGATGGGAATGTTCGCCGGGATTTCGGGAGTTCTCGGCTACGCCATGGCCGGGATGGGCAACGTGATCCTCTCCGAAGAGGCGAAGCTACAAATCCCGCACCAGAAGTGGGCTGCGTTCCAAGCCTGCTGGTTCACCCACACGGCGAGTTATTACGTCGCCTTCGTGGGCGGCAGCATGCAAGTGGTATGGGTGGCGATGAGCCGGAAGCGGCTGCGAATTCGTTGAATTACATCCCGTCGGTGGCTTCCTTCAATGCATCGACTAGTATCGAAATCTGCTCTGCCGTGTTGAACGGGCCGGGGCTAACGCGTACTAAACCGTCCGGCAACGTTCCCATCGCCGCGTGAACGTACGGGGCGCAGTGCAAGCCGGGCCGCACGGCCACGGCGAAGGCTTCATCGAGGATGCCGCCGAGGATCGGAGCGGAAAGGCCGGCGTGGCGGAAGCTGATGGCACCGATACGGCGCTCTGGATCGGCGTGGCCAAAGAATTCGAAGCCGCCGAAGGCGAGCAACCCTTCCCGGAACTGTTCGCACAAAGTATTGTCGTGCTTTCGCATCGCATCTGGCGTTTTCTCTTCGACGTAATCCAATCCGGCAACCAAGCCGGCGATGCCCAGCACATTGGGCGTTCCCCCCTCAAGAAAGAAGGGGAAATCGGTCGGTTGCGTCACATCGGTGGAGTTGCCACCGGTGCCCCCTTCGCGCCACGGCTTCACCTTCGCCCGCGGCCCCACGTAGAGAACCCCGGTGCCGGTGGGGCCGAACAGGCACTTGTGGCCGGGCATAGCCACGAGGTCCGCGTCGAGCTTCTGGAGATCGATGGGTACCACCCCGGCGGTTTGCGCGGCATCCACGAGGAACAGAGCATTCTCGAATTCGCGGACGATCTTACCGATCTCGGCAATCGGTTGCACGGTGCCAAGAACGTTACTGGCGTGGGTGAGGGCGACGAGTTTCGTCTGCGGCGTCATCGCTTTCCGCACGGAATCGGGGTCGAGCGTGCCACCGGAATCGCACTTCACGCGGGTGAGTGTGATAATCCCAGCGCTGGCCATCGCTTCGAGCGGCCGGGAAACGCTGTTGTGTTCGAGGTCGCTGGTGATGGCGTGATCGCCGGGGTTCAGCACGCCCTTCATCGCGATGTTCAGAGCATCGGTGCAATTCAGCGTGAAGATGAACCGGTTCGGATCGCGGCCGTTAAAGAAGCGGTTCAGCCGATGGCGGGCGTTCTCCATGGTGCGCTCGGCACCCAGAGCCATTCGGTGGCCGGAACGGCCCGGGTTCGCAAGCGATTCGCGGGCGAACTTATCGAGGGCGAGGTAAACGCCTTCGGGCTTAGGAAAACTGGTCGCGGCGTTATCGAGGTAGATCACGGAAGGAACTCTTTCACGGGGATGCTGCCGATGGTATTCTTGGCGAGGACGACGGGCACTTCTTGTTTCGCGGTGTAATCGGTGCGTTTGCGATACTTGCCGCTGCGGGGTTGCGTGTAGACTTCGACGAGGCCGTCAATGAGGTTGACTATCCAGTACACCGTTACCAAGGTTTCGGCGTAAAGTTTTTGTTTGACCGTGCGGTCGTATCGCAGGCTCGAATCGGAAACTTCGACAACGAGGACTGCATCCGGTGGCGAGGGGTGGCGCCGTTTGTAAAGCGACCATGGCCCGGGAGCGATGAGGAGATCTGGCTCGGGTTCGCTGTCGTCCGCAGCCAACGGGTTTTGTGTACGAATGATATATTCTGGATGTAACATCACCGCGAGGAGTGTCGAAAGCATTGAAACGGCAGAAGCGTGTGGTGGATTGATGCTCATTTTTTTGACGATCCACCCGTAAATGAGTTCGACTTTATCGTTAGGCCCCAAAATCCCACACTCGATCATCCGGTGATATTCTTCCACAGTCCAGCGGGGCATCTCCCACGATGGTGGGATATCCGACTTTTCAGTCCAAGGTCGGGACTCGTCGATTCGATTGGGATGTTTGACCTTCATCCATCCGAAAAGGAGTTCAACTTTGTCTCTTGAATCGAGAAAACCCTCATCGCTTAACCTGTGGTATTCCTCGACTGTCCAACGTCGCATCGGCCACGGCGGTGGAATATCACAAAGTGGAGTGGACTTCGATTTGTGCAGTCGCGTTGCGGTGGCCATCGTCGGAACCTCTCGCGTGGGAAGTGCTACTATTCTAGTCTTTAGAAACGCAGAGGGCGGGGTCGCCCCGCCTTCGAGAGTGTTCGATCCGCCGCGTCCGGTGGGTTCCGCCGAATGGGCTGAGAATGCACCCGGAAACCGCATTAATGCCCGACGTACTTGGAGTACAGCACACGGGCGCGGTCGGTGTCGTCCGTCCCTTTGATGATCGCTCGGCCGTCCGGGAAAATCGTGAACTCATAATCGTCGCTGGCATCGGTCACATCGAACTTCAACAGGAACCTGTTCGCGGTCACTTTGCCGGAGGCTTCGAGCTGCCGCTTCATTTCGTTCAAGTCGAGCTTGGTGCCCCCGCGCGGAGTCACTTGCACCGCGTTGCGGCCGCAGAGGCTGCTGGTTTGCGTGCCGTGTTCCCCTTCGAGCCAATCGAACTTCTTCAATGCGCAGCAGGGGCACTTCCCTTTGCGGCCGGCCAGCGGGGCGATCTTCACCCGGCGGTTGGTGTTGTCCCACAGGTTGATGCAGAAGAGTTCTCGGTTGATCGCTTCGGGCTTCCCGGCCAAGATTTTCAGGGCTTCCGCGGCTTGGAAGCTGGCGATGATGCTGACAATCGGCCCGAGTACGCCCGCCGTTTCGCAGGTTCCCACTTCGCCCGGCCCCGGCGATTTCTCGAACACGCACTGCAAGCAGGGAGTCTGCCCGGGGATGATCGTCATGCTCATCCCTTCGGTGCCAACGGCTCCTCCGTAAACCCAAGGCTTGTTGTGCTTGATCGACACATCGTTGATGAGGTAGCGGATTTCAAAGTTGTCGGTGCCGTCGAGGATCAGATCGGCATCTCGGCAGAGGTCTTCGATGTTCGTGCGGTTGATGTCGGCGACGATGGGTTCGATGGTTACGCCGGAGTTGATCTGACGCAGCTTGATCGCGGCGGCCTCGGCTTTCGGCAGGTTGTTCGCAACGTCCGATTCGTCGAAAAGCACTTGGCGTTGCAGGTTGGACGGTTCGACGAAATCACGATCGACAACGCGCAGGAAGCCGACGCCGGCACGAACGAGCGTGTTCGCTAGCACGGTGCCGAGGGCACCGACGCCACAGAGGGTGACGCGGGAGTTCAAGAGGCGTTCTTGCCCAACCTTGCCGAAGCCGGGCACGCGCATCTGGCGGGAGTATCGTTCGAGTGGATTCGCGGGAATTGTCATGGGTAACCTCATTCGGAGCTGAAGCGTCAGCGAAGCAGTGCAATCCTTGCCGAAGGCGTTGCTCTGCTTCGCTGACGCTTCAGCCTCGGATTGTTCATTCGCCGATGGCGTTCTCTTTCAGGAAATCTTGCAGGAAACGTATCTGCTGCTTGGGCCACTTCTCGGATTTGGCGTACGAAGCCAGCGTGGCCAGGTCTTCTTTCAACCGTTTCAGATCGTTGCCGGATAACCTTTGCATATACGTCACGAGGTATTCCATCGCTTCCTCGGCGACATCGCTATTGAGTACCTCGGCCTCGCTGCCTTCGAGGAATACGTAAGCGTGGAGTGCCGCGAGGAAAAGCGGATGGATGCCGAGTTCCGCCGGGATCATCGGGAACACGGCGGCGCCGTCGGGTGTTTCGGGAGTAGATTCCTCCTCCACCGGCCACCGCCGGGATCAGAGCCACGACGTTGCCGTCGACAACGGGGGTATCGGTGTCGTCGAG
>Ga0105044_10006062_pt1 | contig 16614 bp, 13 predicted proteins | sample MAT01_FD_78092 | JGI IMG/M metagenome (GOLD analysis project Ga0105044, IMG submission 78092) | Freshwater microbial communities from Lake Fryxell liftoff mats and glacier meltwater in Antarctica - MAT-01 | ecosystem: Environmental > Aquatic > Freshwater > Ice > Liftoff microbial mat | place... | reverse complement strand
ATTGTGTCGGAGAATTCCGCGTAATTGTTGAAAGGCCCGTTCCTCCTGATCGACGGCGGATTCGTTGCCATCGATCTGAATCGTGTCACCGCGAGCGACGAGGCGAACCCCGAGCGATTCGCGAATCAGTCGGAGATAGGCATCGCGCTGACCAAACAGCAGCACGGATTCCTCTCGACTGTCGAGCGTCAATGATCGCGAGGTCGTGTTTTCGTTCATCGTCCCGGTCCTCTCATCGGTTTCGACTTCGACACACTACGGAGAGGTGATCACTTCCATGAGTTCACTAATTTTCCCATCATGCTCAACCACACCAGTGTCACGGGGGCCGCGAACAGGATCGAATCGATCACGTCCAGCACGCCACCGAACCCCGGTATCGTGCGCGATGCATCCTTCGTCTGACCATCGCGTTTCAGGATCGATTCCGATAAATCGCCGAGTTGCGATGCGATGCCGAGCGTCGCACCGAATGCGATTGCGGTCAACAATCGCCCCGCGAACAGAGGCGTCAGTTGTGCGAGCGCGACTGCCATTGCCACGGAACCGATGAATCCGCCGATCGCGCCTTCCCACGTCTTTTTCGGACTGACGATCGGCGCGAACTTATTTCGTCCGAATGCGTGACCTGCAAAATACGCGCCGATGTCGCCCGCTTTCGGGACAAAGAACGCGAATGCGAGTGCGAGCGTGCCGAACGAGAACGCCTGTCCCGCGATCGACGCGGTGGAGACTTCCAGCCAACGCAGCCGTGCGAGGCAACCGCCCAACAATCCGATGTAGCTCAGGGTGAGAAGTGTGAGTGCGATCCGAGGTGTCGCGATGCCGGTCGTCGAATAGCGACCGATTTCCATGATAAACGTCGCCATCACGAAGACGGTGAACAGCGAAAGTTGCAGATCGAGAATATCGAGCGTCGGGGGCAATATCGGGATCAGCCAGTGGCTCGCGAGCTGAGCAACGACCATCGGGAAAATCAGGATCGCAAAGGGGCGATGAACTGCGGGCAATAGTTGCCTCAGTTCGTGAGTCCCCAGACATCCCAATATCAGGATGGTGACGCCGAGAATGGGATACCACGGGGCGAGTGCGTGATCGACGACCAGCACACCCAGACCCATCAACCCCATCAGGGCACCCATCCACAACCGCGTTCGCAGCATGGACTTTGCTCTACCTGGAAATATCGCGAATCATGTTATTTCAGCCCGCCGAACCGCCGTTCCCGACCGGCGTAGTCGCGCAATGCTGTGTGGAGCAGTTCGACGTCGAACCCCGGCCAGCATCGCGAAGTCACCCATAACTCCGCATACGAAATTTGCCATAGCAAAAAATTACTCACCCTCATCTCGCCCGCCGTGCGGATCAACAAATCGGGATCCTCCATCCCGCCGGTCGAGAGCGATCGTGAAATTAAGTCCTCGTCGATCTGATCCGGTGTGAGTTCCCCGCTCCGAATCCGCAGTGCGATCGACTGCACTGCATCGACGATTTCGAGTCGCCCGCCGTAGTTGATCGCCAGACAGAGAGTCATGCCGGTATTGGTCGAACAAAGTCTCACGTTTTCATCGAGTTCATGAAGCACGGCAGCGGGCAATCCTTCACGTCGTCCGATCATCGCGAAGCGGAGATTATTTTCCATCAATTCGGGACGTTGTTCGATGAGGTACTGTTGCAGGAGTGCCATCAGGAAATCGAGTTCCGCCTGCGGTCGTTTCCAGTTCTCCGACGACAGACAATACAGCGTGAGCTGACCGATGCCGAGTCGCGAACACTCTTCGACGATCGTGCGAACGATCTGCACACCCTGCAAATGTCCCGCAACGCGCGGCTCGCCGCGATCCTGCGCCCAGCGACCGTTACCGTCCATGATGATGGCGATGTGGCGCGGCAGCTTCGTCGGATCGAGATTCGTCGGTTCCGCGCTCACCGGTTGCGAAGACACCACGGCCATGCGGCGGTCCTCAAGAGGGAAGGGTAAACAGAAGAAACAACACCCTGGCGATCGCCCTCCGTCCCGCAAAGCCGGGGCGAGGGTTCCAATCCGCCGATCCCGGCACCGTTCCGACGTTATCGGAAGATCGTTTCCGCCCGATCGGGACCGACCGACACCATCGACACACGCAAACTGAGGAGTTCGGAGACTCGTTCGACGTACCGTTGAGCGTTTGCGGGGAGGTCGGCCCATTTGCGGGCTTTGGACACGTCTTCGCTCCAGCCCGGCACTTTTTCGTACACCGCTTTGCACTTCGCGAGCTCGTCCGCATCACTCGGGAAGTCGGTGATCCGTTCGCCAGCACGTTCGTAAGCAACGCACAGGAACAACTCATCGAGTCCGCTCAACACGTCGAGCAACATGATCGTGACTTCGTTCACATCGGCGAGCATGGCGGTGTATTTCAATGCGACCGTATCGAGCCAGCCGACGCGACGCGGACGCCCCGTGACGGTGCCGTACTCGCGTCCGATTTTGCGAATACGTTCGCCGAGGCCGGTCGGACCGTCGTAGAGTTCGGTCGGGAACGGACCACGACCGACGCGACTGGTGTACGCCTTGATGATGCCGATGATGCGATCGACTTTTCGCGTCGAAACGCCGGAACCGGCCCAGATCCCCGATGGCAAACTACTCGAACTCGTGACGTAAGGGAACGTACCGTGATCGATGTCGAGCAGACTTCCCTGCGCGGCCTCGAACAAAAGACTCTTCCCGGCTTTGATGCCGTCGTGGAGGATCTTCGTCGTATTTTTGATGAACGGTTTCAGTCGTTCCGCGTAGCCGAGGTACTGATCGGCGAGCTGATTCGCGTCAAACGGTTTGACGGGCGTTGCGGTGAATGCCTGAATCAGTTGATTCTTGCGGGGAACGATGAATTTCAGTCGTTCGCGGAGAAAATCGGGCTTGAGCAGATCGCCGACGCGAATACCGCAGGTGCGACCGACTTTGTCCTGGTAGCAGGGACCGATTCCGCGACCCGTCGTGCCGATCGCGTTCGAGCCGGAACCGCCCTGTTCGGTCAGTTTTTCTTCTTCCATGTGATACGGAAAGATCACATGGGCGTGCTCGCTGACCGACAGGTTGGAACTGACCTGTACGCCACCCTGAATCAGTTGATCGACTTCTTCGATGAACCGTGGCGGATAGACGACGACACCGTTACCGATGACCGCGTGGAGGTGAGGGTGAAGTACGCCGGTGGGGAGCAGCGAGAGTTTGAATATGCGGTCACCCCAGACGACGGTATGGCCCGCATTGGCCCCACCGTTGTATCGGACCGCGAAATGATGTTCGGCACTGAGCAGATCGACGATCTTACCCTTCGCCTCATCGCCCCATTGCAGGCCAACCACGCAGGTACAGGCCATCGTTCAACCTTCTGCCACGACACTGTGTAACCACCAGCCTCAAGCTAGCTTGCGCAGTCTGTTGCGTCAAGAGGAGCCGAAGCGAGAGATGGTGCCAATATCGATCTTGACACGATTTGACATGGCTCTATAGTCCCGCGACTCATATGCGCTCATTCTCGAACCGTTGGCCGGGGGGCCACGGGGGACGTGCCGTCGAGCAAGGGGAGATCCCGTGATCAGGCGATCGACCGCATTGTCGCTGTGCTTCGTCGTGTACTTCACCGTCGCGTCGAACGCTCCTCTCCGTGCCGACACCCCGTTGCGCATCGACTCCGTTCGCGAAGTCGGTAACCAGTCCATTTCGGTGTCCGCCGATCAGGTTTCGACCTGGGAACAGGGCGATCAGCAACTGATCGCCTTCAACGGGGTCGTCCTCGTCGAACACGGGTTGCTGCAGGTGCGCGCCCAGCGTGCCATCGCGTGGATCGACATCAAATCGGCCCAGAAATCAAAACTGACTCGTTTAACATTGTATCTCCAGGACGAGGTGCGCATCGAAGAGGATCGGCGACAGCAACAGGGAAATTCCGCCATCATCGAACTCGCGACCTACGGCGACCTTCGAGTGAGGGCGAAGGCGGGAGAGATTCGCCGCGATTCGCTCGCTGGCAGCGAATTCTACCGAGCCGCTGTTACCCAAATCAAAGATGTCCGAGTCGCTCCGGTTCAGCAGGTCGCGTTCCAGGCGACGCCCGCTCAAACGGCGTCGAATCCGCCGATCGTCACACCGGAACAACAGAAGCCGAAACCGTTGCCTCCGCTCCAGGAACCGATCGGGCCGACGCTTCGATTGCCGATGCCGACCATCTCGAACGCAAGTCCGCAGGGGCAACCCGCGCAATTGCCGCCGTCGCCGGATCCGACGCCGGGGAACATCCTGCCGGAACCGCAGAACGGATTACCGAACGGTCCGCCGTTCGAGTTGCCGCCGGAACCGAAAGTCCCCGTCCTGGAGATTCCGCTCCCCGACGCGCCCGTGTCGCGCACCATCGAGTACGCGCCCCGCTTTGCGTCCGCACCGTATCAACTGAAGTTTATCACGCTGCCCAACGGCGAACAGGTTGCTGTGATCACAGGGGGATTGTTGCTGACCGTCCGATTCCCGACGGGTGAGTTCATCGACCTGGAATCGGATCAGGTGGTGGTCTGGACGAAAGGCGGGAGCACGCAGCAATTGTTCACCGGCGGATCGAGTACGGTCGGCGGGAAGGCCGATAAACGTCAAATCGAACTGTACCTCAGTGGGAATGTCGAAATTCGCTACGCGCCGGCACCGAAAACACCGGCACCGGGTCAGATCCCGCGACCGAAGGGCGAACTGAAAGTCATGCGTGCCGAACGGGTATATTATGATGTGACGAAAAACAAAGCCCTGGCCCTCAACGGAGATCTGGAGTTTTTCCAGCCCGGGTTCAGTGACAATGTACACTTAAAAGGGACCGAGATTCAGCAACTCTCGGCCGAAGAGTTCGACGTGATCGACACGGACATCTTCGCATCGCGATTGCCATCCGATCCGGGATTCAAACTTCATGTGAACAAGGTCCGTGTCGTTGAACGCGAAGTGACCAAACGCGGATTCCTCGGGTTGCCGGTGCGCGACGAGGACGGCGAAACCGTCACTGAAACGGAACGACTCTTCCGCGGCAAGAACGTGTTCCTGGAAGTCGCCGACGTGCCAATCTTCTACTTTCCGTATGTGGCCGGGAATACGAAGGATCCGCTCGGACCGTTTCAGGGCGTCGGATTACGACAGGATCAGGTCTACGGCGCACAGATTCTCTCGACCTGGGATTTCTACCAGTTACTCGGCCTGGAAGCACCTGCGGGGCATCGTTCGCGATTGTACCTCGATTACCTCGGCGAACGCGGTCCGGCGGGCGGGGTGACGTACAATTACGCCAACCAGAAAATGTTCGGTGTCGTTGCTCCGTACACGGGACTTTTCAAAGGGTATGGAATCTACGACAGCGGCTTCGATCAGCTCGGCGGAATTCGTCAGCAGGAGTTCGTGCCGTCCGCCGCCCGCGGTCGGGTGCTCGCACGCCACCTCCAACACTACGAAAACTTCTACTACCAGGGACAGATCTCGTACCTGTCAGATCACAACTTCCTGGAATCGTACTACAACCCGGAATTCTCGGTGGATCCGAACCAGGAAACGTTCTCGTACCTGAAGTGGCAACGCGAGAATACCGCCCTGTCGATTCTGGCGCAGCCGAACCTCGATCGCCCCTGGGTGAATGAAACGCAATGGCTGCCGCGTGGCGATGCATATTTACTCGGAATCTCGTTCTTCGACCGATTGACTTACAACATGCACGCGAGCGCGGGCTACGCCGAGACGAAGACGCCGACAATTCCGCCGAGTCAGCCGTACGTCTCTCCGACCGACGTCGCGATCAACACCGGACGTTATAACATCAATCAGGAACTGTCGTTGCCATTGCAGGTGGGGCCGGTGAAGGTGGTACCTTATGGTGTGGTCGATCTGGCGTATTACGATCGCGACATTCGGGATCTCCAGTTCCCGGAACAGCAGAACGGCCAGGGTCGATTCTACGGTGGTGGTGGCGTGCGGGCGAACATGCCCCTGTCGCGAATCTACTCCGATGTCACCAGCGAATTGTTCAACCTGAACGGAATCCATCACAAGATCAACTTCGGGATGAACTACTTCACATCGTATACCGATGTGGCGTACACCGAATTACCGCAACTGGATCGCCTCAACGACGACGCCACGGATCAGTCCCTGCGAGACGTCCGACCCGACAACAGGGTCCAACTCGGTGAGACGCTGGGCAACACCCTGGCGACTTCACCGCTCTATGATCCACAAATCTATGCCATCCGGCGACTGCTGGACAGCAAAGTGGACACGCTGGATACCGTCCAGGTGGTCCAGACATCGGTACGCCAGCGATGGCAGACGAAACGTGGGTATCCAGGAGCCGAACACATCACGGATTATGTGACGTTGAATCTGTCGGCATCATTCTTCCCCGATCCGAATCGGGATAACTTCGGGGAACCGATTTCGTTCGTGGAGTACTACACGACCTGGAATATCGGTGATCAGACATCTCTCTCGTCCAGCGGCTGGTTCGACCCGTTCGACGATGGTGCGAGGTACTTCACGGGAGGTGTGCAATTCATGCGATCTGAAGGCACTTCGTTCTCAGTCGGGTATCGACAGATCGATCCCCTGGAATCGAGGGCCGTGTTCACCTCGCTGTCGTACATCTTCAGTGCCAAGTACATGATGACCGTGTCGGCGAGCTACGATTTCGGACTCCAGAAGGCACAGAACAACTCGCTCCAGTTGGCGCGAACGGGTTCGGACATGCGGCTCGCGTTCGGGGTGAACTACGACGCACTGATTCAGAATTTCGGCGTGACGCTGGAAGTCGTGCCGAACATCGTCGCATCGAACTTCGCGAATAAGGCGGGTGGTTTGTTGGGCGGTGGTCAGCAGCGTTGATCGGAGCACGCGACATGCACGACCCGAAAGCCCCGAAGAAACGGCGATGGCGACATAAATTCCGAGAGGCGTTTCGCGGGATTAAACTCGGCGTGCGCGGACACTCCAGTTTCTGCGTCCATTTCTTCTTCGCCGTGCTCGTGGTCGCGTTCAGCGCGGTCCTGGAGTGTTATGTCTGGGAGTGGTGCGTCCTGCTGGGGTGCATCGGGATGGTACTCACGACCGAACTGTTGAACAGTTCCATCGAGACACTGTTCCACGGACTCGACGACGCGACCAAATCGCGACTCCACGGCGTGCTCGATATTTCCGCCGGCGCGGTCCTCATGGCGAGTATCACGGCGAGCACGATCGGCCTGATCGTGTTCGTGAATCGGTTCTATAGTGTGCTGACCGGGAATTAGAGGATTACTTCCCGGCGATGGCCGTTCCCGAAGCGGGACGAGGCGTCATCGTTTTGACCACCGGGGGATCGCCCGGTTCGTTTCGTTGAGCTTTGGTTCCGGCGTCGAGCGGATCCTTGTGAAAGAACACCAGGGCGATGGCCACGACCAGTCCCAGGCCAGCGACCATTCCCAGTTTCGCGTCGTTCTGCATGGTGGACTGCCTATTCGGAAAAATGAGACGAGTTTCGTTATTGTGACTGTTCCCGCTATTTGGCAGTTTGGCGAAGATGTTCCGACACCTGAACCGAAAATCGTTTGAACTCGTTCGCGCATCGCGGGACAATGTGCGCAGACGGGCTTTCCCTCAATCCCGATCTTTTCGGCAGCAGCGTCATTCTCGTTGTGAAGTGAGCATCGAAGCATGGTGATCTTAACATTGGTGCTGATCGCGCTGTCGGTGCTGGCTGTGACACGCGGGGTGGATGTCCGACTTGCGCTGTTGGTAGCGGCCTTCGCACTCGCTTCGCTCGCCGGTGATCCGATCGTGATCGTGCGGACATTTCTGGTCACGTTCAGCAACGAGAAATTCGTCATACCGATCTGCACCGCGATGGGGTTCGCCTACGTTCTGCGACACACTCAATGCGATCAACACCTCGTCCGATTACTCGTGAAACCGCTCCGTTCCGTTCAGTCGCTGCTCATCCCCGGCGTAATCCTGGTCGGATTCCTGGTCAACATTCCGGTCATTAGTCAGACCTCGACGGTAGTCTGTATCGGGCCGGTGGTCGTGCCGTTGATGAGGGCCGCGGGGATACCGATGCTCACGATCGGAGCCGCACTCCTGCTGGGCGCGTCGATCGGCGGCGAACTCCTGAATCCCGGAGCACCGGAACTCCGTACCGTCTCGAAATCCACCGACATTCCCGCAAAGGTGATCGTCGGCGAAATCGTTCCGCTCGTGTTCCCTCATCTATTGATCGCAACGCTCCTGTTCTGGGGAATCGCACGCTGGAAAGGACTCACGCGATCGACGGAACCCATTGAAACGGTCAACGATGTGCCGGACATGCGGATTAATCTATTTCGCGCGATGGTGCCGTTAATCCCGATTGTGCTGTTGTTCATGGTCGGACCGCCGCTCAATTTGTTACCGGCATCATTGGAAGACTGGTTGAAAGCGAATCTCATCGAACCAACGGAATCGAAGACGATCTTTGAAAGTCGTCTCATCGGTGTCGCGATGATGATCGGGACTCTGTGCGCCGTTTTCGCGAATCCACGAGTGGGCGGTGGAGTGCCGAAGGCGTTCTTCGAGGGGGCCGGATACGCATTCACGAATGTGGTTTCGCTCATCGTGATCGCGACGTGCTTCGCCAAAGGAATCGAATTAGTCGGCCTGGCGGAACACATGAAAGGACTGATCAAAGATTTCCCTTCGTTATTGTGGCCGATCGCGGGGGCGATGCCGCTCGCATTCGGGGCATTAAGTGGTTCGGGCATGGCGGCGACGCAGGGACTCTATGAATTCTTCGTCGAACCCTCTCGAAGTGTGGGAGTGGAGCCGATGCCCGTGGGAGCGATGGTGTCGCTGGCCGCAGCCGCGGGACGCACGATGTCGCCCGTCGCGGCGGTGACGCTCATGTGTGCCACATTGACCGGAACCAGCCCATTTGCCCTCGCTCGCCGAGTGGCTCCACCTCTCCTTATCAGCATGACCGTTATTGTCATTCTGCGTATGACAGGCGCATTGTGACGCGCAGTTCCACCAATCGATACAGTTTCTGAAATCCTCGAAATTGTTGCGCGCACGCGATCCTCCAACGATTGCCCGTCGGAGAAAATCCGCGTACCCTTGACTCAGACTGTGCAATCTGAAATTCATGGTGTTCCGGTTGTCGTGAAAATCGTTGTGAACCGATGACTCACGATTTAGCCATTGATGGCGAACACCCAGGATGTAACTTCAAGGAGATTCCCGCCATGAATCGCAAATCATGGGCATGGATTCTGTTAGTCGTGTGTATGTTGTCTTCGATCGGCTGCGGTTGTCGCAAACGTAACAATTGCTGTCCGTCGAACTCCATCAGCAGCGCGCCGCCCTCGGCGTGCTGTAACGGTTCGCCCGCACCGCTTCTCCAGGGTTCGCCGGCGGGTGGATTCGCGCCAAATAGTTCATTTGCACCACCCCCGTTCTGATGCGTTAAATTCGCTGATCCGAAACCCGGTGCCAACTCACCGGGTTTCGCTGACTGTTCGTACCCCACTCCCGATCTCACATTTCCCCTCGAATTCGCCGTCAACGAATTTGCACTCCTCCGTGCGCCGCTCATAATCAAGTTGGATTGGATCCATCCGCCGAATCATTCGGACGATGCCGACCAGGAGGAACGAATTACCATGCGTCGTCGCATTCTGCTCGTCGCCCTGTTATTAATCGCGACTCAAATGTCCGTGGGATGCTGTGGCCGACGGGCCTACGTCCGAGCCATGAAGAATGGCGGGGTCTACACTCCGGATTCCCCCGGTGATTGTTGCACACCGGCCTGCGATACCTGCATGAAACCCAACATTTCCAACGTCGAGTTCGGTTCGCCGATCGCGATCGGAACACCGGTTTCCAACACTCCCATGCCCATCAGCAATCCCGCGATTGGGATTCAGGAAGGGGTGATCTCACCCGTGCAGCCGATCGCACCGTTACCCGCTCCGATGTCGGGGAATCCGATTAGTTATATCCGACCGATTCGATGATTCGCGAAGGGGCCGGTTCATGTAACCGGCCCTTTTTCTCGCGCATTCGCCTTCTCTTCCGCCGAACTCACGCGCAGGTACAACGGCTCCACGGTCCACAGATCCGCATCCGGTAATGTGCGTCCGACTTCGTACAACGATGTCACGCTCACATTTCGCAGCTCCACCTCGACACATTTCGCCGATGCCGGCATCGATTTCTCGAAGTGTGCAATTCCCGGCCCTGTGATCCACGTCTCTGAATCCAGTGATTTCGCCCATTCATCGAACGAACGCACCGTTAATTCTCCCATCGTCGCGACATCAAATCGCTGAGAATAAACTTTGCCCTGTTGCGCATCCGCGATGACTTCGATGGTCCCTCGCTCTCGGACGGCATGAGCAATCGCATGAAACGTCGGCACCGCGATCAATCGACAACCGGTCGCATACGCGAGCGTCTTTGCGGAAATGATCCCGACACGCAACCCGGTGTAACTTCCCGGACCGACGCTCACGATCACACCCGTGATCTCACGCACCTTTTTCCCGACGAACCCTGTCAGCTCGATGATCACACCTGCGAGGTCGCGCGCGTGCTGCCGACTCGCATCGAGCGGTTTTTCGCGAAGCACCCTTTCGCCGTCCGCGATCGCGACGAGTCCGCGCTTCCCCGAGGTGTCGATGATCAAATAATGCTCGTCCGCTGTCATTTCGTCCCCTCAACGATGATGGACCGACTCCCGTATGATATCCTGTGATTTCCGTTTCACCCTCCCGATTCCGTCCGAAGGCGACATCGTATGAGCCAGGAAGCGACCATTCACATCGACGGTGCCGCCCGTGGTAATCCGGGGCCATCGTCGTTCGCGTTCGTCATCGCACGCATGGGACTGCCGCCCGTCGAAGCGTGCGAACGAATGGGCCAGACCACCAACAACGTCGCGGAGTATACCGCACTCGTTCGCGCACTCGCCAAAGCGAAGGAACTCGGCCTGAAACGATTGCAGGTGTACAGCGACAGCGAACTGATGATCAAACAGATGAACGGCGACTATCGCGTTAAGAACGAAGATCTGAAAGTGCTCTACAACGAAGCGCAGGAATTGCTCGATGCGTTCGACGCGGTCGTTCTGACGCACGTTCGGCGCGAACAGAACAAGCGAGCGGACGAACTGTGCAATCTCGCGTTGGACGGAGGATCGCTCACCGACGCTCCTCGCACGACATCGAAACCCTCGAAGACGAAAACGGCGACGGGAGCCGCTTCCGACGCGAAGGTGCGCGATGACGCGATCGCGTGCCTCGAAGCATCGTTGCAGGCGTGCAGAACGAACCCGTCGTCGGCCCCGACCGCGGAGCAACTGTGGGAACAATTGTGGAGCATTCTCGATGACGCCGGGGTGTTGAAACGGGCGAAAAAGTGAAGATTGTGTTCGTTTACTTTTCGCGCTTCCGTTGACCGGAAACGCGAAAAGTAAACAAATTCCAGGATCAGAAGAACAACCTCTTCACATCGAGGAAGATCACGAACACCATGAGTGACAGGATCATCGCGAGTCCGATGAACATCGCGGCGATCTGTAACCGCTCCGGCGCGGGTTTCCCGACGATCTTCTCGTAGATCAGGAACACCATGTGCCCGCCGTCCAGCACCGGGATCGGCAGGAAGTTGACGACCGCGAGGTTCACGCTGATCATCCCGATGAACAGGATAAACTGCCAGACGTTCTCGCCCGCGATGCTGTAGCTCACCGACGCGATCGTGAGCGGACCGCTCATCGTGTACGCCGAGACGCGACCGATCAACATCGCCGTCAGGTTCTGATAGATCAGTTTGATCGTCCGGTAAGTGCGGTTCGCGCCCATGCCGAGGGCTTCGAGAATCCCCTCCGCCTTCTGGACACGAATGTCGTCACGCAGATAGACTCCGCGATACGGAATCGTCCACGAAGTGTCGGGTTCGGCCGTCACGTTCAGTTCGATCGGTTCCCCTTCGCCTCGTTTGATGCGGAGAGTGACCTGCGGTGAATCGGTGATCTGGAGTTCGAAGAACACGAACGCCCACTGATTCGACTTGAGTTCGATCCAGCGTCCTTCGCGCAACTCCTTTTTCTCGTTGAGAATGTACGGTCGAATCTGTTCGATCACGTCGCCCTTGAGAATGCCGGCTTTCTCCGCCGCCTTCCCCGGTTCCACATCATCGACGACCGTTTCGACGTAGTAAGCCAGTCCGAGTCCGCCGACCGGACATGGCGTCGTCGGCGAATTCACCGTCTCGCGGGAGAGTTGCCATTCGGCGTCGTACTCGGTTTCGAGGTGGACGTGTTCCTCCTTGTGACCGATCAGACGCAACACCGTGAGGGCCACCGTTCGATGCTTCGATTGTCGAGCCGCCCATGAATCGAGCTCAAACGCCAGTTTCAGCGGATCGAGCAGTTTTTCCGTGACCCCGGCTTCCTTCGCGTTGCTCAACGACGGCACGAATCGCGTTTTTGAACCGTCCGCTTCGACGATCTCGACCTGAATGAGTTTGTCGCCGTGCGTGTCGGTTTCGGGCGTTGCACCGACTTTGCGTGCCTGAATCCCTTCCTTCGCGTCGGGCGGATTTTTGCCGACGAGTTTCGCTTTGGTCGCGGGCGAATCGGCGCGGATCGATGCGACTTCGCCCATCTGCATCCGCATCCCGAACGTCAGGGTGTATTCCGGTGGCACCTTGAGATCGACGGGCGGGGTGTTCGGATCCTGACCGTCGCGGATCACCTGATAGACGATTTCGCGATCACGGAGTTTGTGAATGCGTCGAAGATAATCGGCGTAATCCTTCCGATTGTTGCTCGGGTCGAGCGGATCGGGCGCGAGTGCGGTCACTTTCGTCGGGTCGATCGGATCGGTGAGGCCGACGATGCGGTCGCCCTGCTGGAACGGCGGTTGTGCCTTCGACGCCGCACTGCCGGGGCGTGTTGGCACGAAGCCCGGTCGATTGCTCTTGAACACGAGCAATTGCTGCTGCGGTCCGATGCCCAGCATCGGGAACAATCCTTCGCCGTCGAGTAACGGTTCGATGTCGAGTTCGCGTTGTTCCTTCGTGTCCGGATTTTCGACGACCAGATGCACCTTTTCCCCGACTCCCGTGGACATGACACGAGGCTGAATGTCGGCGAACATCGGGTCGCGTTTGCCCTCGATCTGCAAAATGCGTTCACCGCTGTGCAAGCCAGCCTGCCACGCCGCCGATGCGGTTTCGACCCGTCCGAGGGTCGCCGGGCGTTCATCGACGCCGTGCATGTAAACGATCACGAAGCAGATCGCGGCCAGGAGGATGTTCATGATCACGCCTGCCGAGATGATCAGCATGCGCTGGCCGACCGTCTTGTTGCGGAACGAACGCGGATCGGTGTCGTCGGGTTCGTCTTCTTCGCCTTCGGGCTTGTTCTCGCCCTCGCCCATCATCTTGACGTAACCGCCCAGAGGGATCATCGCGACCATGTAGGTCGTCTCACCGTATTTGAAACGACACCCCGGAATCGACGGACCGAACCCGATACTGAACGTCTCGACGTAGACATTGCACCACTTCGCCGCCGCGAAGTGACCGAGTTCATGAATGAAGATCACAAGCCCCAGGCCCGCGACGACTTTCATCACATCGACGACGTTCAAATACATGAACACCAGAGCGATCATGATGATCGTGACGACGAGCGAACTGCCATTTTGCGCAAGCCAGCTACCGGCGTTGGGATCAGACCCGTCTTTGAGCGTGGTTTTCACGGGGTCGGGCTTCGGTGTTGCAGGCGTGTCCAACGCGATACCTCCTGGCGGGCCCATCGATCGCTGGCCCACAACTCGTCCAATGATGGATTCACAAGATAATCGTGCGACGCCAGCACATCGGCGCACGCACGGGTGATGTCCAGAAACCGCAGTTCCCCACACAGGAACAGTTCGACGGCTCGTTCGTTCGCGGCATTGAGCACCGCTCCGCACGTTCCGCCCCGTCGCAGCACCTCGAAGCCGAGGTTCAGTGCCGGGAACGTCTCGCGATCCGGTTGCTCGAAGTGGAGCGAACACAATTCGCGCCACTGCAATCGTTTCGTCGGTCCGCTGACCCGTTCAGGATACAGCAACGCATACTGAATCGGTAGTCGCATGTCCGGCGGCGACAACTGGGCGAGCACCGATCCGTCCACGAACTCCACAAATGAATGTACGATCGAATCGGGGTGCAGGATCACATCGATTTGCTCAAGCGATAGTGCGAATAAATACTTCGCCTCAATGACTTCGAGTGCCTTGTTCATGAGCGTCGCGGAATCGACGGTGATCTTCGGACCCATGCGCCATGTCGGGTGTCGAAGTGCCTCATCGACCGTGACGGCTTCGAGTTGCGATCGGGTACGACCACGGAACGGGCCACCGCTCGCGGTCAGGACGATTCGTTCGACTTCGTGCGCACCGTGCCCTGTGAGAGCCTGAAAGATGGCACTGTGTTCGCTATCGACGGGGACGATTCGGGCATTGTGTTTCCGCGCGAGTTCGACGACGAGTGAACCGGCGACGACGAGCGTTTCCTTATTCGCGAGTGCGACGAGTTTTCCCGCTTCGAGGGCCGCCCATGTGCCGGTCAGTCCGGCGGCTCCGACGATCGCCGACACGACCGCATCGACATCGGGTTCGCTGACGATCTTCGCGACGGCATCGGGACCGAAAAGGAGTTGTGTGCAGGGTGGGAGTTGTGATCGATCGCATTGTTCAAATGCGGTCGCGTCCGTCAGAACGACGTATCGGGGCGAAAACTGACGGGCTTGTGCGAAGAGTGTTTCCCACGATGCGTGAGCGCAAAGGGCGGCGATTTGCAGACGATCGGGCAGGTGAGCGACGACATCAAGCGTATTGACGCCGATGGACCCGGTGGAACCGAGAACGACGACACGCAACGGTTTTCGAGGTGGATCGTTCACGCGATTCAAGCAACACTCGCAGCGGGGACAGGGGGAATCGTTCCACTGCGGCATTATAGGGAGATGGGAGGCAGTCACCAATCGCGTCCCCGTTTACTTTTCGCGTGCATTTCGAACGCGCGAAAAGTAAACGAAGAATCAGCAATCATTTCCCGAACAACATACGCCCCAGATAGAACACAATCGCCGTCACCGCGACCGTGACGATGACGAGCGTCACCTGTCCGAGGCTCTGATTTGTTTCCTTCTGTTCGGGCACCCATCCGCCCGGTCCCTGCCCGAGTGCCCAGCCCGGTGCCTGATTCGCAGTCGGTTGCTGCTGAACCTGCGGTTGCGGTTGCGGCACCGGAACGGGTGGGAGTTGCTGTTGCGGCGGTGGCGGTGGCGTCGGTGCCTGGAATGTTCCGCGCGTCGGCAGCGATGGTCGTTGTTGCGGTTGCTGTTGTTGCGGAGGCGGTGGTGGCGAAACCGTTTGCGGCTGCGACTGTTGCGTCGGCTGCATTCCCATCGCCGACGCCTGATCGTTCAGCGAGAAGTTCGCCATCGTCGCGGGTGCGTACTTCTGCGGCGGGGGTTGCGGAACCTGTTGTTGGGGTTGTGGGGTCGGCTTGTTCGTCGATCCCATTTTCGTTCCGTTCTTCGACCCCGATCGTGTGGGCAACTGCACCACGTCGTGAACGAACGGCTGGAGCACATCGACCACTTCATCGGCACCGGCGAATCGCCCTTCCGGCTTCTTCGCCATCAGGCGTTCGATGATGTTCAATAATCCTTCCGGTGAGTCGGGGCACAACTCACGGATCGACGTCGGCTCTTTGAACTGATGCGCCATCATCTTTTCGACGGCACTGCCTTCGGGGAACGGGTAGTGCCCTGCCAGACAGTAGTACATCGTACAACCGAGACTGTACTGATCACCCGCCGGAGTGCGGTTCGTCGGCTCCATGATCGATTCGGGACTGGCGCAATCCAGCCCCGACGTGAGCGTGTTCGACGCCGACATCGTATCGACGAGCGATTCGCCCTCGTTCTCGACGAGTAGCGAACCGATGCCGAAATCGAGAACGCGCGATTGTCCATCGCTGCCAATCATGATGTTCGATGGCTTCAGCAGACCGTGGAACAGTCCGTTCTGATGACAGACATTGAGGCCCTGCGCGATGTGCAGACCGATCATCGCGGTCTGTTCGGGGGAGAGTTTGCCGACGCGCTGGACGAGTGTTTCGAGCGTTTCGCCCTCGACGAGCGGCCAGACGAGGTAGTGTAATCCGCCGGACGTCCCGACATCGACGAACGGCACGACGGCGTTGTGCGTGAACTGGCCGAACGATCGCACCTGTCGTCGAGCGAGCCGAACGTTCCACATGCTTCGTCGCGGCAACACCTTGACCGCGTGCAGTAGATTATCGGTCTTCGAGACGGCCTTGTAGACCTGTCCCATGCTGCCGGAACCGATCGTATCGACGAGCACATACGGGCCGAGGACCAGCCCTTGTGTCTTGCCCTGAAGAATACGTTCGGCCTGAAATGCAGACAGAATGTTCTGGCCGACAAGGTATTCGGCCAGAGCCGGTGGTTCGGCGCGCGGACTCCGTTTGAGGAATTCGCCGACGACGGTATCGAGTTGCCCGCGATCGAT
>Ga0105044_10006059_pt1 | contig 16617 bp, 9 predicted proteins | sample MAT01_FD_78092 | JGI IMG/M metagenome (GOLD analysis project Ga0105044, IMG submission 78092) | Freshwater microbial communities from Lake Fryxell liftoff mats and glacier meltwater in Antarctica - MAT-01 | ecosystem: Environmental > Aquatic > Freshwater > Ice > Liftoff microbial mat | place... | reverse complement strand
TGCCTGTGAATGCGCGGCGCTATGTGGCGCGTCATCTCGATACCTGTGCGGACTGCCGCGCTCAGTATGAGGCGCAAAAAGCCCTGCGCTATACCCTCATGGCTGAGGTTCCGCGCCTGGGCCAGCCTGCTGCGGAGGCGCTGGATACGGTCTGGTCGCGCATCGTGGCCGATTTGCAAGCGCCTGTGCCACCCCCACCCGCCCAGACACCGCTTCGGACAGCCGCGTTTGGCTTTGCTGCCGCCCTGATGGGTCTGGCGCTGATGCTGCCGCTGGCGACTCGTCTGGCCCCGCTTGATGCGCTGCCCCGTCCGCCGCGCCCGGTGATCAGTACGGAGCAAACGGGCACAACCTCCGAAGCTGTGCTCACAGCCTCGGCGCAAGCCACGCAGGTGGCGTTTATGGTTCATTACGAGCCGTCCATCGAGGCGTATAATACGCCCGCACTCGCCAAGCCTGCCACACCGGAGGCTGCCAATCTCGCTCAAGGCACACCTGAGCCACAAATTCAAAAGTCATAATCAGACATAAGGACTGTTGACGTGCAAACGCCTCCTGATTCACCCGGCCCCATCCAGCAGTTTTTCTCGCGGACGTTCAAACCGACACCGGAAACGCTGTTTTATGTTGTGATCTTCATGCTCGCCATCTTCACGCGCTTCTACATGTTGGGAGACCGCGTGATGAGCCATGACGAGAGCCTGCATACGCGCTTCTCGTACAATCTCTACAATGATGGCGATTTCCGCCATACGCCCCTGATGCACGGCCCGGTGATGTTCCATGCGGTGGCCTTTTTCTACTATATTTTTGGCGATAATGATTTCACGGCCCGCATTTATGCCGCCACCCTCGGCATTCTGATGGTCATGATGCCGCTGCTCTTCCGGCGATGGTTGGGCCGATGGGGGACGATGATCGCCTGTTTGATGCTGCTGATATCGCCACTCATCATGTATTACAACCGCTACATCCGCGAGGACACGCCCAATCTGTTCTACGCGCTGTTGATGATGTGGTCGATCCTGATGTATCTCAATGGCCCTGAGAATCAGCGGCGGCGTGAACGCTGGCTGTATCTGTTGGCCGGGTCGATGCTGCTGTGTATTGCCTCCAAAGAATCCGGCCTGATCTACACGGCCATCTTCGGCATCTTCCTGGCGCTGTATTTTGGAGCGCGGTTGCTGCAATACTTCACGCGTTTTTCAGGCAAAGCGATTTTCTATCTGTCGATGATGGGCATCCTCTTCGGCGGCACGCTGTCGCTATTTTTCTACTGCCTGTTTGATATCATCAAATTCGATATGTTCCCCAAAGAAGGCAGCGCCCTCTTCTCCGCCTTGAGTCAGAGCGATCAGACCAACTTCCTCGTTTGGTCGGCGGTGGCGGTGGTGAGCATTCTTCTCGTCATCATTGGTACGATGCTGTGGTCTTTCCGCGGGCGTGAGCACAAAGTCCCCTGGCGCGAGGCGTTTTACGTCTTTGGTGTCGCCCTGTTTGTGACATTCGTTCTGATCGTGATTGAAGAGCGTTCCCACACCATCTCGCTGGTGGCGACGCAGGCCGCAGCGCCGAATGACCCCAACAATCCAGAGGCGGCGGCGCTGGCTGAATCAACCATGACATGGCTGCCGCTGCTTGCAGCCTGGGCGCTGTTCATCGGCACGAGCGCATTCCTGTACATCGTGCGCCGCCGTCCCGTTGTGGAAGGCAAGGACAAATATGGACGCGGCTTCTGGGGCACGCTGGATCTGTTCCCCGAAGCCGATGTCATGATCATCATTCTGACGCTGGTGCTGCCCTGGGCGACGGCTCTCATTCCCTTTGCGATGAAAGGCACAGCCGCCGATTACAGCAATATTTCCAGCGGCCTGCCCCATATCCTCTACAACTTCATCGACAATTTCCCAGATATGAACAGCGCCGACCAGATCGGTCAGATCTGGGTGAGCTTCCTGGCATGGTTGCCGCTGATGGCAACGGCGATTGTGCTGGGGCTGGCGTGGAATTGGCGCAAGTGGCTGGTGGCGGCGGCGATCTTCCATGCCTTGTTCGCCTTCTTCTTCACAACCGTCTTCACCAACATCAACGGTCTCGCCACAGGCATGATCTACAGCCTGGGCTACTGGCTGGAGCAGCAGAGTGTGCGGCGCGGCAGTCAGCCGCAGTATTACTATCTGCTGGTGGTGCTACCCATCTATGAATTCCTGCCTATCATTGGCAGCGTTTTAGCGATGTTCGCCGGATCGATTTTCTTCTGGCGCGGACGCAAACACGATCAGGATGTTCAATCCGAACTGGCTCTGGCAACGGGCCGTTTAGACGCGAGCACGCTGGTCGAAAGCGGTGAAGCGCTGCCCGATCTCAATGAAGATGGCATCCCGGATGAACCGCTGCATCTTGAGCAGATCATCACGCTCCGCAATGCCCGCAATCTGCATGAACTCCCCTTCCTGTTCTTCTGGGCGTGGCTGGCGATCCTCAATCTCGTGTCGTACACCCTGGCGGGCGAAAAAATGCCCTGGCTTGGGATGCACATGACGCTGCCTCTGATCTTCCTGGCGGCATGGTTCTTTGGCCGCATCTTTGATCGCATCTCGTGGGCAAAAATGCGCTCGTATGGCTGGATTGCCCTGGTCGTGATGATCGTGACGACCATCGTCGGGCTGCAAACCTATGGCGCACTGCTGGTGGGACGCGGGCCGTTCCAGGGGTTGGCAAAATCTCAGTTGGAGAATACCTATAACTGGCTGGCCTCGGTCATCATGTTCCTGGGTGGGCTTGGCGTTCTAGGCTATCTGCTCACAAAGATGAATTTCAGCGAGATGAGGCGAATCGCGGCGGTGGCGCTGTTCAGTCTGCTGGCGATCATCACCTTCCGCGCCAGTTGGATGGCCTCGTTCATCAACTATGACTCGGCAACGGAATTCCTGGTGTATGCTCACAGCGCTCCGGCGGTCAAGTGGGTGCTCAACGATATCACCGAGATCAGCCTGCGGACAACGGGTGGCATGGATCTCAAGTTCGCGTATGACAACAGTGTGTCATGGCCGTATAGCTGGTACTTCCGCCACTTCAAGAATGCGGTCTTCGTGGGCGAGAACCCCACGCTGCAAAACCTGGAGAATGCCGTTGTCGTCGTCGTGGGCGATGATAAGCGGGCAACGGTGGAACCCCTGCTCGAAGATCAATATGTAAATTACGACTACATCCGCATGTGGTGGCCGATGCAGGAGTATTTCAACCTGAACATGACCCGCCTCACCAACATCTTTGATTTTTCGGCGGGCAATACCAGTTCGGCGCAGCTCCGTGAGGGCCTGTTCGATATCTGGTGGAATCGTGATTACACCGCTTACGGGCAGGCGACGCAGAAAGACTTCTCCGCCACCCATTGGCCCGTGTCAGATCGGATGCTGGTCTACATTCGTAAAGATGTCGCCAAGCAAATCTGGGAGTACGGCGTGGGCGATGGACAGGTGTTTGAACCGACGACGCAGGCCGTCAATCTGTGCCGCGTCAACTGGGATCAAACCAAAGCCGCGACCAGCATTCTCTCGCGGCCAGAGCTGCCGCTGGCCCGCCCGTTGGGACTGGCTTTCGATGCCCAGGGCAACCTGATTGTGGCTGAAGAATTTGGCTACCGCCTCTCGGTCTTCGATAAGGACGGTCAGTTCGTCCGCAGCATCGGCACACAGGGCAGCGCGACGGATACGCCGCAGTTCACACGGCCCAACAGTGTCGCCGTTGCGCCGGATGGCACAATTTATGTCGCTGACACCTGGAACTATCGCGTTGAGCATCTGTCCGCCGATGGCAGCAAAGTGCTGGGCGTCTGGGGACAGGCCAACGAAGCCGGCTTTGGCGCATCCACGCAGCCGACGGATGGCTTCTGGGGGCCGCGTGATGTGGCTGTCGATGCACAGGGGCGCGTCTACGTCTCGGATACGGGCAACAAACGCATCCGCGTCTATGATCTCTCATCCGGCACAGCAACCTTTGTGCAGGATCTTGGCTCCGGCGGCAGCGGCCCCGGCCAGCTCAACGAGCCAAATGAAGTGCTGGTTCATCCGGTGGATGGGCGCGTCTTCGTGGCCGACACCTGGAACCGCCGTGTGAGCATCTTCTCACGCGATGGAGCCTTCCTGACCAGCTTCCTGGTGCGGGCCTGGTACGATACCAACAGCAGCCTGCCGTATATGGCGCTGGATGCCAAGCGCGATATGCTGTATGTCGGCGATCCAAATGCGGGCCGCGGGCTGTTCTTCAATACGGCGGGCGACGGCCTGGGGTCGTTCGGGGATCTGGCGACGGATACGACCTCGGTCACAACCAGCCAATTCAATGTCGTGAGCGGCATCGCGGTGGATGCGGATGGCAATGTGTATGTGGCGGATGCGGGCCTCAATCGTGTCCTCAAATTCGCGCCCTTCGTCAATCCGAGTGTCGGGCTGAATCAAATGCCCGACGGGATGCAGCTCCCCGCCGGCGTCGTGCTGGATGCTAATGGCAAGCCTGTCCAGCAAAAGCCCGCCGAGATCACAGTTGAGCCAGCGGCAACAGTGGAGGCCACCGTCCAGGCCGCCGAATAACGTTTTCACCCTCACCCCAACCCCTCTCCCACTGCGTGGTAGAGGGGCTTTTTGCACCCCACTCCCCTCTTCGCACCTTGTGGGAGAGGAGGGGAGTGGTCGTAGGGACAGGGCCTGCCTTGTCCGAATGTAGGGGCTTGGCACGCCAAGCCCTCGAAACTATCACCCCTTTAAACGGCATTTATGCGCCCCACTCTCCGGCTATTGACCCGCTCTTGATTCGCACAGTTTGACCGCACGGGGACATTCGCTATAATGCTAGGGAAGAGATATCACTCACGACAGCACGAAAGAGGCAGGCGGATGGCAAAAGACTTTGGAGATGTGGGAGCGCGTTTAGCCGCCCAACGCAAGAGCAAAGCCGCCGCTGCGGAACATGCCGCCAGTGATAAGCCCTACGACCACCAGGAGTCGTATCGCCTGCGGGCCAAAATGCTGGGCGTGCTCATCCAGGATGCCCGCCTGAGTTCGGCCCGCACGGTGGACGACTGCGCCCGCCTGCTCAAAATTGACCCCACTGTGGTTGAATCCTGGGAATACGGTGAGGATGTGCCGAGCCTGCCTCAGCTTGAACTGCTGGCCTACTACCTCGATGTGCCGATCAGCCATTTCTGGGGGCAAGATACCCTGGAGAGTGAAAAAGGCCGCAAGACCAACGCCCAATCCGAATATGTGCAGCTTCGCAATCGCATGATTGGGGCGCTTTTGCGGCAGGCCCGCGAGGAGCGCGAGGTGTCGCTGGAGGATGTGGCCGAGGCGGCCCATCTGCCCGTTGAGACGCTTGAGCAGTACGAGGCGGGTCTTCTTCCCATTCCCATGCATGAACTCGCTGTTCTCTCAACGATTGTTCAGAAGAATATGCAGTATTTTATGGAAGGCGAGAGTTTCATTGGCCTTCTCTTGCAGATTCGAGAGGAATGGAAGCAGTTTATTTCCCTTGATACCGATATTCGTCAATTTGCGGCGAATCCCCTCAATCTCGGCTTTCTGAAAATTGCGATGATGTTTGGCAAAATGCCTGCCAAAGAACTGCGCCAGATTGCTGCCGGGATACTTGAAATTTCGATGTAATCACTGCGCGAAAGGATCGCCACACACACTATGCCGACGGCCAAAGAACTCCAGGAACAAGGCGTCAGCCTGTTTCAACAGCACGATTATGAAGCCGCTGCTCGCGTCTTCCAGGAAGCCCGCGATGCCTATACCAACGGCGGCCAGGACGATATGGCGGCTGAGATGAAGGTCAACGTTGGCCTCGTTCACAGTGCCCTCAACGAATATCAGCAGGCGCTGGAACTGATGCAGGAGGCCCTCCGCACCTTCCAGGAGCAGGGCGATAAATCGCGCACGGCCCAGGTGCTCGGCAATCTTGGCGGCGTCTACATCGGCCTGAATGACAAAGAGCAGGCGCTCAATCATTATCGTCAGGCAGCCGATGTCTTCATGGAACTCGATGATGAGGAGCGCTATTCCGAGACGCTCATGGCGATTGGGCAGATGCAAATCCGTGACTGGAAGTTCTTCGAGGGCGCGGCCTACTATCAGTTGGCGATGGAAAAGAAGCAAAATCTCACTGGGACACAGAAGATTATCAAGCGTCTCTCCAATCTTATTGCCTCTCTCAGTGGTGCGCGAATCGGCTAACAGACGGATATTTGCATGTCCTCAACGCGGCTGCACATAAATCGCTGGCAAGGCGGTTTGTGTGCATTGCTCGTCCTCCTGCTCACGAGTCTTTCTCTCTGCACCTACAGCGGTTCGATTGAGAGCGGCGATTCGCTGCGCCTGTTCGATTCCGCCAGCAGCCTCGTCCACTATGGCGATCTGGGCCGCGACGAATCGTTCTGGTTCAGTCCGCCTGTCACGATTTCCGCCACCGATGCCGTTCCCCTGGCCGCCGCCGAAGATGGCACGGAACCAAGCATTGCCCTGGCAGCAGTCTTGTATCGACTGGGGCTTGCGCTGCCGGAGATCGGGCTGGTGCATCTCGTCTGGTTGCAAAATATCTTTGTTACGGCGCTGACGGGCGGTGTCTTCTATCTTCTGGCGCTGGTGTGGGGATTTCGCACGCGCACGGCGTTTGTAGGCGCGGCCCTGCTCGGCAGTTTGACGATTCTGCTGCCCTACAGCAAAACCCTCTTCCGCGATCCAGTGGCAAGTCTGGGCCTGCTGCTGGTGGCCCTGTGCGTGACGCAAATCCATCATGGCGGATTTCTCAGGCGCATATTGTGGGGAGTGGGAGCGCTGGCAGCGTTTGGGTTCGCGTTCCAGATCAAAGAATCCGCCGTGATGGGCCTGCCCGCGCTGCTAATATTGGCGCTTCCAACTCGTCTATGGCCTACTGCTCACGATGATGCTGCCAGCCCATCACGCGCCTCCCGATTCAGCGCTCTTCTGCTCATCAGCGGCCTGATCGTCCTTGCCCTTATCATCTACACGGAGCCGATTTTTAATGCGCTGCTGGCGATAGGGCAGCCCCTCATTCAGCGCATCGGCGGCGAGACAGCTTATATCCGCATCGCCCTGCATACCTATCTGTTCAGCATTGGCGGCAGCATCTGGGGGACATCGCCGCTGCTGCTGCTGGGTCTTGTGGGCGGCGTGTGGCTGTGGCGGCGCGGACAGATGCGCCTCGTGGGAGCCGTGATCATGTGCATCCTGGGCTATGCCATCGGCCATGCTCTGCGAAGCGGGCCGCACTGGTTTGGCGGGCTGTCGTGGCCGCCGCGCTTCCTTGTGCCTGTGATTCCCTGGGCCATGCTGCTCACGCTGCCCGTGCTGGAACAGGCGCTGACCCGTCCGGCCTGGATGACGCGCCTTGCGATAGCGCTCCTCGTCATCTACAGCGCCTGGATTCAGCTCAACGCCGTGTATCTGCCACTCAACCACTATATTGATGTGCTGCCGCCCAACCGTGACAGTGACCCCAATAACACCGTCCCCTTTGAATGGTCGGACGGCCTCAATCGCATTGAGGATTTGCGCTGGGTGCTGCTGCCCGCCTCCTGGAATGCGCTTGGCTTTGAGGGAGCCTGGGCGCGGGCGGGCATCGTGGGCTGGATGCTGGTCTATGGCGGATTTGGTCTCGCGGCAGGCGCGGCGGTTATATGGCTGTCACGCATACGGCGGCTGACACCCCCTCAGATGGCCCTTATAGCACTGCTCGGTGTTGGGCTGATGGGGGCGACCTATGTGAGTTTGCGCCAGTTGTATACCGCTGATCCGCTGTATCTCGCCAACAAGCCCGCCCTGAATGATGTGCTGCACACGCTCGAAACGCAGGCCCAACCGGGCGATGTGGCGCTGCTAGCCGATAATATGTATACGCTGTTCTTCATGAATCGCCACCGCAGCGATGCCCCGCGCATCATCACACTGCCCTTTATTCCCGGCGAACGCGCCAACGAAAAAGACCCGCCGCAGCCGATTCGTCCCAACCCCGCTGCCATGCTCATGGGCGACAAATTCTATCTCACGCCCAACGTGCTTGAGCATCTCGCTATGACGCAGACGCATGTCTGGCTGGTGGCGCACAATGGGCCGTTCACGCCCTGGGCTATCCGCCCGCTGGAACGCTATCTCAGCCTGTATCATTATCTGGTGCAGGCCATCGACACATCGGATGCGACGGTGCGCCTGCTGGAATACAGCCTGATTCCTGCGCCTGACCCGTTTGGCTTCATTGGGCCAGAGCATCCGACGGATCTCATCTATGAGGGGCATATCCATCTCAAGGGCTATACGCTGCCCCAGGGGACAAGCTATGCACCGGGCGATGTGGTGGCACTGTCGCTGTATTGGCAGGCCGATACTGCTATCAAGGACGATGCCGTGATTGCATGGTTCATCGCGCCTGTGGACGACAGCCATGCCCCGCTGCAAGGCCGCGACACCTCGCCCTATGATGGCTTTGCGCCACTCTCGACGTGGACACCCAACGTGGCGCTGTGGGATCAACACGCGCTGCGCCTGCCCAATGATCTGCCAGCGGGTGAATATGTGATCTGGGTGCTGTGGTATCGCCCGCATCCCGATGGCCCGGTGCGCCTGCCCGTTGAAGGCGCAGACACACGCGAGGGAACGATTGGCCTCCTGCCCACCCATCTGACAATTCGCGCTCCCTGATAAGGCATGAGGTCTATGCCTGTCATTGGAACTTTGAATTACAGCACGATAATCCCTATTTTCTCATTAAACTGCGTGAGTTGGTTCTATCTGGTCAAAAAAATAGGAGTATTATAAACAAGGTTAATGGTCATCCCCTCGGAATACCTCTATGTCCGCAGAATTCGTTGTCACCGCGCCGTATCACAGCGATACGAGCAGTCCTGCTCGTTATATTTGGTTCCATGTGCGACGGCACTGGATTTATGCTGTTGTGCTGAGTATTGGAGCCTTCACCAATGCCGCCTTCGCTGCTGCCATCCCATATTTTGTGGGGCAAGCCTTCAGTGAATTGCAAAAGCCAACGGTGGATCAGGCGATCATCCTGTCGATGGCGCTGGGCGTCATCATCTCGCAGTCGCTGCGGGCCATTTTGCAATTGATGCGTAACTTTTCTTCTGAGATTTTCGCCCAGCGCATTGAACGCGATGTGCGCGATGAGCTGTATGCCAGTCTGCTCGGCAAAAGCATGTCCTACCACGATATGCAGCCAGTGGGCGATATTATGGCCCGCGTCACCAACGATGTGCGCGAAATGAACCTCATGATGAACCCCGGCTTCAACCTGCTCATCGGCTCCGGCATGTTCCTGCTCGTCCCGCTGGTCAGCACGCCGCTGATTCATCCGCAGTTGATCCTTGTACCGCTGGCCTTCGTCTTCGGTCATATGATCATTCAGTATCGTCTCGTCATGGCCGTTCATCCCATCGCGGAGAGCGTGCGGGCGAGCTTTGGCGAGATGAATTCACGTCTGGCCGAAGCCCTGGAAGGCATTCAGGTGGTGCGTGGGGCCGCACAGGAGGAATCAGAGGGGCGGCTGTTCGCCAAACTTGCCTCGCGTGTGCGCGATTTCTTCATTCTGCAAGGCGATATTGAAGCGCGATATGCCTCATTCCTATTCCTGGGGCTGTCAATCGGCCTCGCCTTCATCCATGCATCGCTGCTGTATTACGATGGGCAGATCACATCCGGTCAGGTCGTCACATTTATGGGCCAGGTCGGGCTGTTTGGCTTCCCCACCTTTACATCGCTCTTCTCACTGTCGCGCATTGCCAGCGGCACGGCCAGCGCATCGCGCATCCTGTCAGTCATCAATGCTGAGACGAATCTTGACCAGAATCGCAAAGGCTACGATGCGCCGATCAAGGGCCGCATCGTGTTTGAGGATGTCAGCTTCGGCTATCTGGGCAAAGACGTGCTGCACGATCTGTCCTTCCACGTCGAACCAGGCCAGACTGTCGCCATTGTGGGGCAAACGGGTTCCGGCAAGACCACCATCACCAAGCTGCTGAATCGCACCTATGACACCACCAAAGGCCGCATCCTGATTGATGATGTGGATGTGCGCGAGTGGTCGCTGGAGAGTTTGCGCTCCCAGATCAGCGTGATTGAGCAGGATATTTTTCTCTTCAGCCGCAGCATCGCCCAGAATATCGCGTTTGGCGATGAGGACGCGACGACGCCTGAGATTGAAGAGGCCGCCCAGAAAGCCCAGGCCCATGATTTCATCAGCGAACTGCCCGAAGGCTATGAGACCATCGTCGGGCAGCGCGGCGTCACCCTCAGCGGCGGCCAGCGCCAGCGCATTGCCATCGCCCGCGCTTTCGAGAGCGACCCGCCGATTCTGGTGTTGGACGACAGCACCAGCGCCATCGACAGCGCCACCGAAGACAAAATCCAGAAGGCCATCTGGAATGCTGCCAAAGGCCGCACCACCCTGTTGATCACACACCGCCTGTCACAAATTCGCTGGGCCGATCATATTATCGTGCTGCGACAGGGGCGGATTGTGGCCCAGGGCAAGCACGAGGATTTGCTGCAATCGTCCTCGTCCTACCGCCGCATCTTCGCCCGCTATGAAACACCCAATGCTCCGTCCCTCTCCAATGGGTCGGTGACAAACTCATCTCGCGCCAACCTCAGCCAGGACTAAAAACATGGGCTTCTTTGGCAACCTCAATGCCGAAAAATATGATCGCCAGTACACCGATGGCTATCTCGTCAAGCGCATCGGGCGCTATATGGGACGCTATCGGGGTCAGGTACTGGGCATTCTCGGCAGCTTCTTCGTGCTGTCGATCACATCATCGTTGCAGCCGATTCTGATCTCAAAGGGCGTTGACGCGCTCTCCAACAGCGTGTCATTCGTCGCCCTGATCGCCGGGGCGATTCTGCTGGCTGCCATATGCGAATATATCGCCAACTGGAATCGGCGGCGCTTGCTCTCGCGGGTGATTGGCAGCGTGGTCGCACAGATGCGGGCCGATTCCTTCAATGCCGCCATCGGGCGTGATCTGGCCTTCTATGATCGCAATAAGACGGGCAAAATCGTCAGCCGTATCACCTCCGATACACAGGAGTTCGGTGATGTGCTGTTGTTCTCCAGCGATGTGTTCTCGCAGGTGATTTCTGTCCTCTTCCTGCTGATCGTGCTGCTCAGTTATTCTGTTCCACTGACGTTTGCGCTGCTTGCCACCCTGCCCTTTTTTGCCTTCACAGCCGTCGCGCTGCGGAATACCGCCCGCAACGTCACACGCCAGGGATCGCGGGCGATGGCCGTCGTGAATGACAATATTCAGGAGAGTGTGGCAGGCATCAGCGTCGCCAAGAATTTCCGTCGTGAGCGCATGATTTACAACGAATTCCGCGACGTGAATATCCTCTCCTACAATACCAATATTCGGCGCGGCTTTGTGCTGGCGATGGTCTTCCCCGTCATGAATGTGCTGATTGGGCTGGCGATTGCCATGATGATGGTTCTGGGGTCTGGCACCGCCACAGCCGGGATCATCAGTGCGGGCGTGTGGTTTTTGTTCATTCAGGGCGTGGATCGCTTTCTCTTCCCGATCATCAATCTGGCCTCGTTCTGGAGCCAGGTGCAGCAGGGCCTGAGTGCGTCGGAGCGCGTCTTCTCATTGATCGATGCGGATAATACCGTCATCCAGACCGACAATCAGGCTGTGAACGAGATCAAAGGCTTGATCGAATTCAAGAACATCGATTTTGGTTACAGTGATGATCAGATCATCCTGACAAAATTCAATCTCACAATCCAACCCGGCGAGAGTGTGGCGATTGTTGGGCATACGGGCGCGGGCAAGAGCACGCTGGCGAAGCTCGTCACGCGCTTCTATGAGTTCCAGGGCGGCCAGATTCTCATTGATGGGCGCGATATTCGCAGCTTCGATCTGACGCAGTATCGGCGGCGGCTAGGGATTGTGCCGCAGCAGCCGTTTTTGTTCAGCGGGACAGTGATGGAGAATATTCGTTATGCCCGCCCCGAAGCCACCGACGAGGAAATCAACGACATCGCTCAGAGCATTGGCAATGGCGAATGGCTGGAAACCCTGCCCGATGGCCTCAACAGCGATGTGGGCGAACGCGGCGCACGCCTGAGCATGGGCCAGCGCCAGTTGGTGAGCCTGATGCGCGTGCTGGCCCAGAAGCCCGCAATCTTCATCCTGGATGAAGCCACCGCCAGCATTGATCCCTTTACGGAGATGCAAATCCAGGAGGCGATTGCCAAAATCCTGGAGAAATCCACGTCGATTCTCATCGCGCACCGTCTCAGCACGATTCGCAATGCAGATCGCATCATCGTCATCAATTACGGCGAAATTCGGGAAGAAGGCAACCATGAGTCGCTGATGGCCCAGGGCGGCCACTATGCGGAACTCTACAACACCTATTTTCGGCATCAATCGCTGGATTATATCGAGCAGGCCAAAGAACGGCTGGCAACAGGGGAGTAAAAAGCCCCTCGCCCCTTGTGAGAGAGGGGTTGGGGTGAGGGGTCAGAACAGGTCATTGTAGGGGCGCGATGCATCGCGCCCACGCCAAATTCCCTACAAATCATCAGGGCGCGATGCATCGCGCCCCTACGTCAATCCCGCCTCAAATGAAAATACGTCAGGCCAAACAACGCTGTTCTGTACACCTACAAAAACGCCTCTATTATCATCATCTCTTCTGTCTGGCTGTCTCCGAAATCGACCAGATCACCTCAACGTGCGTCCCTTCACCAGGGCGGCTGTTGATGACAACGGTGATGCCTGCGAGTTCAGCCCGCTCGCGGATGCCATTCAGTCCGAGGCCGCTTTTGCTCTGGCTCAGGTCAAACCCCTGGCCGTTGTCAATGATTCGCACATTGACCTGCAAATCGCTGTAATCAAGAAAAATTTGCGCGAGTGCGGCCTGGCTGTGTTTGACGACGTTGTTCAAGCTCTCCTGCACGATACGGTAGAAGGCGACGTGAACATCATCCGGCAGACTAAATTCGTCGCCTGTGCTGACCAGATCTGTCTCGATAAATTTCTTGCCCTTGATCGCTTGCAAAAGCTGAATCAACAGCATTCGCAAATTGGTCTTGACGACCACCTCCGGGCGCAGTTCAAACAGCAGCGTTCGCATTTCCGCCAGCGCCGCCCGATTGAGAACAACCACCTGCTTCAAAAGTTCTTGGCCTCTTTCAGGATTCTTCCCCCAGGTGTTGGGGATAGCATCGGCCATCATGCTGGCCGCAAATAACGACTGGCTGACAGCATCGTGCAAATCGCGGGCCAAGCGCTGGCGTTCTGCCACCACCGCCGAGTTCTGAAGTTGCTGTCTGAGGCGGACGTTTTCCAGCGCCTGAGCACATTGACGCGCCAATGTGAGCAAAAAATCGCGCTCAGCCGCAAATGCTCTGGGCGTTGGAAAGCTGAGGCCCAACACGCCAATCACCTTTTTATCAATCGAAAGGGGCAGCGAAGCCCAGGCTTTATGAGGCGTGTCTGGAGCAATCGCCTGCGGCCCCGGCGGAAGCGCAGCGATCCACTCGTCCACTGAGCCGAATAAAAGCGGCGTATTGGTCTTGACCGCCACCGCCAGCGGCGCGGTTGGGAGGTGAACAGAAAATTTTTGCCACGTCTCTGCAACGGAGGCAGAATATCCGACAGTTTTGAGCATTTCCAGCATTTCAGAGGCAGGGTCGTACAACGCAACACTGCCCGCCGTCACGCCCAGCGCCATAATGCCATGCTGAATAATCGTCTCAGCCACATCTTCCAGCATCAGCGATTTGGACAGAGCGGCGGTGAGGGTGTAGAGAATGGCAATCCGATTCTCAGCCTGCCTGCGCTCGGTGATATCAAAGGCTGCGCTTCGCAGTCCCACCACAGCCTCGTTATCAATCATCGGCTCGACAGTGACATCATAGGCTTTATAGACGCCATCAATCTCCATCTCAATTTCCCGACGGCCCCCCACGCCCGTCTCCACGACAGCCTGTTTCAAGGCCATCAGATACTGGGTGTTTTGATAGCCTTCGATTTCATTATCACGCTTCCCAAGCATGATCTCCGTCTGATCGTCGGGCTGGTTATACAGCCACGTATAGCGCAAATCACGATCATTGAGCGATACCGTCAGCGGTGTATTTTTGAGCGCGGCACGAAAACGCTCTTCACTCTCGCGCAGCGCCGCTTCGGTCTCTTTATGCGCGGCGATCTCGTCCTGGAACTGGATATTTTTGTGTTTCAAATCGAGCGAGAGGCGTCTGGCCCGCAGCAAAATCTCAATGCGGACGAAGAGTTCTGCTTTATCAATCGGAGTAAAAATGATCTCGTCAATCGACTGCCACAATTGGCGAGTGATCATATTGATATCCTGGCGCGGCGTCACCAGCAGAATCGGCAGCACGAGAAGCTGCTCAGACTGTTTCAGGCGTTGGATCTCAGGCCAATAGCGGCTCAGCGCGTGACCATCGAAAATCCCAAGATTAAACGCGATATTTAATCCATCAGATGTTGGAGAAACAATCGTATGGTACTGATTAAGATAGCTCACCAGCAGGCGGGCATTCTCGCGCTGGTCAACGGCAATGAGAATATTAGTCATCTTTTATGGGCCGCATCAAATTCTTGATAACAGTGATAAGTTCAGGCATTGAGAGCGGCTTAAATAAGACGCCCTTTGCGCCATGTGCCAGGCTTTGCTGCTGGAGATAGCGCATCTGCTGTGGTGAGATCACAAGCAGTGGGACACCTTCGGCTGAAAATTTCTCACAGATGATCCAGATACGCCGATCAAAGCCAGAGATATCAATCAATGCCAGCGCGAAGTGATGCACGTGATCCAGGACACTCTCAAAATCTTCCAATGTCGATATCGCCAGGATGTCAAACGCCTGCTCGTCCAAAAACTGTTTGAGAAGAGTTAAATTCCGCTGATTATGATCAAGGACCAGGATCAGCGGCCTCTGACTCATGATCGATGACTTTCATCCTGTGCATTCAAATAGGGAAGCACCGTTAAAACTCCTCTGAGATCAGTCAGAGGTTGACCAACCATCAACCCATCTTTGGTAATCTCAAATTCGCGGGATACCTTCTCGAAATCGGACAAGCGCTTCTTCAAAACACCAATGACACGCCGCAGTTCGCCTTTCATTTCCAGGTAGCGAAGGAAGAGAATGCTGTCCGCGATATAGTTCACGCCGATCTCTGTCGCCCGCCCTCCGCCAATAATACTCTCAGTCTCACTGATGAAGATGGCGGCTACGCTCATACTCTGGAGATATTTGCCCAGAGCATGGAGATGACGAACGAGGTTATCACCGCGCACCGACAGTCTGTAGCCGGAAATACTATCAAGCATCACAATCGTCGTATGGTTGGTTTCCGCTTCTTCGCGCACCATACGGGCAAATTCATCAGGCGTATAGCGCAGCGGCTCGACCTGAACGACTTCCAGCGTGCCGCGCTTTAACATTTCATTGATGGGAGTGCCAATACTTTGACTGCGCCGAATCAGCATCTCACGCCATTCTTCAAAGCAGTAGACCACCGAGCGTTCGCCGCGTGCGGCGGCTTCCTTCATAAACTGCATCCCGATGGTCGTTTTCCCGACGCCCGTTGGCCCACTGATGATGGTAATCGTTCCGCGTTCCAGGCCACCGTGAAGAAGCGCATCCAATTCAGAAACTCCTGATGAAATGATCTGCGTTGTGTAGTCTTGCTGAATAGTCGTCATGGGCAGCAAACGCGGAAAGACTTCAATGCCCTGGCTGCCCAGACGCATTGAATGCTCACCAACCATAAAATCCGACCCGCGAAACTTGGTCACGCTGATGGTACGCAAGTCTTGCTCATGGTGCAGTTTGATGATGCCGTCACTCATGTATTGCAGATCATCATCCGGCTCGCTGGTCGTCCCTTCTGACGTAAACAGGACTGTCGCGCCCTTATCGACCAGAAAGCGCAGAAACGAGTGAACCTGACGACGAAATGACAGATTATCATTCGACAGATAGCGCAGATGAGTGACCGCATCGACGAATACACGGACGGGTTGCAGCGCATTCACCTCGGACGTAATGCGTTCTGTCGTGGGTTCACGCTCAACATCGGCGGGCGAAAAAATATCGTAGCTTTGCACCTGCGAGAAAAAATCCGCCGAGGGCGCAAGATCGAGAAATTTCACGGTACCCAGATCGAAGCCGACACTTCGCGCATTGGCCTTGATCTGCTCGGCTGGCTCACCCATCGTGATGAACAGAGTCGATTCGCCCTGTTTGGCCCCTGTCGTGAGAAAATGCAAGCCGAGCATGGTCTTGCCGCTGCCGGGGCTGCCATGCAGCAGATACGCCCGACGCGGGACAAATCCGCCTAAGAGTATTTCATCCAGGCCGACAATCCCCGTTGCCATACGCTGATTTACGGTCTCAAGATTTGGGTCTTGCTCCACAAAGATCATTTTGAACCCTATTTCCTCTCATCAAAAACGTCCACAACCCATAGAGTTGCGATTTTCAAAAGAAAAATCAAACGTGTTTGAGGGCTGCATCAGTATTCTATGAGTATACAGTTTGATAGCGGCACTA
>Ga0105044_10006058_pt1 | contig 16617 bp, 14 predicted proteins | sample MAT01_FD_78092 | JGI IMG/M metagenome (GOLD analysis project Ga0105044, IMG submission 78092) | Freshwater microbial communities from Lake Fryxell liftoff mats and glacier meltwater in Antarctica - MAT-01 | ecosystem: Environmental > Aquatic > Freshwater > Ice > Liftoff microbial mat | place... | reverse complement strand
GTCGCTTAGGTCGATGTCAACTTGATCCAGCGTCGAATTGACGTTGAACACCAGCTGCGCTTGGGCGCTGAGCGAGCACAGCATTAAGACTAATGGCCACATCGTCCGCAGCCAAAACTGCGTAGGTGGACACCGCATCGGGATGACCCAATCTAGTCCAGTAGCAACCGACGGGAGTTGTTTTACGTTCATAAGATCACTCACTCAAACCCGTTCGCAAACAGGGGTAATTCACTGCCAGCAAATGCACACGGGGAAAATTCAGATACTTCCATTATCCCTGTGACATTGCCCGGCACGACGCGCCGTGCGATGGCAGTAACCACGGTTCCAGCCGGCAATGCAAAAAACTCCCCGCTAAAATTGGCGTTGCCGGCGGAGTCGGTGGTGACGCTTAAAAAGCTAAGGCCGCTGCTCAGGACGGCAGTGGCCTTTCCCTCGCCGGAGCCGCTCGCATCGCAAATATCGCTGCGAAAGAAAGCGATCGTCAGCGCGCTCAATGCTTCACTTTGCAGGCGGCCGCTGATCGTGCTGAAGGCTGGCGCCGCGGCACCGCTAGCGCTGTCAATAATTGGCGTGTTGAGGCCATGATTGGGGCCACCATCGGCGTCCAGTGGGTCGTTGGGATTGACCCCGCGCGGTGCCAAATCGATCCCCAGCCCGCCGTTATTGATAATGCCGCTAGGCACCACATTGACGTAGGTGTCGCCCGCTGCAAATACCCCTGCACCACCGTTATTGCTCACGCTTGAGCGCGACACGAGAACTTTTGCGCCGCCCAATACCGAAATACCGTCTCCGCCGTTGCCAAAGGGCAGCGCATTGGCGCCACTGCCGACAAGATTCTTGTTCAGGCTGGAGTCGTTGTCGATGCCATCGACCACGACGCCGTGGCCGAGATTGCCTGAAATAAAATTGTCGTCAACGCGGGTTAGGAAAGTAGCGGTTCCCAGCACAATGCCGTTTCCCGCGTTTGGCACCGCAGCATTGGCGGTTGCGTTCAGGCCAATGGTGTTTCCGCGAATGCGATTACGCAAGGATTGAGACCCTGCGGTGGTTGAGGAAATAGAAATCGCATCGCCAAAGTTTCCTGAAATCACATTGCGCAATGCCACATCCGGAGACGCGAAGCCACCGTCCTCCAACACTTGATCGCCGATAATATTAAAGCTGGCGGTACTGCCCAAGCGGATCGCCGCGCGACCAAGCGCGCCGTTGCCGCGCGCCAGCGAGCCGGTGACGTCAGTGCCGATAAAGTTACCGGTAATTCGGATCCCGCCTGCACCACAAATCATCGTCGGAAGACAGCCTTCGGCGGCGACGACAATCGCTGATCCGGCAAATCGATTAATGGCCAAGCCCCTTAAGCCCGAGGTGCTGCCGTTGCAGCCAGGGCCAAGGCCACTCGGGCGCGTCACAAAGCCATCCACGGCGCCGGCCAAACTGCCGTCGATTTCGATCTTTAGCACTGCCGGGCTGATCCCGTTGGACGCAGTGGCACCGGGTTGGCTGTAGCCGTCGACATCCATCGGTATCGCGATCATGGGCAACGCCGACAGCGGGCGAATGCTGTGCGGTTCTGCGCCCGGAATTGCAAACTCGATCCGGTGGCGGGCGCAGAACTTACCGCCGGTGAAGGTTTGCGCATTGGCGGCCAAGATCGCCGCGCGCAGGCTGCCTGCGCCGCTGTCGGATGTGTTGCTGACGACAAAGGTGTCGGCGGATGCGGCTGTGCCAAAGGCGAAGGCTGCGGCAAGGCCGAAAGGGGTAAAGCGCCGCTGTCGCTGCAGGCGCGGGCGCGGCGTTTGATCGACGCGAGAATTTTCGACCGATGGCATTTCGTAAGTGAGTGACCGAGGCATCAGAAATTTTTACGCAAATGAGGCGAAATGGTGCGCCTTCCAAATCGCAACGTCGCTGATGAAACATTCTTTTTTCGTTCTTTTTTTGTTCTCGACAGCAAGCGCTACACTGCTCTGGCAAGAATAATTGGCCTTGTTTGCTCACGCGGGACGTTTGAAAAATGCACGCATCTGCCAACTGCTACAAGTTCCGTGACTTCATGCTTGAGCTGTCAGAGCGGCGCCTGAGCCGGGACGGTATGCCGGTCGAGCTGGCGCCCAAAATCTTTGATGCGTTGACCCTGCTGGTGCAGCGCGCCGGCCATCTGGTCAGCAAAGATGAATTCCAAGCTACGCTGTGGCCGCGACAGATTGTTAACGACGCGACCTTGAGTAAGGCCATTTGGCAGCTGCGCCAGACCCTTGGTGAGGGCGACGATGAACTAATTGAGACGGTGCCGCGCCAAGGCTATCGATTCCGTGCCAAGGTGCAGTTGCTCCACGCAGAAGCCATAGTTCAGCTGAAGCTAGCGGAAGACTCACCTTTAACAGCCTCAGTTCCGGCAGCGACGTCAGCGCCAGTCAATCGGTCAGGAACTCCCTATGCGCGATGGCCGTGGGCGCTTTGCGCTGTGCTGCTGGCGGCGCTCGCTGTGGTTTGGATCACGTGGCAGCGCGGTGCGAACCAGCCGGGATTGATGCTAGAAAGTGTGGAAGTACAAACCGACGCGCCCATAGTCGGCGGCGGCCGTCAAACGATTGCAATCGCTAAGACCGAGGTAGCCGAAGGGTTAACACCGTGGCTGGCGGATGCGCTGCCTGAATTGATGACGCGCGAGCTGGCGGTCTCTGAGCAGGTGCGGGTGGTTTCGCGAAGCACAGCGGCGTTCGAAGCGCCACAGTTGATTGCCAGTGCGCAAGCCTCCAGTCCATCGGACCTGACGCGCTGGCGCGCTCTGGGCGCCCAATTCGTGCTGATGTCTACCGCGCAGCGGATCTCTGGCGGCGGTGTTGATGATATCCAGTTGCAGCTGCGCCTTTACGATACTTCCAGCGGTCGGGCGTTTGGCGAGGCCACTGCGCGCGGTAACCAAACCCGCCTTGATTTACTGGTCGGCTATTCAGGAGAACGCGTGCGCAGCGCGCTCGGCCTCAATCCAGCCAGCGATTCGCTACAGCGCATGCGCAGCACGAGCCTGCCCCGCGACAGCGAAACGGCGCGCCTTTATGCCGAGGCCGTGGGATTTTTATCAGCGCAGCTCGACGCGACCGCGATCGATCGCCTGCGCGAAGTCACCGGGCGCGAACCAGATTTCATTCCGGGCTGGCTTGAACTGGCTTATGCCGAGCTTGATCAGGGCTATGACGAACTGGCCGCAAAGTCGGCACGCTCTGGGCTGGCGCGCGCTGCCGCAGCGCCGCGAGAGCTTCGCTTAGCGCTTGAGGCGGCCCAGTCTGAGGCGAGCGGTGCGTGGGTCCAAGCGGTCAAGACCTGGACGGCGCTCAACGGGTTTTTCCCTGATCAGCCCGACTACGCCTTGCGCCTGATGCACGCGCAAATTTCTGCCAACGACAAGCCCGCAGCCGAGCGCACGCTGCACGATCTGCGCGCATTGCCTGGTATGACGCAAAATGCGCGGGTCCTGCGCGCTGAGTTTTTGCTGGCCAGGGCGCTGGACGATCATCCGCGCGAGCGTGACGTTGCCATGCGCCTGCTGGCTCGCGCTGAAATGATGCAATCCGACGCGCTGCGCGCGCATGCGCTGGCTTTACGCGGCACCGCGGAGATCGGGCTGCAAGATCTCAGCGCTGCAGGGGTTGATTTGGCGCGAGCAAGCGCGCTGTACTTGGCCTTAAAAGATCGCAGCGGACAGGCGCGAACCGCCCTGCTGCTGGGCAATATCAGTCTGATTGGCGGCGATTTGAGTACCGCGGAGCGCCGCTACCAGGAAGCCGTGCGCGGTTATCGGGAGGTGGGCGCGCGCGTCAATGAAAACGTCGCACTCGACAATCTGCTGGCAATCGCCATCGCGCGGGGCGACCCGAATGCGGCGCGTGTGCCGGTCGAGGATCTCTTGAATTCCACGCGCGCGCTGGGCGACGTTCGTGGCGAGGGCCGTGCGCTGATTTACCTGGCCTGGGTTCAGTTTGACGGCGGCGACAGCGCGGCGGCCATTGACGCTTATCAGCAGGCGGCCTGGCTGCACGAGCGGGCGAATAATCGCGCTGATCTGGTCGCAGCGCTTAGCTATCTCGCCAACGTGCTCTCGGCAACTGGCAAAGCAATACCGGCGCGCGCGGCAGCCGAGCGGGCACTGGCAATTAGCGCCGAGCTGAGTGACACACGCTACCGCGTCGTTGCGCATAAGGCGCTCGCCGGTGCCGCCATCGCGCGCGGCGAAAATGCAGGCGCGCGTACGGCCTTTGCGCAGGCCCGCGCGCTGACCAGCAACGCTAGCGATCGGCTCGGCACTGCCCGGATCGACTTGGGCTTGGCGCAACTTGATCTACAGGAGCAAAACCCGCAAATGGCACTCACACGACTGACCGCTGCCGCGCCCGCGTTTACTGAGGCTGCGGCCGAATTAACCACGTTCCATGCGACCCGCGCCCGAGCGCTCGCCGCGCTTGGCCAGCTACCTTCTGCAAAAGAAGCATTGGCGAGCAGCGGCGCGCTGGCTGAGAAAACCAACGGCTACCTTGATCATTTGCCCTATCGCCTGGCGCAGATCCAGGTGCTTGACGCCAGCGGCGATAAAAACGGCGCAGCCAAGTTGGCGAGTGTGCTGCGCCCAGAACTGATGGCGCGGACGCTGGTGCAGGAGCTTGCCCAGCTCAATGGCGTGGTGAGTGGTTAATAGGTCTACCTCGCTCCCAAAGAGTTTCGCGCAAGTCTTTCGGGCCCAAGTTGCGCACGTGCTGCCAATGCTTCTGCTGCGAAAAGCGATTTACTACTGGCAAGGCGGCAGCGATAAATTTGGTAACTGGCCGCTCGAGCTGACTTACGACTACTTTAAGGACGCGCGCGGTTACGCCGCTTTTTTCCTCATCGTTAGCGCCTATCACCTGCTAATGCTGCGCTTGCAGGGCGAAGCACGCCTGCTGACCGCGACGCACTCCGGGCCGCCGGTCGAGCCTATCGAATGACCGGAGCGATTCCTGCTGCGCAAACCAGGCCGCGAATTCCTGCTGCCAGCTAACGACGTCGAATGGCTGCAAGCGATGGACAATTACCTCAACCCTCAACCTGCGCGTGCGTCATCACCACTACCCCCTACGCTCGACCATTGCCGCAATCGAATCGCGGCTAGATCCCGCGCAATTTACGTGCGTGCATCGCAGCTATCTGGTCAACCTAAACTTTGTGCAAGAAATCGAGCCGCTGGAATCCGGCGATGCGCGCATTAAAATACGCGAAGGCACTCACGTACCCTGCAGCCGTCGCTATCGGGATGAATTGCGGCGAATTGCGGCGATTTAAGTTTTGGTGTGAGGCTCAAGCCGGCTAACCCTTGCGGAACGTACCGACGAAAGTACGAGCACAGAAACCAGCAAAGTCAGCATGACGATCTGTTCTGCCGCACTTGCACCGGTCACGCGACCAGCGACAGCGGCGAAACAAACCATCAGCACGTTGGCTGCGATGCACGCAGCACGGAGGCCAAAGGCAGCTTGGCCGTATTGTAGATTCAACAAGTTCAAGACTCCTGCAAGTGCAATTGCTATGCCGGCTCCGAAAAACCAGACTTTGGCGACTGGAGTTGCTGAGAGACCGAATGTCGTGGCCATATGCAGCAGACCCAAGGCCAGTGTCAGGGTTGCGCACAGCGCGTAAAGGGTTTTCACGTAACTGATTGCTCCTCAGATCTTTTAACGCGTCAGGGAATAGACGATGCGGCCGGTCGCGAGCTGGGCCTCACTCGTAGCTTGCCTCAAAGGCTTGAAACTCAGCCAGAGGCGTGCGTTTGATCTTCATCGACTGCACGACTTTCTTCTGTCGCGTCTTGCCCTGAAAGTCGATCGCGGTGACGGTGCCGAGAAGGTAATCGTAAGTCTTCTTCCAGTCGGCGGTGATGCCCAACTCACCACAGCGACTCTCTCCACGCACCAGTTTGGCAAGCAGCCACTCGCCGCCCTGGGGGCAGTTTGAAAAACCTACTGCGCGAGCCGATGGCGGCGTTGCTCCGTGCTCGGAATCCTCACGGACTTACCGTCCGCTGCGGCTCCTGCGCGCGGTGCGCCTAGCCCTCGACTCGCTCGCTTAAGGTTTTTCAAACTGCCCCTGGCGCGCGAACAAGTAGCCATAGATACCGAGCCCGCAAGTCTGACGGATGCGCATTCGTATGACGAAAGACGAAAGACGAGGGTGGCACGAACTTGACCTCCTCGGCCCAGCCCGCGCCGAATTTAGCAGCAGTGAGCAATTCAAATTCTGCCGAACTACTCTGAAGTGAAGCGCCCTGAAAAGCGATGACCATTAGCGTTCCATCCCCGTTGGAAAGACCGCAGCGCCAGTCAGGTCGGGCTCGCGGGCGACCACTGGCTCGTTGAAGAGGCCTAGTCGGCCCAGCGCATCTCCCTGAGCGAGCCGCTCTCTCACACGGCTCAGCGCTACCGCCAGAACTTCCTTTACGTCGTCAAGCGATGTCTGCGGGTCATTATTAAAATCCATCAGGCGATGCTCAAGCTCTTTGCCTCGAGTTGCCTCTTCAATCGCGAATCTCACTTCTTGCAGCGCAACGCGCCGGTGGTCGTAGCTCCCAAGAACTTCAATCGAAGCGGCCTGTAGCGCGCAAAAAAGACTTCGTTTTCCCGCGGCTTCGTCATCGTCACAGTGGCGATCATCGCTTCTGTTCCAAGCCGATTCGCTTGCGAGAAGCTCACTAGCGCGCAGCAGTATCTGCTGATCTTCCACGGTAACTCCCCGCCCGCGAACCTCGTACTGCGCTGGGTCGCCAAATCGCTCGCGCGCGTTAGGATTAGGACCTGACGGACTGGTGCAAGCAACTGCGAAATATGCGAAGGCAGCTAGAAGCAGCGTCCGCGCATTTTTTGGTGCCGCCCGTTGACTACCCATAAAGGCGTTTTACTTCAGCGACCGATTCGACAATAAGTCGCTCGAGAACACCCGTGTCTACGTCTGCGAGCTTCCGGATGTAAAGACAGCCCTTGCCCATCTTGTGTCGTCCGAGCGTTGTCAGAAGATATTCCTGGTCTGGACCGCTGGCAGTGAGGTACACCCTAATATTGCCGTTTCGGGACGAAAAGCCCGTGACGCAAGCGTCGCCTTCTCGGCCGCTCGCGTACTTGTAGTGAAAGCTGTCGAAGCCAACAATGCTGCTGCCCCACATTCTCGGCGGGGCATTGGTGACTCTGGATATCAGCGCGTTGATTGCTTTGCAGTCTGTCCGCCTCTGCGCGTCTTCGATAGCGCACAAGTAGGCAGCCACACTCGCGTTGCTGCCTTTAGTTTTGTTTTCAGCCATGCGCGACCTAACCATGTTTGGACTCCCAGTATCTTATGCCGTGTTCAGCGCCGCTCGCCACTCGCGGGACTGAAATATCTGTGCCGTTACGGAAAATCTTTGCAGTAAAGCTTTCAGGCGATCAATGGCCATTTCAGAATGTCGGTTAACAAATAGGGACCATGCGTGACTCTGCATCAAGCGCGTGAGCGTATCTTCTCTCTCGCGGAATCTGCCGCGCATCGTCCCGGAGGGTTTTTTCAAACTGCCGTACGGCGCTATCCCTCAATGGGTGGCGCCTGACCACTGAGGATTTATGAGCGCACTACGATTAGCTCCACAGTTGATGACTTCAGGTTGGCTTAACGCGCCTGACGATTTTAGTATTGAGGCGCTGAAGGGTCGCGTGATCTTGATCGAAGCCTTTCAAATGCTGTGCCCGGGATGCGTGAGTCACGGGTTGCCACAAGCACAGCGTGTCGCGAGTTTATTCAGCCCTAGCGATGTAGCTGTCATTGGTTTGCACACGGTGTTCGAGCATTTTGAAGCGCAAGGATCACGCGTCGCGCTGCAAGCGTTTGCGCATGAGTACCGATTAAACTTTCCGATTGGCATGGATGAAATTGGAACAGACGGCGCGCCCAAAACCATGAGCGCCTATGCCATGCAAGGCACGCCCACGCTGGTGTTAATCGATCGCAACGGCTATCGCCGCTTGCAACGCTTTGGCTTAATCGAAGATCTCAACCTCGGCGCTGCTATTCAATCGCTACTTGATGAGCGCATGCAAAACTTGGATGAAACGAGCGCCACCGCAACAGGATCTACGCAAGACGGTTGCGCTTTGCCGCTGAAGTGATTGAGACGCCCAGTCGCGAACTGGCGGACGCGGCGCACTTTCTCGCGCTGACCGATTTGGCTGGGTAAGACGCACACACACGCACCGAAGAATGCGTAGCACGGGTGATGGGCACCACTGTGCGTTCGCGAACAGACACTGTGGATCAACACACGCAATCTACAAGTCCAGTCATCGGCGTAGGCCCGCTATCCCCGGACAACGTAAGCCAAACCAGACTGGCTTCATCCATTTGTAGGTGCGGTGATTCTTCTAGCAATTTTCAAACTATTTAGTCGCAGCTTGAAGAGTTGACCCACCCCATTTTTCAAGCAATGAGGTCACCAACATGAACAATATTGACAACAATCTCGAACGTTCTGAAAACCTTGATCCGATTACCGGGGCACCCGGAGCTCATCCGATCGGCGTAGGTTTAGGTGCGGCACTCGGCGGCGCCGCGGCTGGGGCTGCTGCGGGCACCGTTGCCGGTCCGATTGGCACCGCGGTTGGAGCTGTGGTCGGCGCAGTCGTCGGCGGTCTCGCCGGCAAGAGCGTGGCTGAATCAATCGATCCAACGCGCGAAGACGTTTATTGGAGCAGTAATTACGTTTCCCGCCCGTACGTGAACGCCGGCGCAAGCTACGATGACTACGGCCCAGCTTATCGTTACGGCACCGACGCCTACATCCGCCAACCTAGCCGCAGCTTCAACGAGTCCGAAGCCGAACTTGCACGTAACTGGGAAAAAGCGCGCGGCAAATCAACGCTCAGCTGGGAACGCGCAAAGTTTGCCAGCAGCGATGCCTGGCATCGGGTCAGCGATTCGACCGAGCGCGCAGTACCGGGCGACTCGGACCGCGACGGTAAGTAAATACGGCAGGTAATCCTCAAGCAAACGGGCATCTAAAAGCAGATGTCCGTTCTGTTATTCCCCGTACTAGTTGCGGCCATCCCAGCAAATCCGGCGCTGGTCGACATCAATAGTTTGATTTTACAGCCACGCAAGCAACCCAGCGAGGCGGGCTGCCATAGACATATAGTGCGGCGCAAAAAGCTAACAGCTAACAGCCTGTCCCCTTTCCCTACTTGGGCCGAATGGCTGCCCGGAGGGCTTCGGCGGTTGGGCGGCCGCTGGCGAGTGCGGCTTTGTTGCGGTCGCTGATGGCGTGGTCGGCTTCGCGGTTGAGCAGCTGTAGGGCGCCTAGAAATTCGGGGTCGAGCTGTGCCGGGTCGATTAGCAGCTCAGCGGTGGCGAGCTTTCTAAGAGAATCGGCGTGTTCGCTGTCACTGAACTTCTCAAGCAATCCGCCGACGGTGATTGTGGGCGAATTTTCGATGGCTTTTAGCAGCAGGCTGAGCAATGCGACGCCCGGTTTTTCGAGTGTCGCAAAGCGGTCTGGCGCGCGCGCGAGCAAGGCTAAGTTGGGGCGATTGAGCAGGCACACCATGGCTTTACGCACGATCGACGGCTGGTCGGCCGGCAGCTTTAGCCGCTTGCTAGGCTTGTGCGAAAGCGGCGCGGCCGGCTCGTTGAGTGGGCGCTTAAGCTGCGCGCGCTCCTGCAAGCGCTCAAACATCAGGTCGCGAAACACCGAGTCAGGTGCGCGGTTGAGCAGTGGGCGCGCAAGTTCGACAAGCTTTGCGCGGCCATCAAGCGCGAGCATGTCGACCTGCCCTTCAAACTGCTCGAAAAAATAGTCGGATAGTGGCATTGCCGATTCGAGGCGCCGGTTCAGCGCTAAAGCGCCTTCTTGGCGCACGAGTGAATCGGGATCTTCGCCGTCGGGGAGGAACAAAAACCGCGCTTGGCGACCGTCGCGCAGTCGTGGCATGACGGCTTCGAGCGCTTTCCACGCGGCTGCGCGACCGGCGCGATCACCGTCAAAACAAAACACGACTTCCGGCGCGCTGCGAAACAGCAGTTCTGCGTGGTCGGCGCTGGTGGCGGTGCCGAGCGTGGCGACCGAATTGACGACCCCAAATTGCGCAAGTGACACCACGTCCATATAACCCTCCACCACTAGCAAGCGCTCCAGTTTTGGCGACGCATGGCGCGCCTCGTGCAGGCCGTAAAGTTCGCGGGATTTGTAAAACAGCGGGGTTTCTGGCGAATTGAGGTATTTCGGGCTGTCGGCTGGGTCGATCACCCGTCCGCCGAAGGCAATCACGCGCCCGCGGCGGTCCTTAATTGGAAACATCAGGCGCTTGCGAAACTTGTCGTAGCTGCCGCCGGAATCGCGGCTCGAAAGCATGCCCGCGCGCAGCAGGGCGCCTTGCGCGCTGGTACCGAGCGCCTGCATCAGGCCATCCCAGGCGTCGGGTGCAAAGCCAATTTGGAAGCGCTCAAGAGTGCCCGCGTCCAGCCCGCGTGCGAGTGCGTAGTTGCTCGCCACTTCGCTGCTTTTAAGCTGCGTCGCAAAAAAACGTGCCGCTTGCTCTAACACCTCATACAGTGGGCTCGAATCGTCGCGCGGGCTTTGCGCGCCTTTCGGCAGCTCGATGCCCACCTGCTTGGCCAGATCTTCGAGTGCGTCGACAAAGCCCAGGCGGTCGAACTGCATTAGAAACCCCACCGCCGTGCCGTGCGCACCGCAGCCAAAGCAGTGATAAAACTGCTTGATAGGGCTCACATAAAACGACGGCGATTTTTCGTCGTGAAACGGGCAGCAGGCACGCCACTCGCGGCCGGCCTTCTTAAGCGGCACGCGCGCTGAGATCACCTCGACGATATCGGTGCGCGCAAGTACCTCATCGACGAATTGCTCTGGAAGTCGGTTGGACATAGCCCCGTACTATGGACCAACGCCACAAAACTATGCCACGGTAAGCATCGCGGCTGCTTCCAGCTAAACTTGGCTGCGCTGCTCAAAAAGCGCAATGTTCTTTAGACGCGCGTCAACCCATAAGAAATCAAAAAAGGTACCCGATGAAAAAATCAGCTTTGTGGATCAGCATGTCCGTGGCGCTTGCAAGTTCAAGCCTGCTACCGACCCTTTCGTTTGCGCAGCAAGGCTCAACCGATGATGAGGCGGCCACTACTTTGGATACGATCTCGATCGTTGGTTCGCGGCGCGCCAATCGTTCAGAAACCGATTCGGTGGTGCCGGTGGACGTGATTTCAATGCGCAAACCCGCTTCTCAGGGCGCGCAATTTGATTTAGCGCAGACGCTGCAGTTTATTGCGCCATCGTTTAACTCGACCCGCCAAACTGGCGCGGACAACGCCGATTTAATTGACTCAGCCGCACTGCGCGGTTTGGGCTCTGATCAGACCCTGGTGCTGGTCAATGGCAAGCGCCTGCACTCCACGTCGCTGGTGAATTTGTTCGGCGCGCGCAATCGCGGCAATACCGGGACCGATCTCAACACCGTACCGCTGCTCGCGGTTGAGCGCGTAGAAATTCTGCGCGACGGTGCGGCGGCGCAGTACGGCTCCGATGCCATTGCCGGGGTGATGAATATCGCACTGAAAAAGAGCGAGGGCTGCGAGGCGGTATTCGGCATCGGCCAGTATTCGCGCGGCGATGGCGAGAACTATCTAGGCTCGGGCTACTGTGGCTTCAAAACCGCCGGTGGCGGCTCGATTGCCATGACCGCTGAATACCTCGACCGCGGCCGCTCAGATCGCACTGAGGCCAACAACCCGCGGATCATTGGCGATAGCGAGGTGCAAAACCAAACCTTCTACATCAACGGCGAAATTCCGACTCAAAACGGCGCCGTGTATTTTAACGGGGGCTTGCAGCACCGTGATGCGTCCTCGGCTGCGTTCGCGCGCGGTGGCGTGGGCAGTGATGACATCCCTTCGCGCAACTCAGCGGCCCTGTACCCGAACGGCTTTGTGCCGTTTATCGAAGGCGATATTCAAGACCTCTCAGGCACCGTGGGCTTATGGCAGGAGATGGGCGAATGGCGCGCGGACTTATCTACCACCTTTGGCCGCAACGAGCTTGAAAATCGCATCACCAATACGCTGAACGCCTCGATTGCCAATCGCGATCGCCTCAACGGCGGCCGTGGCATCAGCGCTACGGAATTTAATGCAGGCGGCTTTGCCTTCAGCCAGCACACCACCAACCTCGATATCACGCGTTATTTTCCGGGCGTCATGAACGGCCTGAACTTGGCGTTTGGTGGGGAATATCGCCGCGACAACTACGAGATTTTTGCAGGCGAACCCGGCTCCTACATTGATGCCGACGGCGCAGGCGGCGGCAGTGCGGGCAGTCAGGGATTTCCTGGATTTCAGCCGAATGACGCGGTCGATTCCAGCCGCAACAGCAAAGCTGTCTATGTGGATACCGAAGTTGAATTCACCGAGGCATTCACCCTTGCGGCCGCCGCGCGCGTTGAGGATTACAGCGATTTCGGCGCAACCACCGATGGCAAGCTAGCCGCTGCATTCAAGCCCAACGACCGTATGGTGCTGCGCGCTTCGGTAAGCACCGGCTTCCGCGCGCCGTCCTTGCAACAGCGGCTGTTTTCATCGACGTTCACCGACTTCATCAGCGGCCGTCCGGTTGATGTGGTGCTGGCACCCAATGGCGGTCGCATCGCCAATGCCGCTGGTATTCCGGCGTTAACCGAAGAAACCTCGCGCGGTTACACGGTTGGCTTCACCTTCAGACCAACCGACGCCACGTCGATCACCTTGGATGGCTACCGCATCGACATCGACGACCGCATCGTTCTGTCGGGGCGCTTTGACACCACCGATCCGACCATCGGCAGAATCTTGCAGCAGCTAGGCGTTGGCCAAGCGCAGTTTTTTGTCAATGCGGTCGATACCAAAACCCAGGGCGTGGATCTAACCGTCAGCCACACCAACGAGCTGTGGAACGGCATGCTTGCCACGTATCTGGCGGTTAATCATTCAACCACCGAAGTCACCCGCATCAAAACGCCACCCACTTTGAGGGGCCGCGAAGATGTGTTTCTATCAGACCGCGAGCGACTGTTCCTAGAGGAAGGCGCGCCGCGTGCCAAAGCCACGCTCGGCTTTGATTTCACGCGTAACGCGTGGAATACCAACCTGAAATTCCTCTACTTCGGCAGCCAAACGCTGGGCACATTCTCCGGCCCGCCGGTGCCTAACCAAGAATACGGTGGCAAGGCGTCGGCTGATTTGAGCTTCAGCTACACCTTCAACGAACAGCTAAAACTGACCGTTGGCGGCGCAAATATCTTTGATCAGTTCCCTGATGAGCAAGACGACTTTGAAACCGACAACGGCTTCCGCTACGAAAGCGTGCAATTCGGCCTGAACGGCGCGTCGTATTTTGCGCGACTGGCGGTAAAGTTCTAAGGGATGTTTGAATGTCTGATGCTGAGGAGTCGCGAGCGGCTCCTCAGCATCAGACCCTTTGCACTCACATGATCCCCAATCGTTGAAAAATGCGTACTGACTTGCAAGCCCGGCTTTGCAGGGCGTCGCATTCAACCTTGGAGATCTAACATGCAACAAATACTTCGATACACCGCTTTGGCTACCGCACTGGCATTGAGCAGCTCGGTACTTGCACAGAACACTAGTGCGCTGCAGTTTCAAGGTCGCGACGGCGACTGGTTCAATCCCTTCAACTGGAGCGGGCAGCAAGTGCCGGGCCCCGGCGACGATGTGCTGCTTGATCGCGGCGATGTGGTGGTGATCGATCCAGCGCGCGGTTCGGCATTGGTCGAAATTCGCGACCTCATTCTGGCGGACGGCTCGCAGCTCACCACCCTGCCCGGCACCATTATGAGTTTGCGCGATGAGCATATTGGTGCCGCGCGTTTGATCCATCGCAGCTCCGCCGTCATCGGCGAGGGCCTTTATGTGACGCCGCAACCGCCGACTCAGGGAACTGGCATTTGGTCGTGCACCCAATGCGGCGTGACTTTCGGGAATCCCACCCCAAAGTCACAACGCACCGTCATTCTGCAATCCAGCTTCACGACCAATCTCGCCCTCGGTGGCGCGCTACCCGCAAGCATTTCGCGCGCTGCCAGCGGTGAATTGCGGGTCGCTGCGGGTCCCGGCCACTACGCCACTGTGCGGGGCGAAACTACGCTGATCAACGGCCACCTGTGGATTGATCTGGCGTACGGTTTCCGCCCTGCATTTAACGATCAATTTGAAGTGCTGAGCGCCGAGCGCTACGCGCACGGTCAGTTCACCGGCTTGCCGGAAGGCGCACTGCTTGGCTGCACCGCCGACAGCGTGGGCTTGCGCATCAGCTACCGGGGCGGCGACGGCAACGACGTGGTGCTTAACGCCGCCCGTGCAGACGCCCGCGCCTGCAGCGCCCCAACCGTGCAGTTTATCGGCCCCGAAATTGGCCCAGGCTTCCCCGGCTGGGCAACCCGCGAGCACATTTTATTAGCGCGACAAATTGCGGTATTCCGTTAAGTTGAGCTTGGAAAGGGCGCGCCGTGTATTCCCTCAAGGAATCGACCGGCTGAACGGCTACACTGCGCGCCCTTTATTTAAGCCGGTTTGTCACGATGGCCCAATACATCTACACGATGATTCGCGTGTCGAAGATCGTCCCGCCGAAACGCCAGATCATCAAAGACATCTCGCTGTCGTTTTATCCCGGCGCCAAAATCGGCCTGCTGGGCTCAAACGGCGCGGGCAAATCGACCGTGCTGCGCATCATGGCGGGCATCGACAAAGATTTTCAAGGTGAAGCGCGCCCGCAGCCGGGCATCAAAATTGGCTATCTCGAACAAGAGCCGACGCTTGATCCAAGCAAAACCGTGCGCGAAGTCGTTGAAGAAGGCGTAGCCGATATTAAAAACGCGCAGGCGAATCTGGACGCGGTTTACGAGGCGTATTCTGAGCCAGACGCTGATTTCGACAAGCTCGCCGCTGAGCAGGCGCGGCTTGAAGCGATTCTGCAGGCCGGTGGCGGTCACAACCTCGACTACCAGCTCGACCTCGCCGCCGATGCGCTACGACTGCCGCCGTGGGACCAGCCCATTACCCTGCTCTCAGGCGGCGAACGCCGTCGTGTTGCACTGTGCCGCCTGCTGCTGTCTGCACCGGACATGCTGCTACTCGATGAGCCAACCAACCATTTGGACGCCGAATCAGTGGCGTGGCTCGAGCGTTTTCTCAAAGATTTCACCGGCACCGTTGTCGCGGTGACCCATGATCGCTACTTCCTCGATAACGCGGCTGAGTGGATTCTGGAACTAGACCGTGGCCACGGCATTCCGTGGAAAGGCAACTACAGCTCGTGGCTGGAGCAGAAACACGAACGCTTGAAACAAGAAGATTCAAGCGAAAAAGCGCGCCAAAAAGCCATCGAAAAAGAGCTCCAATGGGTACGCCAGAATGCCAAAGGCCGCCAGTCGAAGTCGAAATCGCGACTGCGCCAATTTGAGGAAATGAATTCCGTTGAATACCAAAAGCGCAATGAAACGCTGGACCTGTACATTCCGCCCGGCCCGCGCTTGGGAGATTTGGTCATTGAAGCCTCCGGCATCACCAAACGCTTCGGCGATAAGCTGCTGATTGATAACCTGAGCTTCAAGATTCCACCCGGCGCTATCGTCGGCATCATCGGCGGAAATGGTGCGGGCAAATCCACCCTGTTTCGCATGTTGATCGGCAAGGAACAGCCCGATTCTGGCGAATTCAAAATCGGCAACTCCGTGGAGCTCAGTTCGGTTGATCAGTCGCGCGATTCATTGAACCCAGAAAACAACGTCTGGCAGGAAATTGCCAACGGCTCAGACATGATCCAAGTCGGCAAATTTGAAATGCCCTCACGCGCCTACGTCGGACGCTTCAACTTTAAAGGCTCCGATCAGCAAAAATTGGTCGGCAATCTATCCGGCGGCGAACGCAACCGCGTGCATTTGGCAAAGGTTCTGAAAGCCGGCGGCAACGTGCTGCTGCTCGATGAGCCAACCAACGATTTGGATATCGAAACCCTGCGCGCCCTCGAAGACGCAATCCTGGAATTCCCCGGCTGCGCGCTGGTGATCTCACATGACCGCTGGTTTTTGGACCGCATCGCCACCCACATCATGGCGTTTGAAGGCGACAGCCAAGTGGTGTTCTTTGAGGGCAACTATCAAGAATACGAAGCCGACCACAAACGCCGAGTAGGCGCCGACGCCGACCGCCCACACCGCGTGCGATATAAGAAACTGGCGGCTTGAGGGTAATTCTTAGGCATAAGAGCGGGTTGCTGCAAGCGCCCGTTTCTCTGTTTGCGAATGGATAAGTGCGGTCTCAGCCGTGCAATAGACTTACGCGTGAATTCTGAGCGCTAGCCCGCGAGTTGAGATTGCCCAAGTCCAAATTCGCGCTGCCACCTCGACAGAACAGCGTAGAAATAACTTGAATCAAGCGACATAGGGCAGTTTGAAAAACCTTAAGCGAGCGAGTCGAGGGACGTGCGCACCGCGCGCAGGAACCGCAGCGGACATGGAGTCTCGTTAAGGATTCCGAGCACGGAGCAACTTAGCCATCGGCTCG
>Ga0105044_10006057_pt1 | contig 16617 bp, 15 predicted proteins | sample MAT01_FD_78092 | JGI IMG/M metagenome (GOLD analysis project Ga0105044, IMG submission 78092) | Freshwater microbial communities from Lake Fryxell liftoff mats and glacier meltwater in Antarctica - MAT-01 | ecosystem: Environmental > Aquatic > Freshwater > Ice > Liftoff microbial mat | place... | reverse complement strand
GATGCTTTCGCGCTTCGTGCTGTGGCGCATCGCCTTCGTCTCCACGCTGTTCCTGGCCGGCATCTTCGGCATGCACGAGTGGGTGCTGTACCACGGCGGCTCGCTCGAGGAGGCGCGCACCGCGGCCGTCAACACCCTGGTGGCGATGGAGGTTTTCTACCTCTTCAGCGTGCGCTACCTGAAGGCACCCTCGTTCACGCTGGCGGGCGTGAAGGGCACGCCGCGCGTGCTGGCCGCGGTGGCCGGCGTCGTCGTGCTGCAGGCGCTGTTCACCTACGCGCCTTTCATGCACACGCTGTTTGCCAGCCGGCCGCTGCCGCTGGTCACCGGGCTGCAGATCGTCGCCGTGGGGGTGGTCGTGCTGGTGGTACTGGAAATCGAGAAGGCGCTGCTGCGCGGCTGGCGCGAGCGCGCCCAGGCGTAGACGGTGGCCAGTCGTCAGCTGCGACTGCCCCAACGGGCGTCGATGTCGTCCAGCATCGCCTGCAGCGCCCGGACTTCGTGCGGGTCGTGGGCCTCGCTCAGTGCGTCGGCCAGCACGTTACGAATCTGCTCGGCCTCGACCAGTTCCATGTCCCAGGTCGGAAACATCCGCTCGTGTGACTCTTCGGCCTGGCTGAGCATGATGATCTGCTCGTGGCGCGCATCGTTGCGCAGCACCGCCATCAAGTTCTCGATGCTGTCACGCGGGCCCTCCAGCCATTGGAAGAAGAAGCCTTCGCCAAACACCAACATGCCGGTGATGCCAAAGCGCGGGTTGTTGCGCCGAGACGAGGCGATGATGCGGTCGACCGCAGCGCCGTCCACGCCCGCTGCGGCGCGGCTGCAGTACACCACGTTGAACAGCGGCGCCAGCGGTTGGCCAGAGCCGGGTTCGTCGCCATGGGGGGTAGGTTCAGGGTGCATGGTGTGAACTGGTTAAGCGCCGCGCGTAGAGCCACGCCCGGCAGATTGTTGGGAGCACTTCCGTCGAACGGACGTGGCTTGGGCCATCCAGTGTGCAGCGCCTGCGCGCCCATGCCGGTGCCACTGTTGTTCCATGGGCCTTTTTAGGCTCTTTGGGCAACGCTGAACAAGTCCCTCGCGGCGCCCGCATCCCTGCTTTGGGCGGTCTGCGGCGTTGCAAATTCTCGCCATAGCCCAGGCTATGTCTGCGGTATGCGCCTTGCATCCCATCACAAACCAGGGCGCGGACAGCGGGGACTTGTTCAGCATCGCCTTTGGGCCTGTTTGGGCCTCTTCAGGCATCTTTGGCGTTTTACGGGCGGAGAGTGGGATTGTCAAACGGCATCCAAGCTCAGACTTCCTGATCCGGGTGCGGTGAAAACCCCCGTTTCCGGAATGAGGGTTGGCATGTTCTCGAAACAGATGATCTCTGCTTAGCCTATCGTTGGGGGGTTGTAGGCGAAGGAGTGCATCGTGTTCCAACAGAATGCTGTGGCTCGATGGCGTGTATTAGAACGTCGAGCCGCCACAGCGCAAAACGCGCCTGCATCGCGCCCGCGCGTTGACCTGCGCGCAGTTGACGCACCTGGCCGGCAAGATCGTGCACCGCGTGTGCCGGCATCTGAAGCGCAAAGGCTGGCTCGAAGGCGAAGACGAATCCGCCTTCCTGTCCGACCGCGCTGGCTGCGACGACGGCCTGGACCCTGCGGATGAGTTCGATCACCTACCGCATCGCCACCTGCGCGCAGGCCGGGCGCAAGGTGACGACGCTGCAAACGATCCCAGCCGATGCGGATGCGCCCGAAGACGACGCCGGCACGATCGGCGGATTCTCGCTGCATGCGGGCGTCACCGCCCAGGCGCACGAAAGCCAGAAGCTCGAACGCCTGTGCCGCTACATCGCGCGCCCGGCGATTTCGGAAAAGCGGCTATCGCTCTCGCCGCGGGGCAGGGTAGTGGAAGTGGAAGTTCAAGTTGAGCGCGCCGCCGAAGCGCTGGATCAGCGTCACCGCGCCGCACTGCGCGGTGGCGCGTTCGATGCCCGCCTGATCCGCCAGCCAGCCCGCGATCACGCGCGTCACGAGCCCCAGCAACGGGCCGATGGCTTCGGGGCGGCTGGCGAACAGGAAGCGAAATGGATACGGAAAACTCAGCACCCATTGCAGCACCGGCCGCAGGCCGAACACCTCCTCCACCAGGTGACGTGCGGACTCGGCCATGCGCCGCGCGCCGCAGCTCGGGCAAAAGCCGCGCTTCTTGCAGGAAAACGCCAGCAGCCGTTCCGCCCCATGGACAGCCTGGTGGTGCCGCCCGACATCTTCGGCACGCCGGAGATGCGCTTCACCGCCGCGCGGCGGCTGGGCAGCGACTCGTCGCGCGTATCGCAGATTCAGGATGGTCGCTGGAAAGTGGTGGCCGACTACAAGAAGTGATGTGCGTGCCGTCAAACCTGACAGTCAGGATTGACGGAGCATCGCGGTATCGGTTCCCCGGGGCACGGTCAGGTCTTCCTCTCACTTCCCAATCGATCCACTTCTGCATCTGACCGCCATTTGATGCTTTGATGCGTAATTGATGCTAAGGTTGTCACCAGTGACAAAACTGAGGCAGAAGACTTCGCATGCGCACAACGATCAACATCGACGAAGACGCGGTTCTCGCAGCCCGGCACATGGCGCAGCGAGAACGCATCTCACTGGGTGACGCCGTCTCGGAACTTATCCGGCGCGGCACACGCCAGCCCGACACGGCGCTGGTGCAGTCGGCGCCGTTGCGCGGACGTTTCGCTCTGCTGCCGGTTCGGGACGAGGTCATCACGCCGCAGCACGTGCGCGAGTTGATGGAACGCGAAGGCATCTGAGCCATGCGCGCGCTGCTTGATGTCAATATCTGGGTCGCGCTGTTCGACGACGCACACCAGTTCTCGCCGCATGCCAACGCCTTCATCGCGACGCCTGGCGTCCAGGTGGCCACCTGCCCATTGACCGAGAACGGCGTTGTCCGCGTGCTCAGCCTGTCGAGCTACGGGCGGCGCGGCGGCCTGCCGATCCAGCATGTGAGACAGCGGCTGCAAGAGGCCTGCCAGGCGCTGGACCACGAGTTCTGGCCCGACTCGTTGTCACTGCGTGACGACCGCCGCTTCGACTTCGCCCGCGTGCAGGGGCACAACCAGATCACCGACCTGTACCTGCTGGCGCTGGCGGTGGCGCATGGCGGGCGCTTGGTCAGTTTTGATCGGTCCATCGCACTGGCCAGCGTGCGCGACGCGACAGCGCAGCATCTGCTGGTGCTGTAGCGGTCGGAGCCGGGTTGAACAGCACCAGCGCGTTGTGCAACCCTTGCTGCTCGGTCCACGTCCGTCGCCCGCTGGCAACCTCCAGCAGGCGGTGGAAGAGCAGCCAGCCGACTGCTTCGGCAGTGGCGGTGCCGTCGGCGATGACACCGGCGCTGATGTCCATCAAGCCGAACCAGCGCCGTGCCAGTTCGCTGCATGTGGCGACCTTGATGACCGGGCAGGCGGCCAGGCCGTAGGGCGTGCCGCAGCCGGTGGTGAAGACATGCAGGTTCATGCCGGCGGCGAGCTGCAGGGTGCCGCAGATGAAGTCGCTGGCGGGGGTGGCGGCAAAGACCAGGCCGCGCTGGCCGGGCGCCAGTTCTTCGCCCAGTGCGATGCTCCTCACCCGACACCGAACTCTACGGGCCGCCGGCCCATCCACACCTGCACATCCCCAATTGACGATGCGCGCTTCCTCGCTGCCCGGCCCAACGGTCGAGATGCCACTGGGATTGAGTTCTCAAGGGGCGGCGTGCGCCCGCAACGGCATCTGACGCAAAGCGGCTATGGTCGACGTATGACACCCTTGCCGCCTCCGCCTTTTGAGGGCGCCTACTTTTTCGACTTCGACGGCACGCTGGTCGACATTGCGGATCAGCCCGAGGCGGTGCAGGTGCAGCCGTGTGTTGCGCAAGCGTTGCTGTCGCTGCAACGAGGCTGCGCAGGCGCGCTGGCCGTGGTGAGCGGTCGGCCGGTGGCGCAGATCGACCAGCATCTGCATCCGGCCTTGCTGGCGGCCGCCGGGCAACATGGCGCTGAGCGGCGGCGTGCAGATGGCTCCTGGGAACGCATCGCGCCGCCCGATCTTGCGGCTGTGCTGCCACCACTGCAGGCGCTGGTGCAGGCTCACCCGGCGCTGATACTGGAGGTCAAGAGTGCCGCCCTGGCCCTGCACTACCGCCGGGCGCCCAGCCTGGCTGCCGACTGCCTGGCAGCCATGCAGGCAGCACAGGCAGGTGTCCCTGCTACCGTGCTGCTGAAAGGAAAAATGGTGATCGAACTCAAATCCACACTGGCCGACAAGGGCCGCGCGCTGCAGGCCTTCATGACTGAGGCGCCCTTCTGCGGCCGAGAGCCCTGGTTCTTTGGCGACGACGTGACCGACGAAGCGGGCTTCGAAGCGGTGCAACGCCTGGGCGGGGTGGCAGTCAAGGTGGGTGCTGGCGCCAGCGTCGCGCGCTTCAGATTGCCCGACCCGGCTGCTGTGCGCGCCTGGCTGCTGGAGCGCACCCGATGACCCCGATCCCTTCGCTGAACCTGGGCGTGATCGGCAACTGCGCCGTCAGCGCGCTGATCGACACCCGGGGCAGCATCGTGTGGAGCTGCCTGCCGCGTGTCGACGGCGACCCGGTGTTCCACGCGCTGCTGGGTGCGCCGCAACCGGGTGACGGTGCTTTCACGATCGAGCTGGTGGATGTCGAGCGCAGCGAGCAGGCCTACGTCGAGAACACTGCCGTGCTGCAGACCCGGCTGTGGGACCGCCACGGCAACGGCATCGAGATCACCGATCTGGCGCCGCGCTTCTCGACCAAGGGGCGCATCTACAGGCCGCTGATGTTGGTGCGCCGCATCAGGCTGATCCGTGGCGCGCCACGCATTTGCATCCGCTTGCGACCCCGCTTCGACTGGGGCCGCGTGCAGCCGCGTCTGACGCAGGGCGGCCACCACATCCGCTACGTGGGCCCTGACCAGGCGCTGCGGCTGACGACTTCGGCACCGCTGTCCTATGTGCTGAGCGAAGAGGCTTTCGTATTGAACGACACCCTGAGCCTGGTGCTGGGCCCCGATGAATCGTCCGACAGCAGCGCCGACGCGATGGCCGCCACCTGCGAGCGCGAGACCATCGACTACTGGCGTACCTGGACGCGCCGCCTGGCCTTGCCGCTGCAGTGGCAGGAGGTGGTGATCCGCAGCGCCATCACGCTGAAGATGTGCGTGCACGAGGACACCGGCGCCATCGTCGCCGCGCTGACCACCAGCATCCCCGAGGCACCGGGCAGCCAGCGCAACTGGGACTACCGCTACTGCTGGCTGCGTGATGCCTTCTTTGTCGTGCGCGCCCTCAACAGCCTGAGTGAGGTGGGCACGATGGAAGAGTACCTGAGCTGGCTGCGCAACATCGTGGCGCGCGCTGGCGGCAACCATGTGCAGCCACTGTATGGCGTGCGCATGGAAGAACGTCTGGTGGAGGAGTTCGTGCCCCAGTTGCCCGGCTACCGCGGCCATGCCCCGGTACGCCGAGGCAACCAGGCCTATGAGCACTATCAGCACGATGTGTACGGCAACATCGTGCTGGGCGCGGCGCAATCCTTCCACGACAGGCGGCTGCTGGCACCGGCCGGCGAAGCCGACTTCCGCCAGCTCGAAGTGGTGGGCGAGCACGCGCTGCGCGTGCATGACCAGCCCGATGCCGGGATGTGGGAGCTGCGCACCCGATCGCGTGTGCACACCTCGTCGATGCTGATGTGCTGGGCCGCCTGCGACCGGCTGGGCAAGATCGCCGTCAGATTGGGCTTGAGCGAGCGCGCGGCCTACTGGTCCGGCCACGCGCAGCGCATACGTGACAGGCTGCTGAAAGAGAGCTGGAGCGACAAGCGGCAGGCCTTCGTGGAAAGCCTGGGCGGCGAACATCTGGACGCCAGCGTGCTGCTGATGGCCGAGGTCGGCATCATCGATCCACGCGACCCGCGTTTCGTGGCTACCGTGGATGCCCTGGAGGCAGCGCTGTGCGATGGTCCCTACATGCGCCGCTACGAGGCGCCAGACGACTTCGGCCTGCCCGAGACGGCCTTCAACATTTGCAGCTTCTGGCGCCTGGATGCGCTGGCCCGTATCGGCCGCCACGACGAGGCGCTGGCCATCTACCAGGCCATGCTGGACTCGCGCAACCACCTCGGCCTGATGAGCGAAGACACCCATCCCGTCACGCGCGAGATGTGGGGCAACTTCCCGCAGACCTACTCGATGGTGGGTCTGATCAACGGCGCCGTGCGACTGTCGGAGCCGTGGGAGACCGTGATCTGATGGAGCCTGCCTGATGGAACACGCCTGATGGAACACGCCTGATGGGCCGCCTCGTCATCGTCTCCAACCGCGTGGCCGACCCGCGCAAGCCCGGTGCGGGCGGTCTGGCGGTGGCACTGGCCGACACCTTGCAGGCCAGCGGTGGCCTGTGGTTCGGCTGGAGCGGCAAGGTGATCGAGCATGGCTCGGGCGAGGTCTTGCATACCCAGCGCGCCGGGCCGGTGACGCTCGCCACCGTCGACCTCTCGCGCGCCGACCACGACGCCTACTACCTGGGCTACTCCAACGGCGTGTTGTGGCCGGTTTTCCACTACCGGCTGGATCTGGCGGACTTCGACGCCGGCGACATCGACGGCTACCGACGCGTCAACCGCATGCTGGCGCGCAAGCTGCAACCGCTGCTCAGGCCCGACGACGTGGTCTGGGTCCACGATTACCATCTGATTCCATTGGCAGCGGAGTTGCGTGCGATGGGCTGCATGCAACACATGGGTTTTTTCCTGCACATCCCGCTGCCGCCACGCACGATTCTGGCGGCTATTCCGCACAACGCATGGCTGATGCGCTCGCTGATGATGTACGACCTGGTGGGCTTCCAGACCCAGGTGGATGTCGAACACTTTGCAGCCTATGTGCTCAACGAAGACAGCGGCCAGCGGCTGGACGACCATGAGTTTCTGGTGCACGGCCGCAGCGTGCGCGCCAGAGCTTTCCCCATCGGGATCGACGTGGCCGAGTTCCAGGCCCTCGGCCTGCAGCCCGATGCGCAAGACACGCTGCGCACGATGCGCCCGCCAAACGCACAACACCAGTTGCTGGTGGGGGTGGACCGCCTGGATTACTCCAAAGGCATGCCGCAGCGCATCCGCGCTTTCAGGCGGCTGCTGGAGCATTACCCGGAGAACCGCGGCCTGGCCACCCTGATCCAGGTGGCAGCACCCTCGCGCGAGGATGTCGAGGCCTATGCCGACCTGCGGCTGCAGATGGAAACGCTGTGCGGCGCGGTCAATGGCGACTTTGGCGAACTGGACTGGACCCCCGTGCGCTACATACGCCGCGCCGTGCCACGCCGCCGCCTGCCGGGTTTGTATGCAGCTTGCAAGGTCGGGCTGGTGACGCCGCTGCGCGACGGCATGAACCTGGTGGCCAAGGAATACGTCGCTGCGCAAGACCCCGCCGACCCGGGTGTGCTGGTGCTGTCGCGCTTTGCCGGGGCTGCAGAGACCATGCGCGACGCGCTGATCGTCAACCCCTACGACACCGACGGCACCTCCGAGGCCATCCAGCAGGCGCTGCGCATGCCGCTGGACGAGCGTCGGATCCGCCACCAGCGCCTGCTGGCCGGCTTGCAGGCACAGGACGTGCATTGGTGGGCGCGAGAGTTTTTGGCGGCGCTGTCTGGCTGAGATCGCCTGCGCCTGGGCCCGACCCCAATCCACCGAACTTTAGCCCTCAGCTCTTGAACGCAGCGGACGGATGCGGTTCGACGTGCTGAGATACAAGCTCATCAACCCGGCACTCGACCCGGTGGCCAGGTTCCCTGAGTTCAAGTACCGCGCCGTGCATGCTGCAGCGGGTACGGGGCTCAGTCCAGAATTGACAAGGAGATTTCCCCTGTGAATTTGAACGTCAATGGCCAGGACCACACCCTGGATGTAGAACCCGAGATGCCCTTGTTGTGGGTGCTGCGCGACGAGCTCGGCATCACCGGCCCCAAGTTCGGTTGCGGCATCGCGTTTTGCGGCGCCTGCACGGTGCACATCGACGGCGCTGCGGTGCGCTCTTGCGTGATCCCGGTAGGCAGTGTGCGAGGCCCCGTGCTGACCATCGAAGGCCTGGGTCAGCCCGAGGCCCTGCACGCGGTGCAAAGGGCCTGGATCGAGCACCAGGTGGCGCAATGTGGCTACTGCCAGTCGGGCCAGATCATGGCGGCGGCGGCCTTTCTGGCGCAAGAACCCGAGCCCAGCGACGCGCAGATCGACCAAGCGATGTCAGCCAACCTGTGCCGCTGCGGCACTTACCCACGCGTCCGTCAGGCCGTGAAGACCGCTGCGCTGCTGCTCAAAGGGGCCTGAGCGATGCCCAACTTTGTAAAAATTGCCCGTCGCACGTTTTTGATCGGCGCTGGCGCCGTGGCGGCCGGTCTGGCGGTCGGCACCTATTTCTACCGCCGCGATATCGCCAATCCGCTGCTGGACGGCCTGCCCGCAGGTGCCACCGCGCTCAACCCCTATCTGCGCATCGACGCCGACGGCATCACACTGATCACGCCACGCGCCGACATCGGCCAAGGTGCTTACTCAGTCCTGGCGGCCTTGATTGCCGAAGAGCTGGATGTGACTTGGGGCCAGTTCAAGGTCGAACATGGCCCGCCCAGCGCGGCCTACTACAACGGCACGGTGCTGGTGGAAGGCTTCCCCATCGCCGCCACCAGCGACAGTTTCATGGCCCACGGTGGCCGCGCTGCAGCAAGCGTGGTGGGCAAGGTGCTGGGCATCCAGCTGACGGGGGGCTCGTCCACCGTGCCGGATGCTTTTGACAAGCTGCGTGTGGCAGGTGCCGTCGCACGCCAGATGTTGCTGCAGGCCGCGGCGCTGCAAAGCGGCCTGCCGCTGGCGGATTTGAAGACCGAGGCCGGGCAAGTGCTGCTGCCCGATGGCCAGAAGCTGAGTTATGTCTCGCTGGCTGCGGCTGCCGGCCGCTTGACCCCGCCCACCGAGGTCCAGCTCAAACCTGCTGCGCAGTGGCGTTTGCTGGGCAAGCCGATGCAACGCTTGGACATCGTGCCCAAGTCCACCGGTACCGCCACCTACGGCATCGACTTGCGGCTGCCAGACATGGTCTACGCCACCGTGCGCACCAATCCAAGACTGGGCGGCGGCATGCAGAGCCATGACGCCAGCAACGCGTTGGTCGCCAAAGGCGTGCTCAAGGTGGTGCCGATCAGCGGCGGCGTGGGCGTGATTGCCAACAACACCTGGCGCGCTTTTCAGGCCGCCAAACTGGTTGATATCCAGTGGGGTGCTGCGCCCTACCCGCCCACCAGCCAAGAAATGTTCAAGGTGGTGGCCGAGTCCTTCAACAAAGAGCGCCAGGACAGCCGCTTCAGGAACGAAGGCGACGTCGACGCAGCGCTCACCGCTGCCGGCTCGCAGGGCGCTTTGCAGGCCGAGTACCGTGTGCCGCATCTGGCCCACGCTCCACTGGAGCCGATGAACGCCGTGGTGCAACTCAAAGATGGCCAACTGGAGATCTGGACCGGTACGCAGATCCCGCGCTTTTTGGTGTCGGCTGCAGCCAGGATCGCCGGCTTGCCCGAAGACAAGGTCAAGCTGCATGTGCAGATCAGCGGTGGCAGCTTTGGCCGCCGGCTCGAAGACGACTACGTGCGCCAGGCCGTCGAGCTGGCCAAGGCCTACCCGGGCGTGCCGATCAAGATGACCTGGACGCGCGAAGAAGACATGAGCCATGACTTTCCGCGCCCCTTGGCCATCGCCAGAGCGCGTGGCGTGGTCGGCCAGGGGCAGGTGCAGACCTTCGAGCTGGGCATCGCTGCGCCTTCGGTCACCGCTTCGCAGTCCGGCCGTCTGGGCTTGCCTGCAGCCGGGCCCGATGTCGCCATGGTCGCGGGTGCCTGGGACCAGCCTTATGCGATCCGCAACTACCGCGTCACCGGCTACCGGGCGCCGGAGATGGTGCCGGTCAGCTCGTGGCGCTCGGTGGGCGCTTCGGGCAACGCCTATCCGCACGAGTGTTTTCTGGACGAGTTGATCCACGCTGCCGGCGCCGACCCGCTGGCCGAGCGGCTGCGCTTGTGCTCACATGCACCTTCGCGCGCTGTGCTGCAGGCTGTGGGGCAGATGTCCGGTTGGGGCCAGCCGCTCGCCACGTCCAGCGATGGCGCCCGTGGCCGCGGGCTGGCTTTCACGCTGTCTTTTGGTGTGCCGGTGGCAGAAGTGGTGGAAGTCACCGCCACTGCAGCCGGTATCCGCCTCGACAGGGTCTTCGTGGCTGCAGAGGTGGGCACCGTGCTGGACCCGGTCAACCTGGAAGCACAGGTGCAGGGTGGCGTGATCTGGGGCCTGAGCCACGCGATCTATGCCGAGTTGACGTACGCTGACGGCATGCCCGAGCAAAGCAACTTCAACAACTACGGCAGCCTCAAGCTCAAGCAAATCCCCACCATCGCGGTCAGGGCGCTGCAAAGCGGCGGCCCGATCAAGGGCATTGGCGAACCCCCGGTGCCACCAGCCGCGCCTGCGCTGGCCAACGCCATCTTTGCCGCCACCGGCCAGCGCATCCGCGAGTTGCCGCTGCACAAGCACATCGCGTTCGCCTGACCGGCACGGCCCAGCACTTCAGGACATCACGGGCAGACCACACACCAGCATTGCCGCCGCCAGGTCTTCCAGCGCCGTGCCGACGGACTTGAACACCGTGCGCTCATCGGCCAGGTGGCGGCCTTCGGACTGGCCTCTGCACAAGGTGCTGAGAGTGCCTGCTGCATCGGCAGCCACAAACACACCGCGCGACATCGGGCCCAGCAGATCACCACTCTTGATCAGCGCTTCTTCGGTGTCCACAAACAGCCGGGCGCCTTTGAAGCAATCGTCGTCGGCTTCACGCATCCAAGGCGTGAAGCTGCCGATCAGGTCGAGGTGCGTGCCCGGTTGCAGCCAGCGCCCCATCACCAGCGGCAGCGTGGCCAAGGTGGCGCAACTGATGATGTCGGATTGGGCCGCTGCCGCCGCCAGATCCACCACCGGCCGGGCGTCGAATCCCTGGGCCTGCAACTCAGCGGCCAGCACCTCGGCCGCCGGCAGCGCGCGCGCCCACACGCTGACGCGGCGGATCTGGCGTACCTCGCGGTAGGCCAACGGCAGCAATCTGGCCACCTGCCCCGCGCCCACCAGCAACAGATGGCTGGCGTCGGGCGAAGCCAGCCACGAAGCCGCCAGCGCCGAGGCAGCAGCCGTGCGACGCGCCGTGATCTGGTCACCATCCAGCCAGGCCAACGGCACGCCCGTGTTGGCGTCGTACAGCACGTAAGTCGAATGCAGGCCCGGCAAGCCCCTGGCGGCGTTGCCGGGCGCCACATTGACGGTCTTGACGCCGTAACAACGCCCAGGCAGCCAGGCCGGCATGATCAGCGACGTGACGGGTGCCGCAAGCGGCGTTGTGGGTCCCTGCGTTGCTGGCCCTCGCGTTTCTGGCCCATCCCCGAGCTGATGCACATGGCGCGCCGGCACCTGGCAGCCCTGGCTGAACATCTCCCGCAGGGCCGGGATCAGGCGCTCAAAAGGGAGTCCGTCACGTGTGGCAGCGGCGTCGAAGATGTGCATGGCGTTCTCCAAGGCAATGGCCCATTTTGATTCGCCAGGTCAAGGCTTGGACGGCGCGCAAGCCCGGACCCATCAGGCTGCGGCAGGCGGGTACAAGCCATGGCTGCGACCAAACAGGCGCGTCAGACCCAACAGCGCGTCGATGTTCGGCGTGGCCAGGTCCAGGCGGCGGCCGATCTCGTGGACTGCGGTCACGATGGCGTCCAGCTCCAAAGCTCGGCCGGCTTCGGCATCGTGTTGCATCGAGGTCTTGAATGCGCCCAGCCGGGCGGTGATGGCATGGCGGTCTTCTGGGCTTTGCTCGATGGGGCAGCCGATGCGCGCGCCGATGGCAGCGGCCTCCACCATCACGGCGGAGCAAAAAGCCCGCACCAGCGGATCGGCCAACACGCGGTCTGCTGTTGCGCCGGTCACCGTCGTGATCGGGTTCATCGTCATGTTGCCCCAAAGTTTGTACCAGATGTCCTGCCGTACCTTGGCGCTGTGGGTGGCCTCAAAACCGGCCGCATTCAGCAGCGCCACCACGGTCTGCGCTCTTTCGCTGTGTCCACCTCGAGGCTCACCCACGATCAGCCCCTGGCCCATCTTGTGCAGCACCAAGCCCGGCTCGGGCATCGAGGTGCTGGCATGCACCACACAGCCCAGCACTTGCTGCCAGGGAATCGCTGAGGCAATCAGGCCACCGGGGTCCACACTTTGCAGGGTGCAGTCGGCAAAGCCGGGCAGCCCTTCACAAAACCACCAAGGCACGCCGTTCATCGCCGGCAGCACCCACGTGTGTTGCCCCAACAAAGGCGCGATGCTGCTCGCCACAGCGGCCAGCGCCGGGCCCTTGACAGCGATGATCACGCCGTCTTGCACACCCAGCTCGTTGGCGCCGGCGGCTGCAACGGCTGGCGTCTGCAACAGCCCGCTGGCCGTGCGCAGACGCCAGCCTTGCTGTTGCAGCGCCTGCAAGGTGGCGCCGCGCGCCAATGCGCTGACCTGCGCCCGGCCCGAAGCAGCCAGCCGGGCGCCCAAAAAGCCGCCAATGGCACCCGCGCCCACGATGCAGATCTTCAAAGCGGGTGGGCTGCGGGGAATGGGGGTTGAACTCATCCCGGTTTTTTCACCGCAGCAACAGGAGTTGCAAGATGGGTTGCAGCAGAACCAGCGGCAGCAGCCCTTTGCAGCAATTGCGCCACCACAGCCAGGGCCAGCACCTCGGGGACTTTGGCGCTGATGCCGCTGATGCCGCTGATGCCGATGGGGCAAACCATGCGCGCCAGCAGCTCAGAGCTGACCCCGCGCTGCTGCAATCTGCGCTCGAACTTGGCGCGCTTGGTGGCAGATCCGATCAAGCCGAAGTAGCCGAAATCGCCGCGCTGCAAGATCGCTCGGCTGATCAACAGATCCAAATCGTGGCTGTGGGTCAGGACCAGATAGAAGTCACCCGGGGCTGCGGTGTCGACTTCGGCCTGCACAGGCTCGACACAGACCTGTCGGATGTGGGGCGGCAACGGCTGCTGCGGGAACTCGCTGTCGCGCTCGTCGATCCATTGCACCTCGCAGGGCAGAGTGCCAAGCAGGTGCACGATGGCGCGCCCCACATGACCGGCCCCGTACAACTGCAGCCTGAACATCGGCTGGGGCTGCGGCCAATCGGCAGGACCGTCCAAGGCCAGGGGTGTGAAGCCCAGTTCCAGCACGCCGCCGCAACACTGGCCCAGGGAGGGACCCAGCGCGACGCGCCGGCGCTGGTGTTCGGCCATCGAGCCGGCCGCCAACCACGCCCGCGCGCCGTGGATCGCTTGAAGCTCCAGTTGCCCGCCTCCGATCGTGCCCAGCACCTGCTGCGCGCCCACCACCATGCGCGTGCCGGTTTCGCGCGGCACCGAGCCCTGATGGGCCAGCACTTGAACCACCACGGCCGGCACTTGCAGTTGATGCCAGTGGGTGGCGGCGACACGAAGTTCTGATTCGGTCACAAATCAGTCGATCCATTTTCAGTCACTGAGCGCGCAACTGAACCGTCGAATCAGCAGCTGTCTGAGCGACCGTCTGAGCGACCTTCTGAGTACTCAACTGAGCGGCCGACCGAGCGGGCGACTGAGCGACCGACTGAGCGGCCGACCGAGCGGACGATTGAGCGCTCACCGCGTTGAGCGCACGCAGCACCGCCTCAGGCGTGGCGGGCGCCATCAGCGGGGGGTCCACCCGGTGCTGGCCGGCTGCAGACACCGCATCGCGAATGGCAAAAAACACCGAAAAGGGCAGCAGCAGCGGCGGCTCGCCCACGGCCTTGCTGCGGTGGATGCTGTGCTGCTGATTGGCGCCGTCAAACAATCGTGTGTTGAAGATCGCAGGGCAATCGTTGGCAGTCGGGATCTTGTAGGTGCTGGGGGCATGGGTGCTGAGCAAGCCCGCTTTGGGGCTGCCGTCAGCCGGGTGCCAGACCAGCTCTTCGCAGGTCAGCCAGCCCATGCCCTGGATGAAAGCGCCCTCGATCTGGCCGATGTCGATGGCTGGGTTCAGCGAGCGGCCGGCGTCGTGCAGCAGGTCAGCACGCAGCAGTTTGTGCTCGCCCGTCAAGGTGTCGACGATGACCTCGCTGACCGCAGCGCCGTAAGCGTAATAATGAAACGGGTGGCCTTGCATCGTGTGCTTGTCCCAGCTCAGGCCGGGGGTGGCGTAGAAGCCGTCGCTCCACAACTGCACGCGGGCCAGATAGGCTTGCGCAACCACGGCTTCAAAGCTCAACACCTGTTCGCCCACCTGCACTTGTCTGGCGGCGAATATCACTTGTTCAGGCATCACCCTGCCTTGCCCCCAGTGCTGTGCCGCGCAACTGGCCAAGCGGTCACGCACGCGGCGTGCTGCGTGCTGCGCCGCCTTGCCATTGAGATCGCTGCCGGTGCTGGCCGCAGTGGCCGAGGTGTTGGCCACCTTGTGCGTGTCGGTAGCCGTACAACGCACCTGCGACAGCGGCAAACCCAGTTCTTGCGCCACCACCTGCGCCACCTTGGTGTTCAAACCCTGGCCCATCTCGGTGCCACCGTGGTTGACCAGCACGCTGCCATCGGTATACACATGCACCAAAGCGCCAGCCTGGTTGAGGTGCACGACGTTGAAGCTGATGCCGAACTTGACCGGAGTCAGTGCCAGGCCCTTTTTCAGCACCTGGCTGTCGGCGTTGAAGCGCGCGATCTCGGCGCGGCGGCGGCCATAGTCGCTGCTGGCCGCCAATTGGTCGACCAGGGCGTGAATGATGTTGTCTTCGATCACCTCGCCATAGGGCGTGATGTTGCGTTCACTGATGCCGTAGAAATTGTTGCGCCGCACTTGCAGCGGATCGAGCTGCAGATGACGCGCCACCGAGTCGATCATGTACTCGATGGCAATCGAGCCTTGCGGACCACCGAAGCCACGAAACGCGGTGTTGCTCTGCGTGTTGGTCTTGCCGGAATAACCGTGCATCGCCACATGCGGCAGCCAGTAGGCGTTGTCGAAGTGGCACAGCGCGCGCGTCATCACCGGGCCCGACAAATCTGCGCTGTGGCCGGCGCGCGAGACCATTTCTACCTCCGCTGCCAGGATGTGGCCTTCACCGTCAAAGCCAACTTCTGCATCGAAGTGAAAGCAGTGGCGCCTGCCGGTGATCAAGAAGTCATCGTCGCGATCGACCCGCAGCTTGACCGGCCGTCGCAACCGCGCAGACGCGACTGCAGCCACACAAGCAAACAAGGCCGACTGCGACTCCTTGCCGCCAAAGCCACCCCCCATGCGTCTGCACACCACCTGAACCGCGTGTGAAGGGCGCTGCAACGCTTTGGCCACCAGATGCTGCATTTCGCTGGGGTGCTGGGTGCTGCAATGCACCAGCATGCCGCCGTCTTCTTGCGGTATGGCGTAAGAAATCTGGCCTTCCAGGTAAAACTGCTCTTGGCCGCCCACATCAAACACCCGGCGCAAGCGGTGAGGCGCCCTGGCCATCGCTGCGCCCGCGTCACCCCGAGACAAATGCATCGGCGGCACCACGTACTGGCCGGCTGCATGCGCCTCTTGCGGGCTCAGAACAGGCTGCAAGGCCTCGGCATGCACCACCTCCTTGGCCAGCGCAGCAGCGCGCCGGGCCGCGTCGCGGGTGGTGGCGATGACCGCAAAAACGGGCTGCCCCTGGTAACGCAACGTGTCGCCGGCTTCTCCGGCCAGGATGGGGTCGTCGTGGGTCAGCGCACCACAATCGTTGTCGCCCGGGATGTCACGCGCCGACAGCACCAGCACCACGCCCGGCATGGTGCGCACGCGGTCCAGATCCAGGCGCTGGATCAACCCATGCGCCAGCGGCGACAGCCCCAAGGCGGCGTGCAAGGTGCCGCTCAACTCGGTGATGTCGTCGGTGTACGGCGCAGCACCCGCGACGTGCAGGTGGGCCGACTCGTGCGGTCGGCTGCTGCCGGCCTCGCGGTAAGGCCGCTCGGTCATATCGAGCAGGCTTTTGGCCAATGGGCTTTCAGCAGGTTTGTTCATGAGCCGTCCTCTCAGCGCACCGCCAGGGCCGCAGCCGCAAGATCGGCAGCAGGCCCGCCTGCGGGGCGCGCAAAAACATTGAGCTCAGACTCGGCCAGCGGCATCTCGGACCGGGTCTGCAGCCAAAATCGGCGCAACAGGTTCTGCGCCACCTGCATGCGGTAGCCGGCGCTGGCTCGCATGTCCGTCAGCGGCTGGAAGTCAGCCGCCAGCGCCGCCTGGCAGGCTTGCATCGTGGCCTCGTTCCAGGTTTGGCCGAGGGCCGCAGCCTCGGCTTGCGCGGCGCGGCTGACGGTGGCTGCCATGCCACCAAAAACCAAGCGCACGTGGCTGACCTTTTGGTCCTGCACCTGCAGCGCAAAGGCCGCGCAGACTGCCGAGATGTCGCAATCAAATCGCTTGCTGATTTTGTAGACCTGCAACTGCGGCCCGCTGCTGTTGTTGCTGTTGTTGCTGTTGTTG
>Ga0105044_10006053_pt1 | contig 16623 bp, 12 predicted proteins | sample MAT01_FD_78092 | JGI IMG/M metagenome (GOLD analysis project Ga0105044, IMG submission 78092) | Freshwater microbial communities from Lake Fryxell liftoff mats and glacier meltwater in Antarctica - MAT-01 | ecosystem: Environmental > Aquatic > Freshwater > Ice > Liftoff microbial mat | place... | reverse complement strand
GGGATTACGAGGCGGCCGCCACAGACGCCCCGCACACGCGGCGCGATCTGGACGGTGCCGGCGCCACGGCATCCTGGGACGACGCCCTGGCGCCGGCGATGCAGCGCCACGGCGTGGCAATCGCGGAAGAAGCCGTGGCCGCTTTGTTGCTGGAAGATCTAGGCCAGCCCTGACCCGTAGGGAGAAGAAACGCGGCCCGCCGCGCACTTGCCTTGATCTCGACGCGCACCACGAGGATGGGCGGCGGCCGCACCTCGCGCGGCGCTTCAGTGCCCGTCGAACTCGAGGTCACCGCCTGGACGGCGGATGGCGAGGTCATGGGTCTCAGGCACCGCACCTTCGCGGTCGAGGGCGTGCAGTTTCACCCTGAAGCCATCTTCACCAAGCAAGGCCATCGCATGCTGCGCAATTTTCTCGATCAATAGTCCAGCGTGCCCGCGCCGCGGGCACATGCCTGGCCCAGCGAATGCCCAAGCGCGCGCATAATCCGGAATGACGTGGTCTCCGCGAGGGTCGTTTTGACAAATTCCGTGATAATCACCTGGCGCTTCCTGCGCGTCTGGATCGGTGTTGCGGCGTGCTGTCTGGCCGGGCTGTCCGCGACTATCGCCAGCGCGGCGCCGGCGGGTCCGTGGGAAACCGCGGTGGCACGCTGGGGCCAGGTGATCGATGCGCAGCGCGTGCGCGGCGCATCGCGGGAACTCGGCGAGGCGCTCGCCCGGCGCGCCGAGGCTTACCAGGCGCTTGGTCATCGCCAGTTGGCCCTGGCCGATCTGGTCGAGGCGGCAGCGCTGGTACGTGACGGCGCCGACCGCGCGCTTGGCGCGGCGGTCTTAGGCGCGCTCGGCCAGGCATATTTTCTGGCCGGCAAGATGGATCTGGCGGAGCCCGTTCTTGAGCAGGCGCTGGTCAGTGCGCGCGGCGCGAACCTGCCCGCGATCGTGGCCGCGGTGCAGAACGACCAGGGCATCCTCCTTGCCGCAGCCGGCAAGGGGCCAGAGGCGTTGGCCGCCTACAGGGCCAGCGTCGCGGGCGCCCGTGCGGCCGGCGATGCCTTGCTGAGCGGCAAGGCGGCGCTCAACGCCGCACGGTTGGAGTTGCGCCAAGGCGTGCCCGCGCTGTCCTTGACGCAGGACGCGATAGCGGACCTGCAGGCGCTTCCCGATTCCCGCGACAAGGCATTTCAACTGGTGGGCGCCGGTGAGCTCCTGCGTCGCATCGCGCGCGCCGCCAACGATGCCGATGTAGCAGCCAAGGCGGCGGCGACCTTGCGGCAGGCCGCCGAGGTTGCCTTGCGCACCAGCGACGCGCGAAGTGCGTCGCATGCGCGCGGCTACCTGGCCGAACTCGCGCTCGACCAGAACCGCGTGGCCGATGCGCTCCTGCTCAACGAGCAAGCCCTGTTCGACGCGCAACGCTCCGGTGCCGGCGAGACGATTTTTGTCTGGCAATGGCAGCGCGCCCGCCTGCTCGAGCGCGCCGGCCGCGACGAGGAGGCGCTGGCGACCTATCGGCGCACGCTCGACAGTCTCGACGCGGTCAAGTCAGACATGGCCGCCGAATCGTGGGTCAACCGTGAATCGTTCCGCGATCGGGTCAGCCCAGCCTATCTTGGTTTTGCCAACCTGCTCATGCGTCGCGCGGCACGCTCCGGCGACCGGGCCCAGGCGCGCACAGTGCTGCGCGAAGCGCAGGGGATTCTCGAGCGATTCAAGACTGTCGAGCTGGAGGACTACTTTCGTGACGACTGCGTGGCGAAGTACCTGTCGCGCAGTCGCCCCGTCGAGCAGACCGCGCCGCAAACGGCCGTGATCTACCCGGTGCCGCTCGCGGACCGGCTGGAACTGCTGGTCACCATCGGCGCCGAAATCCACCAGGTCGTCGTCGCGGTCGGCGCCGAGGCGCTCGGGCGCGAGGCGCTGGCCTTGCGCGGTTTGCTGGAGAAGCGTACGACTTACCAGTATCTGCCGCACGCGCGCCAGCTCTACGACTGGGTGATCCGGCCACTCGAAGCACTATTGGACGGCGCCGACGTGGACACGCTGGTGCTGATTCCCGATGGCCCGCTGCGCGGCATCCCTCTGGGCGCGCTGCATGACGGCCGCGGATTTCTGGTGGCCCGCTACGCGGTTGCCATTGCACCCAGCCTGACCCTGGTCGAACCCAGGCCGCTGGCACAGGCGAAAGCCTCGGTGTTCGCCGGAGGATTGACCGAGGCGGTGCAGGGATTCTCTGCCCTGCCCTATGTCGACATCGAGCTTGACCAGCTCAAGAGCCAGTCGGAGGGGGCGCAATTGCGCGACCGGACGTTCACCACCGGTAACCTGGAGCGCGCACTGACGACAAAATCCTACTCGGTTGTCCATGTGGCATCGCACGCGCAGTTCGAGGCCGATTCGCGCCGTTCGTTCCTGCTGACCTACGACGGCAAGCTGACGCTCGATCGGCTCGAAGATCACATGAAGCTCAATCGCTTTCGCGACGAACCGGTCGAATTGCTGTTTCTCAGCGCCTGCCAGACCGCGGTCGGCGACGAGCGCGCGGCCCTCGGCCTGGCCGGCGTCGCCGTCAAGGCCGGTGCCCGCAGCGCGCTCGCGACCTTGTGGCACATCAACGACCAGGCGTCGAGCCTGCTGGTCGCCGAGTTCTATCGGCAACTCGCCCAGCCCGGGGCTACCAAGGCGCAGGCGTTGCGGCGCGCGCAGTTGTCGATGCTGGGCGATCTGCGCTATCGCCATCCTGGGTACTGGTCACCGTTCATGGTGATCGGCAACTGGCTATAGCGATGAGGCATCCTGGAATCAGATTCGTCCTGCTTTGTCTGCTTGGCGGCGGCGGCAATCCGGGCGGAACCGTGATCGCCGCAGACCCGGTCGGACCGCAGATGCGCGAGGCGCCGCTGTACCGGCAGCCGGCGGAAAATCGCGCGCCGCGCCGCGTCGGCGGCAACGCGCGCGGCGGACCCGCGTCGCTGCCGTCGATCGCGGTGCTGACGCCAGACCATCTTGGGCTGACCGTGTCCGACCAACCCACCTTGTTCTGGTACTTGTCGGCCCCGACCACGGCGCGCATCGAGCTCACGCTGGTCGATCCGGACCGCGTGGCGCCGCTGGTCGAAATCCTCGCCAACGGTGATCGCGCCGGCATCCATGCGTTCCAGCCCGGCTCGGACGGAGTGCGGCTGCGGCAAGGCGTGGAGTACGAATGGTCGGTGGCGGTGGTGGCCGATCCGGCGCAGCGCTCGCGCGACGTTTTCGCGGCCGGGGCGATCATGCGCATTGCCCCGAGTGCGGCACTCACCGCGCGGCTCGCGGCTGTCGGCGCGGAAATCCAGTCCACCGCCTTCGCCGTCGAAGGCGTGTGGTACGACGCGCTGACCGCAATGGCTGCCGAAATCAGCGCGCGTCCCGGCGACCGGGCGATTCTGGAACGACGCGCCGCGGCGCTCGATCAGGCCGGCCTGGCGGACGCGGCGGCGTTCGAGCGACGCCGATGACCGCCAACCCCATGGCTGGCGCAAGCACGCCGCCGGCGGCAGGTTCGATGGCCGCCGTAGTGCAGGTTTTGTCCTCGCAGGGGATCGTGCGCAACTACCCCAAGGGCGCCATCATCATCACCGAAGGCGATCCGTCGGATTCGCTCTATGTGATCCTGTCCGGGCGGGTCAAGGTCTACCTCGCCGAGGATGGCGGCAAGGAAGTCATTCTCGACGTGCACGGCCAGGGCGAATTCGTCGGTGAAATGTCGTTCGACGAGCAGCCGCGCTCGGCGTCGGTGATGACGCTGGAACCCTGCACCCTTTCGATGGTGACGCAGAGCCGGTTTCGCGAGTTTCTCAAGCGCGATCCGGACGCCGTCGAGCACCTCATCCGCAACCTGATCCAGCGTACCCGCAGGGCCACCGGGAATGTGCGCAGCCTTGCCCTGCTCGATGTCTACGGCCGGGTCGCGCGGCTCCTGGCCGATCTGGCCGAGGAACAGGATGGCCGGCTTGCGATCGTCCAGCCGCTCACGCAGCAGGATATTGCGCAGCGGGTCGGCTGCTCGCGCGAGATGATCAGCCGCCTGTTCAAGGATCTGATCGCCGGTGGCTATATCTCGGTCGAGGGCCGCCAGATTTTTCTGCAACGGGCCTTGCCCAGCCACTGGTAGGCGGCGCGGCCGCGTATCCACACAGGTGAAAAGGCATAGTGGAAACGGCGGCAAGGACCGGCGTCAATTCGCGCAGGTGGCGAGCAGGACGGAACGTGCAGCCAGTGCATTTGCATGCGCTTGCGCAAACGTCGCGGCAGTGCCGCCTTGCGCGAGCGGGGCCGAGGCGTCGGCAAAATAGCGGCTGATCGAGAAGCCATCGGGCGCGGCCGCCAGCCCGCCCCGCCCGACTCCCACCAGACTGCTTGCCCGCAGGCCGGCGCGCCCGGCGCACGAAGCGCGCAGCAGTGCCGACGCGTCGAACAGCACCGCCGGCAGGCGCGCAAGCGCGGACCCGGGATCGGTACGCGGCGCGGCGATCTGCACGCTGCCCGAGACGCCGAGTTGCGAGGATGCCTCGACCGTGCTGTCCGGCGACGTGATGAAGTAGTCGGCGATGATGTTGATGTTGCCGCCGGCCCCACCGAAGGCGTTGGCGGCGATGCGGCTGCCATCGAGCACGACGAAGGTCGGATCGATGAATATGTTGCCGCCATTGCCCGACCCGCTGCCGACCGAAGTGGTGATCGCCGAATTCTTCAGATACACGAGGTTGCCGGCGCGGATGGTGATGTTGCCGCCGTCGCTGGTGAGCGCTTCCGTGCTGATCCTGCCGCCTGAGAGCTCGAGTGCGTCACTGGCAGCCATGATGATCGACCCGGCCGCGCCGGCGCCGCTGCTGTTGCCACTGACGCGCGCGCCGTTGTCAACGATGATCCGCGACGCGCTCAGCGTTATATCGCCACCTGCCCCGGCGCCAGCCGTACTGCTCGAAATCGTGCTGGCGAAGGGGCCCTGGGCCCGTCCCGGCGTTCCGGGCTCGACGCCGGGCGACGGCAATTCGAACGGTGGCCGGATGACGTCGCCATGATCGATTCCCCGGACCACGATCGATCGCGACGCCGCCAGATCGATGTTGCCGCCGGCGCCGCTGCTGCCCGCCGACGTACCGGCATCGATCCATCCTCCGTTGGCGAGTACAACGTCACCCGCGCGGACCCGAATGGTGCCGGCGTTTCCGGATGCGCCGGCGGAGGAGCGGATCAAGCCACGATCCACCACCAGCGTATCGGCGGCGACGCCGATGCTGCCGCCGCGTCCGTTGCCCTGCGTCTGGGCGTAGAGCCCCGAGAACGCACCGTCAACAAGGCTTAACCCCGAGATCTCGAAACGGCCGCTGACGGCGATGTCGATTGAACCCGCGTCTCCGGTCGATCCCGCCGTTGACCGCGTGTCAACTTGCGCGCCGTTGCGCATAGTCAGGTTGTCCGCCTGGATCTCCACGCGCCCACCCTGCCCCGACAGCAGGGCCGTGCTCAGAATGCGGCCGTCGTCGAGCAATACGCTGGGTGCGCGCAGGAATATCCTGCCCGCGTTGCCGCTGCCGGTCGCCTGGGCGAGAAGGCCGCCGGGCCACAGGACCTGGGGCCCTGAAAAAAAATCCACGTAGTTGACGACCCGGCGTTCGGACATCTCGAATGACTCGCCGATGTTGAGCACCAGGTCGCCCGCACTGCCACTACCGAGGGACACCGACTGGATCGTGCTGGCATCGGTCAGCTTGACGCGCTGCGCATTGATCGTGACCCGCCCGGCATCGCCGCTCCCCGTGGTGCTTGAACTGATCGCGGAGGCACGGTCCATGAAGATGGAGCGCGCCTCGATCAGGATGAAGCTGCCACTGCGGTCGCCGCCGTCGCTGCCCGAAATGACGCCGCCACCGTTCTGCAAGCGAAGGTCTTCGGAACGTACGATGATGCCGCCCTGCTCGCCGACACCAAAACGCGTCCGGGAAAACAAGACCCCTCCATCGAGCAGGACGCTTGGCGCCTCGACGACGATATTCCCGCCGCGCCCGGACGCCTGCGTCGTCGCGGCGACCCGGGCGAAGCCGGGGAACTCGCTGCCGTTGATCTCGACGCTTCTGCTGGCGCGGATCTCGACATTGCCGCCATTACCGCTTGTAAAATTTGAGGCACCGCTCTCGACACGCACGTCGGCGCTTGCACCGCTGGCCAGTTTGATCACCTCTCCGGTGAGGTGCAGGTCGCCCGCGTCGCCGCGATCGTAAGTAATGCTGTTCACATCGCCATCCGCCATGGTGATCTCGGGTGCGGCGATGGTGACGTTCCCGGCGCGGCCGGTGCCGCTCGTCTGTGTAAAGATGCTCGATCGATTGCCGGACCAGTCAGCCCCGGAAATCAATGAACGCCGACTGGCAAGCATGTCGACATTGCCCGCATTCCCGCTGGTACCCGGGGCGCTGTAGGTGTACACAAAGCCGCCGTCGATGACGCTGACCTCTCGCCCCTGCAGGACAAGCGAGCCGCTATTGCCAGAGGCGCCGGTTCCGCTGAACACGTTGCCCGATTTGACCGTCACCGTATCGCCGGTCAGACGTATTGATCCAGCGGGCCCATTGCCGTATGCGAAGGTATACACATTCGTATAGTTAAGATCCTCCTGCGCGGCATTGACTTGAACGTTTGCGGTTGCCGCAATGCCGATCGCACCCCCTGGCCCGTCTGTCCATGTGTCCGCCCAGACCTGCGCGTTGCGATCGATCGTGACGTTCTGTCCGCTGAGCGCGAGAGCCGCGCCGCGCCCGGATACTTCCGCCGTGCTGAATACATCGGATGCGCTCACGGTCAGATCACCCGATGCAGCGAGTTCGATCGGCGGCGCATCGACGGCATCGCGGTTCGTACTGGTGATATTTGAATCCAGCAGCGTGATCTGGCCGCCGCGGATGACGATGCGCCCCGGGGCGGCCCCGGCCCCGCTTTCCGTCGCCAGGGTGCTGCGCTCGATGCTGACCGGCGCGAGCGTCGTGCCTGTCAGCATCACAGCGGTCGCGTTGAGCGGCACCGTGCCGGCGCCGCCCATCGCAACGACCCGGATGTCGCCCGCCAACGTGCGCAGCGTGGCATCGGACAGGTTGACCGGCCCGCCCACCAGCGACAGGCTGCTGCCCTCCGGCACGCTCAAGTTGCTGCCTTGGACCGCGATCGGCGCCGGCGCCGGTCCGAGAAAGCCGAACGCCGCCGGCGGCGCCGAGGTCAGCAAACTGTCGCTGGGCCCCGCTGTGGTCGCGTCGAACCGTGTGCCGTCGGCGAGCTTGACGTAGTTCGCCGTCGAAGCGTGAAAGGAGCCGGTCAGGTCGAGGCTCGCGCTGCGCCCGAACAGGATACCGCTGGGATTGACCAGGTACAGGTTGGCGCCGGCGATGGTCGAGCGCAGCACGCCGTCGATGTTCGACGCGCTGCCGCCGGTGACGCGATTGACGATGTTGGCGATGCCGCCCGGCCCCGAGAAGGTCGCACTCTGTCCATTAGCCAGGTTGAAAGTTGAAAAGCTGTGGAACAGATTTGTGCCCACCTGGCGGCCGAGGTTGGCGGTGATGGCATAGCTTGGCCCGGCGAGCGCGCCCGCCGGGCCAAGCGAACCGTCGGTGGCGACCTGCGCAGGCGTTTGCGTGCTCCAGGCCAGCCAGAGCGCCGTTGCAAGCGCGGTGGTTTTTCGGTGGCGGATGGTCATGTTCCCGCGCTCCCCTGATCGCGTGGTTCGATGATACGCCCGGAATCAACGAATGACATCGCGGCAGGCGGTTTCGCTAACATTCGCGGGCGGCGGTTGGCCGGGGGCGGCCCGTTTGCGACGACAGCGGCTTTTTCGTGATCAGGGGAAGGGCCGTGGCCAGCAGCAGGACGGCGGCTACCACCGGTAGCGTGCCGCTGAAGGACCCGGTGAGGTCTTTCACGTTGGCGGCGAACAGTGGGCCGGCGATGCCGGCGATGCCCCACGCCGTAAGTAGCGCGCCGTAATTGGCGCCCATGTGACCGGTGCCGAAGTAGTCCGCGCTGAAGGAGGGCATGATGCCGAAGCCGCCGCCATAACAAAACAGGATCACCGCATACGCCAGCATCACCGGAAGCAGGGCGTGCTGTCCGTTCATCATGAAAAAAACGCCGGCCTGGATCGCGAAGATCAGGGTGTAGGCGCAACCGCGGCCGATGCGATCCGACACCGCGCCCCAGAACAGGCGTCCCAGTGCGTTGAACAACGCCAGGCCGCCGAAGATCGCCGCGACCAGCTGGGGCGCAGCGCCGGTCATCTCCTGCATGATCGGCAGGGCGTTGCTGATGACCAGTATGCCGGCGCTCACATTGAGAAACAGCATGAGCCAGAGCAAATAGAACTGCGGCGTCTGCAGCATCTCTCGCGTGCTGTATGAGCGTCCTTGCGCGGGTGCGGCAGGCGTGGCGGCGAGCGCGGCCGGCGGGTTGCCGAGAAAACAGGCGCCCAGGCAGCCGAGCAGGAGGAAAGCGATTCCCGACATCACCAATACGTCCATGACCGATTGCATCTGCGCGGTCGGCAAGGCGTGCAGCACCGGGTCGAAGTCGAGCTGCCGGGCAGCGGCCTGCGCGCGCATCGCGGCGTAATCAGCCGCCGCCGCGGCCGCCGTGCCGAACGAAGGAATGCTCTTGACGATCGAGTTATAGACGAATGCGCCGAGGCCAAAGCCCATCACGACCATGCCGCTACCCAGGCCACGGCGGTGGGGAAACCATTTGGTCACGACAGTGACCGGCGTGACATATCCCATGCCCACGCCGAAGCCGCCGATAACACCGTAGGTCGCGTACATCCACCACGCGCCCAGGGTTGGCGTGCCCAGCCCCGCGAGCGTGTTTCCGATCCCCCACATCGCGACGCCCGCGAGCGCGACCTTGCGCGGGCCGAACCGGTCCTGCCACCGGCCGCCGGCCAGCGCGCCCAGGCCCAGAAAAAAAATCGCCACCGCGAAGGTCCAGGTGGTCGTCGTATTCGACCAGCCGAAGCTTGCGATCAAGGGTTGGGTGAACACGCTCCACGAGTAGATGGTGCCCAGAGTGGTCATCACCAGCATCCCGGCGATGCCGACCAGCCAGCGTTTTCTGGTCGCGGCCGGATCCGCATCTGCTGCGCGAACGGAAGGCCGGGCCCGGCTGGGAGCGGTCGACCGCATACGGGAAAGCGCGAGGTGTCGCATGGCGGGCTCCTTGGATCGATTCGATAAATTCGAACCACATCCCAGTCTATGAAGTCCGCGCGCCGCTCGCGGTGAACAGTTGCCGCGCGCGATGTGAAGTATTCACATCGCCCGGACGGGTGGTCGTTGCGGTTGCCGCGACTGTTTCCGTCGCTGGCGCGAGGTGAATTTGTCACATCGGGCCGTCAACCAGTTCCTATTCGTCCGGCCCCCCAAAACATAAAGTGGTTTCAACCCGAACGCGAGCGACATGCAACGGGGAACAAGTCCGAAACCCCTCTTGAAAGGAAACGATCATGACCACCCAGACACTCCCTTCAGCACGACTCCCGTCGCAGGCGGAAGTCATGACCCCGGCGCATTGCGCGAATGTGGACCGCAAGGAATCGCATTCCGTCGGCCTCGACCCGCGTCGGGCACGGATGGTGCGCGAAGTCGACGACTTCGGTTTCGAATGGCGCGTGCTGCTCGAAGGTGGCAGGCTGGTCGCGGCGATGGCCGTCGGCGCGATCCTGACCTTCGGCCTGATCGGCCATCCGACTTCGACAGCAACGACGCGGCCGCCAGTGCCGTTTGCGGGAATCGCGCCGCCGGCGATTGCACCCGCCGCCAGCCCGGAAGAGCAGGGGCTCCCGCAATTGCTGGCGCCGCTCGTCGCGCCTTCGAACGCAACCATCGACACCTTGCAACGCGACGTGCACAGCGACGGCGGCGGCCATTGAGCGGGCAGGCCACGTGCGTCCGATGCACTTTCCCATGGCGCACTGCCCAAGGGTTTTGCCGGGAGCGGCCAGGGTCACCGCGCTCCCGGTTTTTTTATTTTCGAAACAGGAGTGATGCCATGAAAAGACTTCTTTGCGGTTTCTTGCTTTCAAGCAGTATCGGTCTGGCGCCGGCCTGTGCCGACGACACGTATATCGCCCCGGTGGAAGATGCGTGGCGCGATGCGCAGGTCCAGTATGCGCAAGGGCGCTACAAGGACGCGTTCGGCAATTTTTACTGGGCGGCTATCCGCGACCATGCGCAGGCACAGGAGATTGTCGGAATGATGTATCTGCTGGGGCCGGAAACCTACGGTCCGGGAATTCGCCGTGATCCGGGCGAAGCCGAGTTCTGGCTGAAGGCGGCCGGGCAGGGCGGCCGTGAAGTTGCCGACTATGTACGGTGCACGATGCGCCGGGCGCCGGAGCAGCGAGATGCGGACTGGCCGGCAGCCGCACGCAACTGCGCGCGGGCCCTGCAGACCGCCCGGTAGCTGTTGCCACCGCCATCTGCATGGCGCGCGCGTCGGGGCGGTCGGCGCCAACTATACTTGGAAGGAAGTTCCGCCCTTCACATGCGACCATCGCATCCGGATTCCGGCTTGACCACCAGACAGCTGCTGCCCGGCTGGCTGGCGCTCGTCCTGTTGGGCATGGCGATGCAGTGGTGGCCTGTGGCCACGGTGCCGGACCTCAAGTTACTGGACCTGGAATTTTCGCTGCTGCGCGCGATGAGTTCCAAACCCGCGCCGGTGACGCCGGTGCTGATCGCCGCCGACGAAGCCACGCTTGCAGCGTTTCCGGAACCGATCGCACTGTGGCATCGCTATCTCGGCGGGATTTTCAGCGCACTCGCGGCCGTGCGGCCGCGGGCTGTAGGCGTCGATATCGAGCTGCCGCAGCGCTCGCAGGACGCTCTGGTGCCCGGGCTCGATCTGGCGCTGATGCGCGGCATCGTGGCCTTGAAATCGGCGGCCACCCTGGTACTCGCCCGCAACATCGACGAAATCGGCCGGGTCAAGCCGGTGTACCCGCCGTTTTTGGCCGCTGCGGGTGAAAACGGTTCAGGGCTGGCGGCCTGGCCACTCGACGCGGACGACCGCGTACGCCGTTTCGACGAGTTCCAGGGTGCCGACGGTGCGTTCGCACCGATGCTGGCCGGGGTGATCGCGCGACGCTTGGGCCGGGACGCCGCCCCCGGGCTCATCGACTTCGCGCTCGGGGAGCCGTTCTCCTATGTGCCCATGCACGAGGTTTGGCGCTGGATACAGGCCGGCGACGAGCAGCGCATGCGTCAGATGTTCAGTGGCCGTGTCGTCCTCATCGGTGGCGTCTTTCCGTTTGCCGACCACCATCCGCAGGCGGTCAATCTGGCAAGCTGGGACGCGGAGAACGGCGCGGTACCGGGCCTGCTCCTGCATGCGCAGGCCTTGCGCTCGCTGCTCGGGGGCCGGCTGGTCGGGACGGCAGCGCCGGTCTGGGGCTTCGCCGCCGTGGTCGGCGCGTCCCTGCTGTGGTTCGGGTTCGCGCACCTCGGCACCGGCCTTGGCTTGCTGGTGGCGTTTTCGGGCGCGCTGCTCGGCCTGGCCCTGTGGCTGCTGCATGGCGGCGTGCATCTGCCGGTGGCTGGCCCGCTGCTGGTCGCGGTGACCGGCAGCGCGACGCGCATCGGGGTTGACGCGCTGTTTCAGCGTCGCGAGCGCCTGCGCCTCAGACGCGCGTTCGAAGGTTATGTCAGCCCCAACGTGCTCGAACTGATCATGGAAGGCAAGCTCGATTCGCAGGTCGGCACCGGGCGCCGCATGCTCTGCGTCCTGTTCGCCGATATCCGTGACTTCACGCCGCTCTCGGAGCGTACCGAGCCGGAACGCGTGGTCGCCCTGCTCAATCGCTACTTCGAGTGCATGACCCGGGTGTTGCACCTTCACGACGGGACGCTGGACAACTTTCGCGGTGACGGAATGATGTGCGTCTTCGGGGCGCCGCGTGTCACCGACATGCCGTGCCGCGACGGCTTTCTGGCGGCCACCGGCATGCTCGCCGCGCTCGACGGGCTCAACGCTGGCCTGGTGGCCGACGGATTCGAGCCGATCGCGATGGGTGTTTCCCTGACCTATGGCGAGGCCGTGGTTGGGCGAATCGGCGCCGCCGATCGGCACGAGTACACGGCGATCGGCGATGTCGCCAACGTCTCGGCGCGCCTGGAAGCGATGACCAAGGAAGTCGGCTATCCGCTGGTGGTCAGCGGTGCGGTCGCCGACGCGCTCAAGGGTATCGCCGGGTTCGACGATCTCGGGGAGCGTCCGCTCAAGGGACACGCCCCGGTCAGGGCATGTGGCTGGCCGCCGCGTGCCGGCGCTGAAATCCGCGGCGCGGTACGATGAGCGATACTGAATTTGTCAACGCGTCGGGGGGTCTCATGTCAGGGTCTCGATTTTTCGGTTGGGTGATAGCGGTTCTGATTGCGCTGCTGCCGGCTTTTTCCGCACAGGGCGCGGCGCCGGCGGCGATGGTCACCGATCTTCAGGGCAGCGTGGTGCGCAGCGGCGGGCAAAGGCTGGCGATACTCGCCGAGCTTGGCGCGGCGGCGCAACTTGAACTGGGGGCGGATGCCCGCGTGACCCTGGTGCATTTCGCCAGCGGCCGGCAATTCAATCTTGAAGGCCCGGGCGCGTTCCGGGTCACCGGTACGGGTGTCGAGTCGGCCGGCACCGGGCGTGTGATCGCCGGGGCCGCGCTTGCGGCGGCGTATGCCAACGTGCAACTGCGACCTTCGCGCGTGGCGCAGGCCAGCTTTTCGATGCGCGGAAGTGGCGACGAACTGCTGGTGAAACTCGACTCGCCCGCGGGCACCTGGCTGCTCGACGAGCGTCCCGCGTTCCGCTGGCAAAAAATCGCCGGGGCCACGACATACCGGTTTCGCCTGACCGACAATACCGGTCGCGTGTTGCATGAGGCAACCACGGGTGACGATGCGGCAATGCTGCCCGCGGCAGTCACGCTCAAGGCGGGGGAGACCTATGCGTGGCAAGTGAATGCGACCTTGCCCGACGGTCGTGTCGCAGAGGGTTGGGCCGAATTCGGCATTGCCGACGCCGAGCGCAGCAAACGGGTGGTCGCCGCAAAGCCTGGCTCCGGCGCAACGTATGGCGATCGCGTGCTGTTTGCGTTGTTGCTCGAAGATAGCGGCCTGCGCGATGCGGCGCGTGACTTGTGGCGGGAACTGATGCGGGAACGCCCGTCCGACCCGCGACTGCAAATTTTGGGTGGTGCGCGCTAGCAGCCTGTCGGACTTGGGGAGCGTCGGCTTTCGCTTTCGACGCCCCAAGTCCCACAGGCTGCTGGGCGATTACGCTGCCGTCAACAACGACCGCGGCTGGTTGCGAGGCGCAGTCAGAACAGTCTCGCGAAGACCACGCGCAGGTGCAGTCCGCGATCCTGCGAGGTGCGTGTTGCCGTGCGGATATCCTTCAACGCGACGCCGCGATAAGCCTGGACCTCCAGGCCGGGCAACGGTTCCCAGCGCGCGCCCGGGCCGACGCTGGCCAGATAACTTGGGCTGGGGTTGGTGCCTGCCCGGTCGCGGGCCTGGCCCATGTCGGCGAATATGGCGAGCCGGATCGGCCCTTCCCCGGGTTCGGCACCGGGCCGCAACGACAGGTGGCCCACGGTGTGGCGGTACTCGACCGAGCCGAACCAGCCAGTGTCGCGCACCATCACGTCCTTGCGGTAACCGCGCACGCTGTCGATGCCGCCGATGGAGTATTTTTCCGACCCCAGCAATGGACTGTCGGCGAACTGGCCTTCGGCACGCAGCAACCACTGGCCGGTGCCGCCGAAGGCCCGTTGCACCCACTGCGCCTGGATCAGCAGCGTGGTGAAACGCGAATCCGGAAAGCCATCGCCCACCGTGGCACCGAACGCGCTCAGGCCGTGCGAAACGATGGCGCGCCCCGCGAACACCCGGTCGGGGGTGCGGTCCACCCAGTCCAGCCCCACGCGGAACGCGCCAACCGTTGTGTGGCCGTCCGGCACACCGGGGACGAATGGCGACGGCTGGCCGAGAAACAGGGCCTGGGTGCTGCGATGGGCCAGCAGCGCCGTCGCGACCAGCGTGCGTTGCGGTCGTTCGATCAGCGGGTGCGCGATGCCGAGTTCGGTCGACGTCGAGCGCGCGCCGATGTCGAGCTGGTTGAACGGTGCTTCGACGACACGACTGTAGGTGCGCTGGTGGCGGAAGTGCATTGTCGTGCCAATCGCATTGATCGGCACGGTGTAGCTCGCGGCGTAGTCGCGCAGGCCGCTCGTGCCCGCCGCCCGCAGCGTGAACGCTTCGCCCAGGCCGAGCAGGTTGCGGGTGCCGAAAAACAGGTCGGTCTGGTCCGCGCCGACCGCCGGGGAACGTTCGTTGGACAAGGTGGCGCCGGCGATGAACGCCGGCGCCCCGGTGACGTCCGCCCGCAGCGCCGCCTCGCCGCGCTGTATGCCCGGCGCCAGCTCGGCGGCGACCCGGCTGATCTGCGGGTCCTGCAACATGAGTTGCATGCGTTCCTGCAACTGGCTGATGTTGAGCACGGGACCGGCGCCAAGGGCCAGCCGGTCGCGCAGGTACCCGGCGCGGAAGCGGTTGTCGCCGCCGACCACGATTTCAGTCAGTCGGCCTTCGACGATCTCGAAAGTGATGAGGCCGCCACCGATGTCCTGGTCCGGGATCACGGCACCGGAATTGATGTAGCCGGCGTCGACATAGCGGCGCGTCAGGCGCACGCGCAAATCGTCCAGTTCGGCGATGCCAATCCGGAGCCCGACGAACGGCGCGGCGATCGCCTGCAGGTCTGCGTCCGGCACCACGGTGTTGCCGACGAATCGGAACGCGCGGGCTTGTACGCGGCCGCCTTGTGACAAGGTGGGGGACGAAGGCGTGGCCGCCGGCGGCGGAATGGCGATGCCCGGCGGCTTGGGCGCGGGACGTGGTTCGGGTGCGGTGAGCGGCATATCGCCAGGCCGGCGCAATTGCTCGATGGACGGTGCAACCGGCGCCTGCGCCGCTGCGTTGGGGGTGCCCACAACGCAGCATGTCGTCGCGAGCCAGGCGAATACCGCACCCGGAAAACGTTTGCGACTAGACCTGGGCCTTGCTGGATGGATCAGCGGCAAGTGGACTGCTCTGCTTATTGTTTTCTTCAATGACCCTGGCGATGTCGATCGCCGCACTTCCTGAATGCGACCACAGGCATCACTTGGCGCACGCCGAGGCAAGCACCAGCGAGCCGGGTATGGCCATGCCTGTGGGCTTTGCAACGAGCCGGGCAATCGGATTCACCGTTGGCAAACCTGCGCCCGCAAAGTACTGGCTGCCCGAATATCCGGTCGGCGAGGCCGCCAGGCCTGCGCGACCGACGCCCACCGGGCAGCTCGCCCGTGGCCCGGCACGCCCGGCTCAGGAATCGCGCAGCAACCGGGAAGCGTCGAACAGCGCCGCCGGCAAGCGCGCCAGCGACGACCCCGTGTCCGCGCGCGGCGCGGCGATCTGCACGTTGCCCGAAACGCCGAGTTGGGAGGACGCCTCGACAGTGGAATCGGGCGAAGTGAAATGGTCGAATCCACTACCCTGATCTGTCCACCGCGGATGACGATACGTCCAGGGGCCGCGCGGGGCACGCTTTCGGTGGTCAAGCTGCTGCGCGCGATCAGGATCGGTGCGAGTGGAATTCCGGGCAACGAGGCTGCGGCGGCATCCAGTGGAATTTCACCCGCGCGACCCATCGCAACAAGCCGGATATCGCCGGCAACCGTGCGTACCGACGCGTCAGTCATGTCGACCGGTCCGCCGACGAGCGCGATGGAGGCGCCCTCCGGCACGCTGAGTTGACTGCCCTGCAGCGTGATCGGCCAGCCAGTCGGCCCGAGAAACCCGAACGCCGCCGGTGGCGCCGCGGTCAGCACACTGATCGCCGGATTGGCCGCGTCGAAGCGGCCGCCGTTGTCGAGCTTGATGGAGTCGGCGCTCGCGGCGTGGATCGAGCCGGTCAGGTCGAGGCTGGCGTTTGGTCCGAACAGCATGCCCCTGGGATTGATGAGATACAGGTTGGCGCCGGTGATGGTCGAGGCCAACACGCCGTCAGTGTTCGAGGCACTGCCACCGGTGACGCCGCCGATGATGTTGGAGACGCTGCCGGGCCCGTAAAACGTGGCACTTTGCCCGTTGGCGATGTTGAAGGTGGAGAATCTGTGGAACAGGTTGGCGCCGAATTGCCGGCCAAGGCTGCTGGTGATCGCGAAATTCGGCCCGGCGAGGGCACTCGCGGCGCCCAGCGTGCCGTCCATCGCGATCTGGGCATGTGCAGCGCCTGTGAGTGCGACGCCGGAAAGGCGACGTACGAGTAGTCCGCCGACGCATCGAACTCTTGGAGAGGGCATGTGCGCGCTTCCTGCTTCTCGATTTCCGTCAATCATAGCGTGGAAACGAGCAGTCCGGATGTGACGTGGCGCACTCGCCGGGACCTGTTCCAGATCGCACGAGGCGCATCAGATTTGCGCGGCCGTGATGGTCATGGTGCCGACCATTTCGCAGTCCTCGCGCGTGAAGGACATACCAGCGCCGCGTAGATTCGCCAGCATTGGGGTGTTTTGGGG
>Ga0105044_10006047_pt1 | contig 16629 bp, 14 predicted proteins | sample MAT01_FD_78092 | JGI IMG/M metagenome (GOLD analysis project Ga0105044, IMG submission 78092) | Freshwater microbial communities from Lake Fryxell liftoff mats and glacier meltwater in Antarctica - MAT-01 | ecosystem: Environmental > Aquatic > Freshwater > Ice > Liftoff microbial mat | place... | reverse complement strand
GGGTTGTCTCTTCTTTGGCCGGGAGACCCAGGGTAGCGCGCGGCGCGCAACCCTGGGCTGAAGGATGGAACGCCGTTGGCGTTTTCGCGGACCTTTGTGCAGTCGGACTGTATAAATCGTATTGGCATTCTGATCGGTGATGACTGCGCCCTGGATCGACAAAATCTCCGTCGAGATGCGAAGCACGCAAAGCCGTGGCGCTTCATCCTGCCTCCGATACATCATCGGATTCCGCGCATGGAAATACACGTTCGCGTATTCGTGCAGTGCAAGCCCACCCGGCACTCGTTTCGCGTCCCGCTTGTCCTGCACACCCTGAAGCGCCACGGAACCATGGGGCAACTTGGCGGCCTCCACGGAGGACACAATTCCGTGCTGCAAGATCGATACGACGTTCTCGATCAGCGTGATGTTCTGGAATTCGTCGATAGTCATGCCGGAACTGCTTCCGCAATTTGATTTGATCTTGTGGTATCGCGCGAGTCTCGAATCCTCAATTCCCCGCTCAGCAGCTTCGGCAGCAGCGTGTCGCGCAGGGTGGCGAGGGTGCGGGATTGGGTGCGGTTGGCGAACTGCCAGCGCACGTCGTCGTCTTTGCGGAATGGGTCAGAGTCGTTTGTGGGGGCGTCGTCGAGGCGCAGGGGAAGGAAGCGGCGCTCCTTGTTCAGCGGGTCGCGAAAGGGTCGTTGACCCGTTCTCAAGGTGCCGGACTCCCACTGCGCCCAGTCCGAGCCGAACGCATGCGCCGAGAGGCAGGGCGGTGAAAATCCGAAATCCGAATGTCGAAATCCGAAAGCGGAGTGCTTCTCACCCCGTCCGCCCACAACCGCTCCGCCAGCGGGCGCATCACCGCCTGGTCCTTCGCGCTGTGGCTCAGGAAGACATCGTAGGCGAAAGAATCTTCCAAGGGCGGCATTTGTGATCAGCCCGGGTTATTTCGGCGGATTCGTGATGGCGCCCGCGGGCTTCGCCTTGCGGCTGCCTTGACGCTCGACGTGGCTGGCGGTGGTCCATTCGCCGATGATGGTGGCGTTGCCTTTGAAGAGGTTGTTGACGAGGGCTTCGAGGCTCTTGCGGTTGCCCATGCCGGTGGTGATGAGTTCGCCGAGGGCGTCGGCGGCTCCGGTGGATTGCTGGCCGGCGGCGCTTTGGGTGTCCTTGGAGTCCTCGAAATCGCCGATGCGTTCGTCGAGGGCGTCCTCGAAATCGTCGTCCAGGCCGTGCTCGACAAAGGCATCGTGCAGTTTGAGGTCAGCGACGGCTTTGATGAAGGCGCGGGCGCGTCCGGCGAGTTCGGTGTCGTTGTTGCCGTGCGGCATGCGGAAGCCGTCCATGATCTCGGGGGCGCTTGAGGTCTTGGGCGACAGCGGGCATCGAAATCCACGGACTCTACGGCGACGGCATCACCGGGCCGACCGCCTTCGTTTTCGCAAAGACGGCAAGGTGCCCGCGCACGCGTGTCGCTTTCCTGAAGGACGCGTAATTTCCCGTCGCCCGGTTCTCCGTGGCCAAAACAGGAACTTCGCCGTCAGCGCCCTGCGCAATACTCCCGCCAGCCGCCGAACTCGCTGATTTCCCGCTGCCCTTCGCAGAGCATCGATTCGGCGAGGACACCCAGCGTCTCCTGGCCGTGGAGGAGGGACACCTTGCCAATGCAAAGGCCGGCCGGCTCCTTGAGAAGAAGCCCAGTGAGTCCCTCCAAGGGGACGCTCCAGACTTCCACAGCCACGGAGACGCCGCCGTCTGCCACTCGCACCATCCCGGGATGCCGATCGCCGATACTGTATAAACGGTAAGCGGCGACAGTGCGATCTTCCCGCACGAATCTGGCACCACCGGCGATGAGGTTGCCATTGAGTTCCAGGCCGCGCATGAGCGTGCCATTGACGGCGAGGAGCGTGCATTCCGGGGACATTGAGATGCATAGGCATCTCTGGGCGACGCCTTGGGTGTCCAAGCTGACAGCCGGGCGTTCCCCCCCCTTTGCAGCCAGCAATGTCGGCAAGAGAACGCCCATCATTCGCCCGGCTCAAATTTCCCAGGAGCCTCCCGCTTTCAAAGAAATGTCCGGCGGCAACTTCCACGGAGCTTCCGGCTCGGAACGCCCGGTTTTCACGAGGCGCGACCGCTTACTCGTAGCGCAGGGCTTTCACCGGATCGAGACGGGAGGCGATCCGGGCGGGGATGTAGGCGGCGAGGCTGCAAATGACGAAGGCGCTGAGGCAGATGAGGGCGACGTCGCGGGGGATGACTTCGGCGGGGATGCCGTTGAATTCGTAGATGCTGGGGGGGAAGATCACGATGCCGAGGCGGTCGGAGAGCCAGTCGCGAAAGGGATTGCGAAAGTGGAGAATGGTGAGGCCGGCGGCGAGGCCGGTGAGGTTTCCGAGGAGGCCGACGAGCATGCCCTGGGAGAGGAAGACCCAGACGATCTGGGCGGGGCTGGCGCCGAGGGCTTTCATGATGCCGATCTCGCGGGTCTTTTGCACGGTGACGGTGATCTGGGTGTTCATCACGGAAAAGGCGGCGATGACGATGAGGAACATGAGGATGAAGAACATGACGTGCTTTTCCATGCGGATGGCATCGAAGCGGGCGCGGTTTTCATCGTACCAGGAGATGGTGCCGACGCGGCCTTGGAACTGGAGGTCGATGGCGGCCTGGATGCGCTCGATGTCGTAGGGGTCGCTGGTTTTGACGGCGATGCCGTGGACGGCGTCTTTGAGGGCGTAGAGCTCCTGGGCGTTGTGGAGGGGCATGAGGATGAAGGAGGAGTCGAAGGAGTTGGTGCCGCTATTGAAGAGGCCGACGACGCGCATGGGAGCGGGGATGACGATGCCGCCCTCGGCGCGGAGGTCGGCGAGGGTGCGGGATTTCGCGGTGGGGTCGTCGCTCTCGCGGCGGAGTTCGGAGACGAGGGTGCCGATGTTGCCGGGGGCGTAGATGGTGACGAAGTCGTCGATGGCGACGCCGAGATCGGCGGCGAGGCGGTGGCCAAGGATGACTTCGTCGCTGGCCATGTCGGCGGTGCCGGTGACGAATTTGCCGATGTCCATGAGCTGCTCTTCCTGGGCGAGATTGATGCCGCGGATGATGGCCTGAACGGTGCGGGTCTGGCCGCGCTCGGGGTCTTCGCGCTGGACGAGGACGGCGCCGGTGACGTAAGGGGCGGCGGCGAGGATGCCGGGGATTTTTTCTTTGTCGAGACCGGGGAGGACTTCACGCCAGTTGCGCATGAAATCGCCGCCGACGACGCGGAGGTGGGGCTCGAAGCCGAGGATGGCGCGCTGGAGCTGGCGGTCGAAGCCGGTCATGACGGAGATGACGACGATGAGGACGGAGATGCCGAGGGTGACGCCGAGGACGGAGATGACGGTGATGACGGAGACGAAGGTGCGCTTGGGCTTCAGGTAGCGGAGGGCGAGGAAGAGGGAAAAGGGTGCGTTCACGGGCGCGGACATGGAAGACGCGAAACCAGCGCCGACCAAGCGAAATGTCGGCGGGGCGCTGGATCGGTAAAAAATCATCGTCGAGGGGATAAATTCGTTGACGCGGCGAAGGGACGAGGCTTGTATCCCACCCATGAAAAAAGTTCTCTCCCTCCTCCTCGCGTTTGTTTTTCTCCATGTGCAATCTTGGGCGCTTAGCGGCGGCCCGTTTGGAAATTCGGGCCAGAATAGCATTGTCGGAACCTATGCCGGGGTTTTCTCCGGTCTGAGTGGGACGCTCACGAACCCGACCACCGGAGCCACAACGAAAGCGACCGGGACGAATTCGCTAGGAATTTTCGTCATGGGCGTGCCGCAAACCGACCTCGCCACGGGAACTGTGGCGCTCTTCGTGGAAGGCTTTTTCTATCAGGGCGGCATCCTCGGCCTCGCCGATCCAGATAAACAGATCATCGTCGGCATCTCGCAGGCCATTCATCTCTCGGACGTCTTTACCGACGATGTCTTTGGGAATCTGATCCAGTTCGACTCCCGTGCGGATGGTGCCTTCAAGGCGGAGATCGACAGCACGACCGGCAGGATTCAGGGCACCGGTAATTTCGGGGTTCAGGTTCTGGATCCGACCGGCGTCAATGGCGGATTCTTCTTCTTCGGCGGATCGAGCTTTGTCGCAGCAGGTTCCTTGGATTTCGTCGTCGAGGGATTTCTCCAGTCTTCCACGGTCATCGCACCGGATCCCACTTCGCTCGCCTCGTTGCTGAACAACGGCGGGACCAACTAACCGCCCCGGCCAGCCCTCCTGGTGGTTGGTCGCGCTGAAGCTTGCTTCCGGCCTGTCATCGATGAACCGCAAGTCCTCCCGTCACGCCCGCTCTGCGGGCGTGACTCTTTTGGAGTTGATGACGGTGGTCGTCATCATCGCGATCCTAGCCACGATGCTCATGCCCGTTATCGCCAACGTGATCGCGCGGATGGAGCGCGCGCGTTGCACGATGAACCTGAAGGGGCTTTATGTCGGCGCGGAGGGCTACCTGCAGGAGCACCTGCAGTGGCCGCAGATCAGCACCGTTTCGATGAAAACACAGGGCTCTGACGAGTACGCCGTCCTATGGATGGAGGCGCTCAAACCCTATAAGATCTCCGAGGAAAGCTGGCACTGTCCCACCGTCCAAAAGATCGTGGCCCCCACCGAGGCGGCGAGCAAGGTGAAGCAAAAGCGCATCGACTATCTTCCCTGTCCTTTCGACGAAAAGCAGATCACACCGCACCGCTGGAGTGGACAGCCGTGGTTCATCGAACGTGGGGCGGTCCATGACGAGGGAAATCTGATCATCTTCTCGGATGGAAGCATCCGGGCCATCACGGAGATGACGATGAAGACGGGCAAGGGCGCGAAGCTGAAGTGAGGCGGGCTATTTCTGCCGAAGCCAGCCCTCTGCTTTGGCGAGGGCGCGGGCGCGGTGGCTGAGTTGGTTTTTTACCGCGCCGGGGAGTTGGGCGAAAGTCGCGCAATGCCCTTCCGGGACGAAGAGGGAGTCGTAGCCGAAGCCGCCCTCGCCGCGCCCGGCATTGATAATGACGCCCTCGACCGCGCCGTCGAAGCTCGCGAGGACGCGGCCACTCTCCGCCAGCGCGAGCGCGCAGCGGAAGCGCGCAGTGCGAGCCTTCCCCCGCGTCCCATCGAGTTCGCGGAGCAGCTTCGCGCGGTTCCCGGCGTCCGTCGCGTGGTCGCCGGCATAGCGCGCGGAGCGGACGCCGGGCGCACCGTCGAGCGCATCCACTTCCAGGCCGGAATCGTCCGCGAGCACCAGCCCCGCGAAGACCTGCGAGGCAGCGAGCGCTTTGATCGCGGCGTTCTCGGCAAAGGTCGCGCCGGTTTCCTCCGGCGCCACGATGTCGGGGTGCGCATTCAGATCGGTCACATCCCAACCGTCCCCGAGAATGGCGCGAATCTCCCCGGTCTTATGCGCGTTTTTTGTGGCGATGAGCAGGCGGCGCATGGGGAAAGAATGAAGACGGAAGGCGGAAGGCGGAAGCGAGAAGTGGCGGTTGCCTCTTCCGCCTTCCGCCTTCATCCTTCCGCCTTTTCCGCATGAGCACCGTCCGCCGCAAACCCTACCCTTTCGACCTTTTCGAGCCCAAATGGCAGCTGCACTGGGAGCGCGAGCAGACCTTTCACGTCCTCAATCCCGGCGAGCCCGGCTTTGACCCGACGAGGCCGAAGTACTACGTGCTCGACATGTTCCCGTATCCGAGCGGCACGGGGCTGCACGTCGGGCATCCCGAGGGCTACACGGCGACCGACATCATCAGCCGGTATAAAAGGATGCGCGGCTTCAACGTGCTGCACCCGATGGGTTGGGACGCCTTTGGCCTGCCCGCGGAGCAATACGCCATCAAGACCGGCCAGCATCCCGCCGTCACCACGGCGCAGAATATCGCCTCCTTCAAAGGCCAGCTTCAGCGCCTCGGCTTCGCCTACGACTGGCAGCGCGAGGTGAACACCACCGATCCCGGGTACTTCCGCTGGACGCAGTGGATTTTCCTCCAGCTCTACGAGGCCTGGTTTAACCCCGACACGCAGCGCGCCGAGCCCGTCTCTACTTACAAGGGCGCGGACGCGGACTCCGTGCGGCTCGCCTACGTCAGCGAAGCCCCCGTGAACTGGTGCCCCGCGCTCGGCACGGTGCTCGCGAATGAAGAGGTCATCGACGGCAAGAGCGAAGTCGGCGGGCACCCCGTCGAGCGCCGCGCGATGCGCCAGTGGATGCTGCGGATCACCGCATTTGCCCAGCGCCTGATCGATGAACTGGAGGGCCTCGACTGGCCCGAGGGGATCAAGCTTTTGCAGAAAAACTGGATTGGGCGCAGCGAGGGCGCGGAGGTGCATTTCACCGTCGCGGAGATGACCGAAAGGATCACCGTCTTCACGACGCGGCCGGACACGCTCTACGGGGCGACCTACCTGGTGCTCGCGCCAGAGCACGCGCTCGTCGAGCGACTCGTCACCGAGGAGCAGTGGCCGGCCGTGCGCGAGTATCGCGAGAAAACCGCGCGCAAGAGCGATCTCGACCGGACCGATCTGGCAAAGGACAAGACCGGAGTGTGGACCGGCGCGTTTGCCGTGAACCCGGTCAACGGCGAGCGCATCCCGATCTGGATCGCCGACTACGTGCTCACCGGCTACGGCACCGGCGCGATCATGGCCGTGCCCGCGCACGATGAACGGGACTGGGAGTTTGCGCGCAAGTTTGGCCTGCCCATCCGCGAGGTCGTTTCGCCCACGCCGACGCTCGGCCTCGGCGGCGGGAGCGTTTGCGAGGCGGAACCGCTGGAGTGCTTCGCCGGCGAGGGGTTCGCCATCCACTCGGGGCCGCTCGACGGCCTGCCGACGGCGGACGCCAAGGCGGAAATCAGCGCGCGGCTGGAGGCGCAGGGGCTGGGGAAAAAGACGATCAATTTCAAACTGCGCGACTGGCTCTTCAGCCGGCAGCGGTATTGGGGCGAGCCGTTTCCCATCGTGTGGGAGGCGGGAAAGCACCGCGCCCTGTCCGCCGGCGAACTGCCGTTGACTCCGCCGGAGATGAGCGATTTCAAACCGACCGGCACGAGCGAGCCGCCGCTGGCCAAAGCCACGGACTGGCTGCGCTACTCCGACACCGCGACGCGCGAGACGAACACCATGCCGCAGTGGGCGGGGAGCTGCTGGTACTACCTCCGCTACTGCGACGCGCAAAACCCCAACCGCTTCGTCGGCACCGAAGCCGAGCGCTACTGGATGGGTGCCACTCAACCCTCAACTCTCAACTCTCAACCTCCCCCCGGCGGCGTCGATCTCTATGTCGGCGGCACGGAGCACGCCGTCCTGCACCTGCTGTATGCGCGCTTCTGGCACAAGGCGCTCTTTGACCTTGGCCACGTCAGCACGCCCGAGCCTTTCCAGCGGCTGGTGAATCAGGGCCTGATCCTCGGTGAAGACGGCCAGAAGATGTCAAAAAGCCGCGGCAACGTGGTCAACCCGGATGATGTCATCGTCGAATATGGCGCGGACGCTTTGCGCGGCTACGAAATGTTCATGGGACCACTGGAGGCGACGAAGCCGTGGTCGATGGCGGGAGTCGAGGGCATCGCGCGCTTCCTCGCCCGCGTGTGGCGGCTCGTCATGGAGGAGCAGCAGGACGGCTCCTGGAGTGTGTCCGCAGGAGTGCAGGATGTCCTGATGGACAAGAAGCTGTGCCGGGTCATCGACGCCACGGTCAAGAAAGTTGGCGAGGATATTGAGACCTTGAGTTTTAACACAGCCCTCGCCCAGATGATGGTCTGCACGAACGCGCTCGTGGGCCTCAATCCGCGCCCGGTCACAGCCATCCTGACGCTCCTTCAGATCCTCAACCCATTTGCGCCGCACCTCACGAGCGAGCTGTGGGAAAGGCTTTCAGAGCGGTTCCAGGTTTTCCCCGACCTGGCAAATATGCCGTGGCCCGATTATGACCCGGAGTGTCTCATCGAGGATGAAATGGAGATCGTGCTCCAGGTAAATGGGAAGGTCCGCGACAAGATCGTCGTGCCCAAAGAGGCGAGCCGCGAAGCCGTGGAGGCGCTGGCCCGCAGCAGTGCGAAGATCGTGGAGTGGACCGCGGGCAAGGAGATCAAAAAAGTGGTCGTCGTGCCGGGAAGGCTCGTGAACATCGTCGTCGCGTAGAAGGCGCGAGCGTCCGCGAAGGCCCGTTGCTGCGAAGGAGTGAGAGTGATAAGCATACCGCACCTTATGGCTAAGACGTCGCAGACTGAAAAAGGCATCCTCGCGCTCGACGGCGAGGTGGATTTGCACCGCTCGCCGGAAATTCGCGAGGCCATCGCGCCGTTCGTCGAGCAGAAGGTGCCGCGGCTCCTCATCGACCTCACAAAAGTCAGCTACATCGACAGTTCCGGCCTGGCGCTTTTCATCGAGGCGCTCCAGCGCGTGCAGGCCTACGGCGGCACCCTGGCCCTTTTCGGCCTGGGCGAAAGCGTGCGCGCCATTTTCCACATCGCGTGCCTCGATCAGGTGTTTCGGATTTTCCCCGACGAAGCGGCCGCCTCGGCGTAAGCGGGGCGGGAAAAGCGCTGGATTTCTCCCCGAGTCCGCACATAGTCGCGCCTGCGCATTCACCAGGCCCGGAATGACTTGGATTTTCTCTCCACCGAAACGCCGTTCCTGGGGTTAGTTCACATACACCGCATGGACATTTACATTTTGCGAGACGGCAAGGAGATCGGGCCTTTTACCGAAAAAACCACGCAGACGCTGCTCAAAGAGGGCAGCGTCAGCGAGGTCGATTACGCCTGGCATCCCGGCCTGCCCAAATGGATTCCGCTCGCCTCTGTGCTCAATCCCGCGCCCCCCGCGCTCGAGACCCCGCCCCCGCCTCCGCCCACTGCCGCCGAACCGGCGCTGCCGATTTTCGCCACCGCTGGCAATCTCCCCAAGGCCGGCGAGTCGGCGACCGAAAAGCAGAAGGCGCTGCTCGGGTACCTCGGCATCCCGTTTTCCTCCGAACTGGCGAAAGATCAGGCTGCCCTCCTCGTCAATGACGCCATGGAGGACTCGAAAAACGCCCCGCGCCTTGCCCAATGGACTTCGGACCGGCTGAAGCTTCATCCCGATCTTTTCGTCGCGGAAATCCAGGCCAGGAAAGAGCGCCGCGCCAGCGATTTTTTTGACCTTTGCGGGGTCGAGGGCGCGGAGTATTTCACCAAGATTACCAAGGCGCACTGCCAGGTGCTGGTGGGTTACCTGGACGTCAAATTCCCAAACTGGGACGACGAGGGAAAAGACGCCGCGCGGAAATATTTCTTTCCGGCTGTGGCCGAGAAATTTCCCCAGCTCATCGCCAAACCGTGGAAGGGCAAGTTGCGTTATGCCAGCGGACCGAAGTTCGCCGCCGAATTCAACCGGCAACACCCGGCGACGGGCAAGCTGCGCAAGCGGAAGCCATCGCCGGCAATTCCCTTCCTCGCGATCGGCCGCGGCCTCGTCTTTGGCGGGCTTATTCTCGGGATGTTTTTCTTTGTGCACAAAATGCTGAATGCCGGCGGCTCAAAACCGCCTGCCTTCCCCGGGCAGTCCGCGAATCCGGCACCCCAGCCCTTCGCGCCGCTTCCGGCACCGGTGAGTCCCGAGGCACTCCCGCCGATCGAGCCGCAGAAAGTGATCGCCAATGCAAACCTCGGAATTCCCGATGCCGTGCCTGCGCCGCCGGTGGACCCGCTCATGGCCCTGCCAGGAGATCCGCTGATGGCGGCTCCGGCGAATCCTGTTCTTGCGGCCAACCCCGCCGAACCCGCGTTGCCCCCGGATCCCCTCGCGCCCAAGCCTCCCGCCCAAGCCCCGCTCCCCGGATTCCCGCATGACCCTCCGATGGCGGTCAATCCTTCGCCTTCCAACCCGGATCCGCTGGTGCCCGCCAATCCCGCTGTGGCCCCCATCCCTGCGGCTCCGATCCCTGTGGCTCCCGCAGTCGTTCCCGCCGATCCCGGCACCGCCGTGAAGACGAATCTCAAGCTCACCAAGCCGATCGATGTCCAACTCGCCTACGGCAAGATGAAACTCCCCGTCGGAACCCCGGTGAAGCTCATCTCCCGCGAGGGCAACGTGATCAAGGTCAACTACCTCAACACCGTCCTGATGGTGCCCATCACCTCGACCGATTACGGTGCCGCCGACGCCCCACCCGCGCCGGTCGCGCCCGCTCCTGCGAGTGCCTCGGCGCCACCGGCACCTGCTCCCGGAACCGATTTGTAATCAGGGGCGTTGAAAGCAACCCGGAGCGCCGTCAGCGCGTGCTGCTATTGCGCTGGGGCAGCCGTCTTCGGCCGTCGCGGAACGACATCATCCTTCGGAGGTTCGCTCGCAAACTGATCCTCGTCTTTCGCCTCCTTCTTCACGCGCGCCAGCTCCCTCTTCATCTCCTCTACCCGCTGCGCATAGGCCGGCTCGTTGTAGGCGTTATTCATTTCGTCGGGGTCTTTCACCAAGTCGTAGAATTCCCACGCGTCGATCTTGTTGAAATAAATCAGCTTCGCGGTTTCCGTGCGCACCCCGTAGTGCGGCTGCACGCGATGATCCTGCGGGTAATGGTAGTAGCGGTAATACATCGCCGTCCGCCAGTCGGCGGGGGTCTCGCCACGCAGCAGCGGCGCGAGGCTGCGGCCCTGGATGTCGTCCGGCACCGGCAGGCCGGCCAGGTCCATGATCGTCGGGGTGAAGTCCGTATTGAGCACCATGCGGTCATTGACCGCGCCCGGTTTCGCCGCTCCGGGAACCTTGATCAGCAAAGGAATGCGGAGCGAGGGCTCATACATGAACCGTTTGTCGAACCAGCCGTGGTCGCCCAGGTAAAAGCCATTGTCGCTCGCGTAGATGACCACCGTACTCTCCACCAGCCCGTTCTTTTCCAGATAGTCGAGGACCCGCCCCACATTGTCGTCCATCGAGGCCACGCAGCGCAGGTAATCCTTCATGTAGCGCTGGTATTTCCACTTCTTCAGCGCCGCGCCGGCCAGACTCCCGGGCGGTTCGCCCTTCGTGTCGCTCGGCTTCAGGTCACGGTCGATTCGCATCGTCGCCTCAGTCGCCGCGGAGGAGCGTCCCGCGTAGTCGTCGTTGAAAGTCGCCGGCTCCGGGATGTCGCTGTCGGCATACATCTGCGCGTGCTTTTCATCCGGCTCCCACGCGCGGTGCGGTGCCTTCGGATTGGAGAAAAGCAGGAACGGCTTCTCGCGCGGACGCTTCTCCAGAAAGTCGATCGTCTGGTCCGCGATGATGTCGCTCACGTAACCCTTCACCGTTTTCGAGACACCCATCTCGATGAACTGAGGATCGAAATACCGGCCCTGTCCCGGCAGGATGCTCCAGTAGTCGAACCCCGTCGGATCGCTGCCCAGATGCCACTTCCCGATCATCCCGGTGTGGTAGCCCGCGGCCTGCAGATACTTCGCCACCGTCGGCTGCGCGCCATCGAAACGGTTGAAAACCGGCACCCCGTTGATGTGCGAATATTTGCCCGTCATCAGCGTCGCCCGGCTCGGCGTGCAGATCGAGTTCGTGACAAACGCATTCGTAAAACGCATCCCGCCCGCCGCGATCCGGTCCAGATGCGGCGTCGTGTTGATCTTGCTCCCGTAGCAACTCAGCGCATGCGACGCGTGGTCGTCGGAAAAGATGACAAGGATGTTTGGGCGCGGCTTCGCTGGCTCAGCGGTGCATGACGTGGCGGTAAAGAGCGCGAGCGCGAGGACAGTGGGGAGATTCGATTTCACAACCACGAATTGAAGCGCAACACGCCGCGTTTGGCGAAGCCTCTTGAAGCGCCGCGCGCCATAAATCCTACACAGTCAGCGATCCTTCACTCCGTCCCGGTCGCAGACTCCCGGAACTGCGTTCAGGAGGACGGAGTAGTGGATTGAATTGCGCTCTACTGCGCCGCGAGCGTTTCGGGCGTGGCGGGTTTGTTGTGGGTCATCAGGTGGCGGATTTCGGGTGGGGTGAGGGCGCGGTCGGCGAGGAAGAGTTCGTCGAGCGCGCCGCGGAAGTGGCCGGAGGATTCGCGGTCGGCGAAGTTGCGGCCGATCCAAAGCGCTTCCTCTGCGGAGCCTGCGGGTGCGTCGCGTTCGATCTGAAAACCGCGGGCGCGTTTGGCGTTGCGACGGGCGGAGAGACCGTCGAGGCGACCGTCGATGTACTGGCGCACTTGGGGAGCCGCTTCCGCCTTTGCCTTCGGCGAAAAGACGACGGCGAGATGATGCCAGCGGCCATCGCGAAGCGGCGTGGTGCCGGTAATGGCGTGGCGTCCCGCACTCGTGCGCAACGCGCCGAGCGGACCGTCGAGCGGGCTGCGGTTCCAGCCGATCTCGACGCCGCGGCCGGTGGTGCCGAGAGGCCAGGCGAGCATCGCGCCGGCGTCCGGGAGCGGGGCGTCGGGCGGCACATTGATCCAAAAGGCGACGGTGCGCGCGGCGCGTTTTCCAATGCCGGGAAAAGGAGCTTTGGCATAGCGCTGGCCGTCGAGCCGGAGGGCGCGCCGCCAGCGCCCGTCGGTGCGGGTGCCGCCGGGAAACGCCTCGCTGGCCGATTCGAACTGCGCGGCGAAACCGTCGTGCGCGAGCCCGATGGTTTCCGCCTGCGCGGGGCCGGCCTCCTCGTCAAAGGACCAATGCACGTAATTCGCCGGGCGAGTGAAACGGTCGAGCGCGATCCGGCGGTTGAATTTCGCGAGCTTCGCATCCCGGTCATGCACGTCACTCCCGCCAGCGGTGGCGAAGCGGCGGGCCTGCGTTTCGCGAAGCAGGACGGCCTGGCCGGCGCGGCCAGCGACATCGCGCGGTGCGGCCTCGACGGCACCTTTTAGAACGAAGACCTCGGTCGCACCGTTTTCGTCCGCGACCATGCTGAATTCGGTGCCGAGATCCACGACCTCGACACTCGTATTGGTAACGCGAAAACCGATCGCCTCGGGGGGCACACTCGCCTTCAGCATCCCGCGATGCAGCACGGCCTCCCATGCGGAATCGAGTTCGAGCGTTGCCGGGCCTTCGAGGGTGAGTTGCGCGCCGCTGTCGAAGGTGACCTCGGCAAAGCCGCTCTGCAGCTCGATCCGCTGGCCGCGCCGCAGTTCCGAGCCAGGTGCCAGCGGCGCGCCCGACCAGCGGCAATCCTTTGCGCCGGAGAGCCGCGCGATGGAATCGTCGCTGCTTTCCTGCTCCGCGCTGGCAGTCTCATGCACAGCGCCGCGTTTTGCCGCAAAGCCGAACCACAGCGTGAGGGCGAGCGCCGCACACGCCATGGCGGTCAGCAGGGCGAAGCGCCGTGGGACAGTTCTCCAGGCTGTCGGGGTGCGGCGGGCATCCGTGCCCGCCGGACGGGCGGCCGGGCTCGACAGGCTGGAAGCCTGCCCGACATCGGGTGCGTCGCACTGCATCTCGCCGGCGAAGTCGAAGAGGCTCGCGGAAAGCGTCATCGCGCGGACGTAGAAACGGCGGGCGTTTGCGGACGAGGCGAGCATTTCCTCCAGCCGGGCGCGCTCGGCGTCGGTGATGGCGCCGTCGATGAGCGCGTGGCAGAGCGCGTTCAGCTCCAGTAGTTGGTCATCGGGCAGTCTCATGCCGCGCCCTCCCTCGAGAGTTGGAGGCTGACGCAATCGAGCAGCAGCTTGCGCAGCCGGGCGAGCGCCTTGTAAGCAGCCTCGAGCGAGCGGCCTGAGCGCTGCGCTGCCAGTTCGACGCCGCTGCCTGGCTCATAGCGCGTCATCAGCAACTCGCGGTCACGGGGGTGGAGTTTCTCAAGGCACTTCGCCAGCGCTTCGCGCCGGGCGCTCATTTCCGGTGCGAGTTCCATGGCGGTTTCCGCGATGGCGTCCACCATATCCTGATTGAAGAGAACCTTTGACCGCGCAAACTTTTGCCGCGCCCGCCGGATCTCCCAATAGGCGATCTGGCAGGCCCACGCGGCAAAGTCGGTGCCAGGCTTGAACTGATCGAACTTTTCGCAAATCACGAGGCTCGTCTCTTGGAGGATGTCTTCCGCATCGTGCCGGACCGGCACGAGGGTGTAGATGTAGCCGAAGATGCGTCGCTGGTGCTGCGTCATCAGGAGCATCAGTTGTTTGCTCCGGTCGAGGGGGGTGTCGGCGTCGCGGCTCATTGCGTTTGGCAAAAAAGCAACACCGCGGTGCGCCGGTCAAACGGCGTTTTTCTTTTTCTTCGCGCCTTTGGCGCCCTTCCCGCCCTTCCCGCTTTTGACCGCGGCGATTTCGTTATCGTCGAGTGTGCCGTCGGTGTTGAGATCGAGGGCTTTGAGCGGTCCCGTCTTGTCGGCGTCGAAGGCTTTGCGCAACGCCGCGCTCTCTTCGCCCGAAATCGAGCCGTCCTCGTTCTTGTCAAACTGCTTGGCGTCGCGGGCGGCCGCGCGCGCGGCTTTCTTGGCGGGATCGACTTCGCCTTTGGCTTTGCCTTTGCCGGCAAAGGCGGCGGGCGAGGCGAGAACGAGGAGGGCGGTGGCGAGGGAGAGGATGTGGGTCAGTTTCATGGCGATGGGATGGGTTGGATTTGGATTTTGAACTTCACCTGCTTAACAGCGGCGGCATCGGTGATTGGGACAGCCGCTCGGCAAAAACTTCGCACGCAACCGCGCCGCGGGCGCAGTGTTTGCAGGCACATCATTCCGCACTCCGTGAAAATTTCCACGCTCCTCCCGCTTCTGTCCGCGCTGCTCTGCGCGGGCTCATCTTTCGCCGCGCTCAATGAAACCGTGCCTCCGGCCGGGCCCGCCATCACTGCGGAGCAACGGGATTTTTTTGAAAAGAAGATCCGGCCCGTGCTTTCGGACAAGTGCTACAAATGCCACGCGGAAAACGCGGAGAAAATCAAAGGCGGCCTGACGCTCGATACGCGCGAGGGCATCCGCCGCGGCGGGGACAACGGGCCGGCTGTCGTGCCTGGTGATCTCAAGGAAAGCCTGCTCATTGACGCGATCCATTACGAGAACAAGGACTTCGCCATGCCTCCGAAAAAGTCCGGCGGCAAATTGCCCGACGACGTGATCAAGGATTTTGAGAAGTGGGTGCAGATGGGCGCGCCCGACCCCCGAGACGGCGCGGCGAAGGTGGTGAAGAAATACGACCCGGAGAAGACGAAGGAGTGGTGGTCATACCAGCCGCCGAAAAAGTCCGCGCCGCCCGCGGTGAAGGACCCAGCCTGGCCAAAGTCGGACATCGACCGCTTCGTCCTCGCGGGCCTGGAGGCGAAAGGGATCAAGCCGGTCGCGGATGCGGACAAACTCACGCTCATCCGGCGTGTGTCCTTCGACCTCACCGGGCTGCCGCCGTCGATGCCTGAGATCACCGCTTTTGTGCAGGACAAAGCACCGGATGCTTTTGCGAAGGTCGTGGACAGGCTGCTGGCATCGCCGCGTTTCGGCGAGCGCTGGGGCCGGCACTGGCTGGACGTGGCGCGCTTTGCGGAGTCGAGCGGGAAGGACTCGAACATCGCCTTCCCGCACGCGTGGCGGTACCGCGACTACGTCATCGCGGCGTTCAATGCGGACAAGCCGTACGATGAATTCATCCGCGAGCAAATTGCCGGCGACCTCCTGCCGGCAAAGGACGACCAGGAGCGCGCCGAGCATCAGGTCGCGACGGGCTACCTCGCGATCGGCGCGAAGTCGCTCAACGAGCAGAACCCGCGGCAGTTTGCGCTCGATGTGGCGGATGAGCAGATCGACGCGATCTCGCAGGGAATGCTCGGGATGACCATCGCCTGCGCGCGGTGCCACGATCACAAATTCGACCCGATCCCGCAGCGCGAATACTACGCGATGGCCGGCATTTTCCTCAGCACCGACACGCGCTACGGCACGGCGGCGGGCTTTCAAAACCGGCACCCCACGCAGCTCATCGAGCTGCCGACCAGCGCGAACGTGCCGAAGATCGCGAAGACGCTCGGCCCCGATGAGCGCACGCGGAAGGCCGCGCAGCTCGCGGCGCTGTCCAAGGAGCGGGACGAACTCATCGCCGAGCGGCTAAAGGCCCGTCGTGTTGGTGGGCAGGACAATGCCCAAAATGGCGCGCGTGCTTTGCGGCTCATCGCGCAGGTGGGAGAATTGGACGCGGAGCTGAAGGCCTACGATACCGCGGGCCAGCCGAAGGCGCTGGCGATGGGTGTGCTGGACCGGCCAGCCGCAAACTCTGCCGAGCGATTTGGCGGACGAGTCCGCGAAGGCATCCGCAGTCAGATTTTCGGGCGGCCAGCGGCATTTGGCGCGATCACCGACAGTCCGCTCTTCGCCCGCGGCGAGCCGGATAAGCCCGGGGAGAAAGTGCCGCGCGGATTTGTCAGCGCACTCAGCCACGGTGCGGCGCCCACCATTCCCGCGCGAAGCAGCGGCCGGCGTGAGCTGGCGGACTGGATGATCGCCGCGGAGAACCCGCTGACCGCCCGCGTCATGGCGAACCGCGTCTGGCATTGGCTTTTCGGGCGCGGGATCGTTGAGAGCACGGACAATTTCGGCACGACCGGGCAACAGCCGGCGAACCCGGCGCTGCTCGATGACCTCGCGCTGCGCCTGCGCGCTGGCGGCTGGTCGGTGAAAAAGCTCATCCGCGAAATCGTGCTCAGCCGCACCTACCAGCTCGGCTCCGGCTTC
>Ga0105044_10006046_pt1 | contig 16629 bp, 20 predicted proteins | sample MAT01_FD_78092 | JGI IMG/M metagenome (GOLD analysis project Ga0105044, IMG submission 78092) | Freshwater microbial communities from Lake Fryxell liftoff mats and glacier meltwater in Antarctica - MAT-01 | ecosystem: Environmental > Aquatic > Freshwater > Ice > Liftoff microbial mat | place... | reverse complement strand
TGAAAAAAACGTTTATATTTGCACCCCGTAAACACAAAACGGGATCATTTGGCCCGTTCGTCTAGGGGTTAGGACGCCAGGTTTTCATCCTGGTAGCAGGGGTTCGATTCCCCTACGGGCTACGAAAAAAACCGTCACTAATTTAGTGGCGGTTTTTCTGCTTTTAGCAGGCGTTTCACCGGAAATTATCATTTGACGAGACATGTTTTTGGCTGTCTGCATCCATGCGATTGGGCACGCACGTCGAGTTTGCCTATCCTTCAATTCACAGGCTTCACAGTACGCCAAAAATTATGTTGATATCAACCGAAACTTTACTATATTTGCACTCCAAAATTCTGAAGACTACAACAACTTTAAAGCATGGCAAATCATAAATCAGCCCTTAAAAGAATTCGCGCAAACAATGTGCGTCGACTTAGAAACCGTTACCAGCACAAATCTGCGCGAAGTGTGATCAAACAATTGCGTGCAGTAACTGACAAATAGGAGGCTGAAAAGCAACTGAACAAAGTAATCAGCATGTTGGATAAATTGGCCAAAACCAATGTAATTCATAAGAATAAAGCAAGCAACCTGAAATCGAAGCTCACCAAACACGTGCGCGCGTTGGCCTAAGCTTTCGATCTGAAATAATTTGACCCACTGCACCAAAAGCAGTGGGTTTTTTGTTGGTTGAATTTTCGTGATGCAAGCTACATCGTTTCATTACGCTAAATTTTAACCCAGTCTGAAGTCAAATTTTCTGACTATTTTTCTATCTTTCGCAGAAGCTAACCAATTATGAAAACCTATCCTGTAATATCCGGAATCAAATCCTGGGCAGAAGACGACCGACCGAGAGAAAAACTTTTATTAAAAGGCCGGCAAGCGCTCTCTGACGCTGAATTAATAGCCATTCTTCTCGGATCTGGCAGTCGCAATATGTCGGCAGTCGATTTGGCAAAACAAATGTTGAGCGGATCTCAGAACAAATTGAATCTTCTTGCGCGACTTCAGGTTGATGACCTCAAAAAATTTAAAGGGATTGGTGAAGCAAAAGCCATAACGATCATTGCGGCCCTGGAACTTGGTAGACGCCGGCGGGACGAATCAGCCATCGAATCACCCAAGATTCAATCCAGCCGCGAAATTTATGAAATTCTTCACGGCACGCTTTCCGATCTGCCACACGAAGAATTTTGGATCCTGCTTTTGAGTCGGTCGTATCGGCTGAAAGACAAAGTATGTATCAGTCGGGGCGGCGTTTCAGGTACGGTGGTGGATCAGAGGCTTATTTTCAAACCAGCCATAGAAAAACTCGCCTCCGCTATCGTATTGTGTCATAATCATCCAAGCGGCAATAAAAATCCGAGTGAACAGGATAAACAATTGACAAAGAAGGTGGTTCAATCGGGAGCCATGCTCGATATTCCTGTTATCGATCACGTTATTTTTACAGATGAAGGATACTTCAGCTTTGCCGATGAAAATTTGCTGTAGCGCTGTGCGCCAGTATAATCCCAAGACTAAAAATTGGGTTTGTTGATGTATTTTATTACTTCACACCGTCATGGGGTAAGATATTCAAAAATATTTGTAATTGAATCACCGTAACACGTGGTGTGCTAACTTAAATCCCTAATTTTATCGAAATACCCAAAAGAAATGATCCACGAAATTGGCCGTCAAAATTCCATCTTTAACCAGTTTTTGCGAGAGATTCGTGACAAAAATACACAGACCGATCGATTGCGGTTCCGAAGAAATATGGAACGAATGGGCGAAATATTTGCCTATGAGATCAGCAAAGGTTTTGATTACAAGACAGAAGAAGTAGTAACCCCACTTGGAACGGCAGTGATGCGCACCCCGGAGCGCATGCCGGTTTTGGCCACGATTTTGCGCGCAGGACTGCCTTTTCATCAGGGAATGTTGAATTATTTCGATCACGCCGATAGTGCATTCGTGTCAGCTTACCGCAAACATTCAAAAAACGAAGGTGATTTCAAAGTGAAGGTGGAGTATATGAGCTGCCCTGATTTGAAAGGACGAGAACTGATCATTGCCGATCCGATGCTCGCCACCGGTGCATCTATGGTTTTGGTTCACAAAGCGCTCATGGCAAAAGGGGCTCCGGACCACGTTCATATTGTTACACTTTTGGCCAGCGACGAAGGCATCGCTTTTGTGCGCAAAAATCTTCCTGAAAATACGACGATTTGGGTAGGAGCCATTGACGATGAACTCACCGCGCAGGCCTACATCGTACCTGGGCTGGGAGATGCAGGAGATTTGAGCTACGGTTGTAAATAACTACTTGTATGGGGGAAGTTATCAAAATCGGTGGAATCTTTCTTCTCAGTGCTGTCAAATTTGCTTTTGCTCCCGGGGCGGCTATACTTGCTGGCTATTCATTTTGGGAAACCTTGGGCATGACCATGTCAGGTGGTATTTTTGGTGTATTCCTTTTCTATTATTTCGGGTTGTATGTTATGAAGATTATGGCAAAGTGGAAAGGGAAACCCTTCCTTGTTGGCAATAGATCCGAACCTCTGGTTTTTAATCGAGGAAGTCGTAAGATAATTAAGGTAAAACAAAACTTTGGACTGATCGGTCTCGTAGTACTCACCCCTGTATTGATAAGCATTCCCATTGGTTGTGTGGTGGCAGCCAGATTTTTTTCTCAAAATCGCCTCACACTTCCTATGATGGCAACTTCTGTGGTTTTCTGGGCGCTAATCATCACGTGGTTTTCCACGGTTTTTAAGATGAATATACTTGACTAATGAAACGTTATTCGCACCTTTTCTTTGATCTTGACCGCACGCTTTGGGATTTTCAAACCAACTCACGACAAGCCCTTCAGGAATTATATCTGACCTTTGAATTGGAATCGCGGGGTATTTCAAACGTTCATGATTTCATACTTAAGTTTGAAGAAATCAATGAATCCCTTTGGGCCGCATATCGCATGGGCAATCTCCACAAACGACAACTTCGATCCATGCGATTTTATAAAACTATGGAATCTTTCGGATGTAAAGATGAGCGTATGTGCCGATCAATGGGAGATATGTATATCGAAATAAGCCCGGTGAAAACAGGGCTTTTCCCCAATACCCATGAAACGCTGGATTACCTTGCGGGAAACTACCGCATGCACATCATCACCAATGGTTTTGAAGAAGTACAACATTTGAAATTAAAGAATGCAGGTTTGACCCCGTATTTCGATTTGATCATGACCAGTGAATTGGCCTCCGCACGAAAACCAGATCCTGTTATTTTTCAATTGGCCATGCAAAAAGTCGGCGCTTCAGCTCCGGATGCCCTCATGATTGGTGACGATCTGATTGCAGATATCGGTGGTGCGCGAAGTCTCTGGATGGATCAGGTATTCTTTAATCCCGAAGGCGTACTTCACGAAGAAGAAATAACTTATGAAATCAAGGATCTGATTGAACTCAAGGCTTTTTTGTAGGCAAGGCGGCGAGGACGGTGTGCGATCCTTTAACCATGTCGTTTATTTTCACTTTCACCTCACTCCCCAGCGGTAAAAAAACATCCACGCGCGATCCAAATTTGATAAAACCAAATTCATTTCCCTGCACAGCTGGGGTATTCTCTTTGGCGTAACAAACGATGCGACGAGCTACCGCTCCGGCGATTTGACGAAAAAGCACTGATATTCCGCGTTGATTTTCCACTACCACCGTGGTTCTTTCGTTTAGGGTGCTTGACTTGGGATGCCAGGCTACCAGATATTGGCCAGGGTGGTATTTGAAATATTTTACGATTCCGCTGATCGGAAACCAATTGACATGTACATTGATGGGTGACATAAATATCGAAACCTGAATTCTTTTGTCTTTCAAAAATTCATCTTCCATGGTTTCTTCGATTACGACGACCTTTCCATCAGCTGGGCACAATACCAGGTCATGATCTGGTGTGATAGGTCGTAAAGGAACCCGAAAAAACTGAATGACCAAAAGGAATATAATTAAAGTTGCGGGCGCAACAAAATAGAGCACTTCCACCGGAAGCAGCCAAAAGCAAACCAGGTTTATTCCTGCGAGTATCAATATGGTTACAGCAATAATTGTATTGCCTTCTTTGTGAAATTTCATAAATCAGATTAAGGTCCCGAATGTACGAAAACCATCAGGTAGGTAAACACCATGGGACTTGCCAGCAGCACGCCGTCAAAACGATCGAGAATTCCTCCATGGCCTGGCAGCAAATTACTTGAATCTTTTACATTCGCACTGCGCTTCAGCAGAGATTCTACGAGGTCACCAAATGTCCCGGATATGACGATGATCACACCGAGCGCCAGCCAATGAATGATGCTTAAATCTGCCGTATAGGTAGCAATTGCTACAGCACCTGCCAAAGCAGTAATTCCCCCGCCGATCGTCCCTGCCCACGTTTTTTTTGGAGAAATCCGGGGAAACAATTTACGTTTTCCAAGTAATTTGCCAAAAACGTAGGCACCGGTATCATTGAGCCAAAGAAGCACGAAAAAACCCAACACCACTTCAGGTTGATATTCATTGACGATTTCTTCAAAGGTGAAGACATTCAACAAGGCAAATGGTGCCATGACATAAATAATCCCGATGATGGTATGACCAATATTGGTGAATGGATTCGGGCGCTTTCGAAAAAGCTCATAAATGAAAATGGAAATGAAGAAAGGAATCGCAAGCGAAACGACGTAAATTGGCATGACCTGCAATTTGACGAGCTCGATACTGATATACAACACAGATGCACAAATCACCCCCGTCATTGTTTGGGGATGAACACCACCGATTTTTGCAATGTTGTAATATTCGAGCATCCCCAAAATGCCGACTACATAAAAAAGGGAAGCGAGAGAGTATGGATTCCAGATAATGCAGCCAATCACGACCACCAGGAAAACCAATCCTGTAGAAATACGCAGGAGTAATTCTTTCACAAGGCAGTATCTTCAATAATCTTTTTGGCAGCAATCACGGATTCACTTTTCACAAATATCTCTATTTCTCCGATAGATGGATAAAATGAATCCTGTTTGTTTACCACTATTGCGTTTAATCCTTCCTTTTCGAGAATTTGTCTCACCAATTCCACTGTATGTAGCATGGTGGCACCGTAAATTTTTACCCACCGAGACTCCATAACAGCAATTAGTGCTTAGATCCAGGAATGTTATCGGAAGGTTCGACCGTATGCACTGTATCTTCGGAATCTTCTGAATCCCCGTCGTCTGTTTTATTCGAAACATTCACAGGATTCAGACTGATCGCTTCATTGGGTTTGGTCGTTGGCACCGCATCTGCGACAAGTGGTTCTTCTTTTTCAAAGGGACGACGGCCGAAAATAATCTCGAGATCTTCCTTAAAGATCACTTCTTTTTCTAACAATTGTTGCGCGAGTTTGTCAAGTTTATCTCTGTTTTCACCGAGTATTTTCTTGGCCCTGGCATATTGCACATCGATAATTTTCTTCACTTCACGGTCTATCAACTCGGATGTTTTCTCGCTGTAGGGTTTGGTGAAATTATAATCCGAAGATCCGGAAGAATCATAATAACTGATATTTCCCACTTCTTCATTCAGGCCATAGACCGTAACCATGGCGTAAGATTGCTTGGTCACTTTTTCCAGGTCGCTTAAGGCACCGGTAGTGATTTCGTTAAAAACAACTTGTTCGGCAGCACGGCCACCCAATGCGGCACACATTTCGTCTTCAATTTGGCTTACAGAATTGAGTTGGCGTTCTTCCGGCAAATACCAGGCTGCACCAAGGGATTGGCCCCGGGGAACGATGGTAACCTTCACCAAAGGCGAGGCGTGTTCCAGCAACCAGGAAACAGTTGCGTGACCTGCTTCGTGATAGGCGATAATTTCCTTTTCCCGCTTGGTGATTATTTTGTTTTTCTTTTCAAGGCCACCGATGATCCGGTCTACGGCATCCAGAAAATCTTGTTTAACAACCTGGTCTCTTTGCCGACGGGCAGCTATCAGCGCAGCTTCATTACAAATATTGGCAATGTCGGCTCCACTAAATCCAGGAGTCTGTTTGGCCAGAAATTCAACATCAATCGTCGTATCCACTTTAATGGGGGCGAGGTGAACTTTAAATATCTCCCTTCGCTCGTTGAGATCGGGCATGTCAACATAAATTTGTCGGTCAAACCTTCCGGCACGCATCAGGGCGCGGTCAAGCACATCTGCCCGGTTTGTTGCAGCCAGAATAATTACTCCACTGTTGGTTCCAAAACCATCCATCTCCGTGAGCAGTTGATTCAGCGTATTTTCCCTTTCGTCATTCGCACCCATGCTGGAACTTTTCCCACGGGCACGGCCAATGGCATCGATCTCATCAATAAAAATGATGGCAGGGGCTTTTTCCTTTGCTTGTTTGAAAAGGTCGCGTACACGTGACGCTCCAACTCCGACGAACATTTCGACGAAATCTGATCCTGACAAAGAAAAGAAGGGAACCTGGGCTTCTCCGGCCACAGCTTTCGCCAAAAGCGTTTTACCTGTGCCCGGAGGTCCTACCAACAAGGCACCTTTTGGAATTTTCGCACCAAGTGTGGTGTATTTTTTTGGATTTTTCAGAAAATCAACAATTTCCTGAATCTCTTCCTTGGCACCCTCAAGACCCGCGACATCATTAAATGTCACATTGGTGCCTTTCGTTTTGTCAAAAAGCTGGGCTTTTGATTTGCCGATATTAAATATCTGTCCACCTGCAGCGCCACCACCGCTGATTCTTCTCATCACAAACATCCACACAGCAATCATGATTCCAATGAAAAGCACCCAGGTTAGAAGTTCTTTACCCCATTCACTGCGGGTTTTGTAATCATAAGAGAAATTATGTTCCTTGTTCCATCGGTCGAGTTTTTCCTGAAAACTATCTGCTGGTCCAATATCAAATTTAAAATGAGGCCCTGTATTTTTAGCGCCTGTAATCAGGGGAGATTTAATACGTTTTTGATACTTTTCCTGGCTGAGAGCCTCGCTTTTGAGGTACACTTCGGCCATTTGCTTGTTGTAGATGATTACGCGCTCCACTTCATCCTCTTTCACCATCTCCTCAAATTCGGAGAGGTTAATATCTGTCATGTTGCCATTCCAGTTGAAGAGGTTGAGCGATATAAGCACAACACCAATTATGGCGTAAATCCAGTAGAAGTTGAATGGTTTTTTGGAGTTGTCTCCGCCGCTATTTCCTCCTGAAGTGAACTTATCCCTCAGGTTTTTATATTGGTTTTTTTCTTTATTTTCTTTGGTATCTTTTTTTTCTGACATCTCGTGTTTCTATAACTACAGTTGGTATTCGATTTCCTTAACATCCGCATCAGCCCAAAGTTTTTCAAGATTGTAAAATGATCTCGCTTCTTCTTTGAAAATGTGAACCACTACATCGAAATAATCGAGTAGGATCCATTCGGCTTTATCGGTACCCTCTTTGTGCAATGGGTTTTCACCAATCTTCTCGCTCACTATTTTTTGAACGGATCTGGCGATAGCTTCCACTTGCGTATCTGAGGTACCGTGGCAGATAATAAAAAAATCAGAAACGGAATTGGGCAATTTTCTGAGATCGAGTGCACAAATTTCTTTTCCTTTTACCTCTTGCATGCCGAGTATGACGGCTTCTGCCAGTTTGGAGGATGAATCCTTTGGTTTTTTAATCATTAAGTACTTTTACAATATTCGACAAAATTACGCATTTTCGCCGTTCGCATTCCAATACACTCAAGCGTGCAATGATTTTGATTGGCAACCGCATAACCCGTTTTGAACGGCTGGACTCTACGAGCAACTATGTTGCCAAAGAGCTTGATTCTGGTTTTTACACGGAAGGGACTGTAATTTTGGCGCACTTTCAGACGGAAGGGCGTGGCCAACGCGGCAGTCAGTGGCAGAGTAATTCTGGTGAGAATCTCACTTTCAGCTTTGCTTTGGATGTGGAATTTCTTGCTATGCACGAACAATTTTTGATTGCAAAAGCAGTGTCAGTGGGGATTTCCAGCTATTTATTGGATCATTTGGAGTCATCAGTTTCAATCAAATGGCCGAACGATATTCTGGTGGGAAATAGAAAGATCAGCGGGATGCTGATTGAAATTAAAGGCCAATTTCCTAAATATGCTATTATAGGTGTAGGTCTGAATGTGAATCAGACTGAATTTTCTGTGGGGATCAATGCCACGAGTCTATCTGCAGAAAAAGGCGTGGTGATGAACATTGACCATGTGCTTGACCAACTACTGGCTCATATCAACATTTGGATTTCTCAATTGAGGGAAAAAAAATATGATTTGATTGAAGCGGAATACCGGAAGTGGTTGTATGGCCATCGCGAATGGATTTCTTTTCAGGAACCTTCCCGGAAATTTACCGGAATGATTCAGGATGTCAACAACCAGGGTGTTATGCTCGTCAGATCAAAACAGGGAGGTGCGTTTAGCTTCCGACCAAAAGAGATTACAATCAATTACTAACCTGCTCCGTCAGTCTGTCGGCTATATAGTTGAAGAGATTGGCGAGGGGTTTCTCCACCATCATTTTCAAAAATGGATTGACCTTGGCATTCATTTGCTGGAAAGCTGAGGTTTGCCCGTCGATATCTTTAAGAAAAATTTCCAGTGTAAAAGGGAAAGGCGATTTGTCGCCACTCTCAAGCAAAATGCGTCCTGGAGAATTCATTTCCTTCATTTGCATATCGATGGTCGCTGTACCCTGTACTTTAAAACTGCAATAGTCCGTTCGGCTTTCCCATTCTGTAATCCGATCACCAGGAAGGAGTTTTTCGAAATTATTTAAATCACACAAAAAGTGGAAGACTTTTTCGCGGGGAGCAGGAACCTGAACTGTTTTACTTTCAATTTTCATCTAAAATAATTATGTGCAGTAAACGGGATTTTGGATTTACAATTTCCCAAAAATTGAAAATTATTCGGTTCCTATTTATCCGCAAGGCTTGCACCCCAGGTTTCAGGATTTTCACGCCATTGCTTCAGAGAATCCATTTCGTTTTTGGTGATGTATTCTGATTTCAAGGCTTGATCTATTAAATAGCTGTAGTCCGTCAAGGTGATAAGGGGACAATCCTGAGCAGCAAAATTTTCTTTGGCCTTTTCAAAACCATATGTAAATATAGCGGCCATCCCTTTTACTTCATACCCGGCTTTACGCAGTGCTTCAACCGCTGAAAGGCTGCTTTTTCCTGTGGAAACGAGATCTTCCAAAACCACAACAGACTTACCACTATCGATATGCCCTTCGATTCTGTTTTGCATGCCGTGACCTTTGGATCCATCGCGAACATAAATAAATGGAACTCCCAACTCCTGGGCAACCAGAACTCCCTGCGCAATTCCGCCAGTGGCAACTCCGGCTATTACTTCGGGCTTGCCATATGTTTCCTGAATCACACGAACGAATTCCTGTCGGATGTACGTGCGGATTTTTGGAAATGACAATGTTATACGATTATCACAATAGATGGGAGATTTCCAACCACCCGCCCACGTAAATGGGCGCTGCGGCTGTAATTTTACTGCCTTGATTTGTAGGAGAAATTCAGCTACTTTTAGCGCCGAATCACGATTGGATTGCATACCGGCAAATGTATAAAGTTTTTATAAATGAGAAGGTCGTAATCCTAACGGACAGCTTCGATTTGGAGCTTTTGCAAAATGGTATGCTTTATTTTCAGTACGATGACTTCGAAGAGTTGCACTTTGTATTGGATTTGCTTAATGGCAATGCAGACCTTGAAGGCATCATCATTCATTTCGACGACCTGGATGTGCTTTGGGCCGATTTTCGTGCTCACTTTCGTGAAATAAGGGCTGCAGGCGGTATGGTGTTGAATTCGAATGGTGATTTATTGATGATTCACCGTTTAAAAAAGTGGGATTTGCCAAAAGGTAAATGCGAGAAGCACGAAGATGCGGATGCCTGCGCCTTGCGGGAAGTTGAAGAAGAATGTGGCATTACCGATCTGAAAAATGTTGGTAAACTCATGAATACTTATCACGTGTATAGCCAAGGCGGTTTTCGAATTTTGAAAACTACCGCATGGTATAAAATGAGCAGTGATCAGCTTGCGCTTGTTCCCCAGCGGGAAGAAGATATTGAAGAAGCTATCTGGATAGCACCAGAGAAAATCGATTGGTCCAATATGCCCTCTTATCCGAACATCAAATTGTTATTGGACAGTCATTTAAAATCTACTGACCAATCCTGATTTTGTTTCTCTCGGATATTCTTGACTGAATCCGAAACAATTCAGATTCCAGCCCTTCACTCGGTTTTGGGGTTTGCACACTTCGGGTTACAAGGCCATTTTTATCGATCCATACAGCGTGAGGGATGTTATAAATCCCAAGCTGATCGAGATAATCGTATGGATGAACAGGTGTGGTTTGCCAAAATGGGGATTCGATATTTTGATCGTCCAGTTCTACCTGGATTACCTGAAATGTATCGGGATACTTTTCCTTCAAATTTTTGAGTAATTCTATCTCCTTTTTGCTTTCGGAACTCCAGGATGCAGTGGTAATCAGGTATGTTTGCAAAGTATCGCTGCCACTCCAGGGCAAGACTGAATCTTTCTCAAATTGTAAACCGAGGGCATCGATATGGAAGTCCTTGGTGCGCCGCTGATAATTATCCAGCACGGACTGCGCAATTTGGCTTATTTCGTCGTTGGCATTTGCAGTGATCCAATGCAGTAAGTCTGATAAAGGTTTATTCGTATACTTATTGTTGTACAGGCTTTCGGCAGCAGATTTGACAACAATCAGGTGCCGAAGATCGTCGTCGGAAAGAAAATCATCAGTCAAGAACAATTTATTCAGCGAATCCGGAGTGAGACCCATAGACAGCCGGTTGTGCATAGCAGCGCCTCCAAATCTGTTGTCAAAAGCATTGAAGTACTCCGCAAAGAAAAGATCAAGAAAACCAAACCAAACTGGATTGTTTAAATGCCAGGGTTTGTCTTTCACGTAGGTATCAAACAACACTTTTTTTGAATAGCCGCTGCTCAGCTTCATTTGAGCCAGCGTGTATTTTACATAGGTGTCAATAAAACTGTTAGAAGCGAGAAGTGAGATGGTCCACGTTTGTTCAAATTCAAGGATTTTGTCGCGAATCTGACGGCTACCAATAAGCGACGCATTTTCCGAAAAGAAGTCAAAATATGCGGCATCGAATTGGGCAATCAAAACATTGACATCAGTGGAATCAAGATTGTTAAATACATACTGAAGCTCGCCTTGCTGCCAGGTGTTTACCATGATGGTTTGGTCCCCTGAGCTGATTCCAAGGTTGTACACTTTTCCTGGTTCCAGATATATCGGCGCCGTGTAGCGGTTAATGGCTATCCAGGCCTCCACTATTTCGTCCTTTTTTAATGAAAGTCTAAAATTGCCCGTTTGATCGATGGTCGTGAGGTCCCCGACACTAACTTTTTGCGAAAGCGGATCATTCTGGGTAAAAATTCTGATCTCCTTGCCTTCAAAACCGGCAGCCGAACCCGAAATCACAATTTCCTGACCGAAGCACAAAAAGGAGGTGAACAGTAGAAAACCGAGAAATTTAAAACGAATCATCCAGTTGAATTGAGTTGGGAATAAATTTATTCACGTCACCGCCATTCCTGTAAATGTCGCGCACAATGGATGAACTATAGGCAGCGTATTCCGGTTTTGAGACCAAAAAAATGGTGTCCACTTCGTTTGCAAGTTCGCTATTCATTTGAGCGATGGAACTTTCAAATTGAAAATCTTCCGCGTTTCTCAAGCCGCGAATAATATGTCCGGCACCTTTGGTACGGCAAAAATTTACGGTAAGTCCTTGATAACTATCAACGTCTACTTTATCTTCAAAATTAAAGGTTTGTTTGATCCATTGCATTCTTTGCTCCAGGCTAAACATGTATTTTTTTTCAGCATTGATACCAATGGCGACTACGACGCGGTCGAAAAGGGGAATGGCACGCCTTATGAGGTTTTCGTGACCTTTGGTGATGGGGTCGAAAGAGCCCGGAAATACAGCGATTTTGGCCATTACAGGTTGTTTACAGCATTTCTGACATTCACGCACTTTTGCAATATGCCCTCAAGTTTATCAAGTTGGAGCATGGTAAACGGATCACTCAGAGCTTTGTGCGGTTCGGGGTGAACCTCCAAAAAGAGACCGTCCGCACCTGTAGCAATGGCCGAAATAGCAATGGTTTCGATCAGATCTGGATCTCCGCCTGTTACACCAGATGTTTGATTGGGTTTTTGCACGCTGTGCGTGCAGTCCATCACCACAGGAGCGCCAAGTTTTTTCATGCGATATATAGAAGTGGCATCCACGATCAGGTCGGTATATCCAAAAGTTGTTCCGCGTTCGCAAACCCATGCATTTTTATTGCCAGTGGCATGTACTTTATCGATGGCAAATTTCATGGCTTCAGGGCTGAGAAACTGTCCTTTTTTAATGTTTACCGTACATCCGGTTTCACCCGCTGCGGTGAGCAATCTGGTTTGGCGACACAGAAAGGCGGGAATTTGGAGATGTGTGACATATGGTGCCACTTCAGCGGGTTCGTGGCTTTCGTGGACGTCAGTAATATTGGATATCCCCAATTCATCTCTCACATCGCGCAAAATCTGTAGTGCCTGTTTTTTTTCAATTCCGGTAAAACTATCGAGCTTGCTGCGATTGGCCTTTTCGTAACTGCCTTTGAAAATGTAGGTGATGTCAAGCCGATCACAAATTTCTTTTACGTGACGCGCAATGTGGAAGGCCATGTCTCTGTCTTCAATGGCGCAGGGCCCGGCTATCAGAAATAATTTATTCATTCTTCTTTTGCTTTTTGACCGAGATACCCACTGTGATGGCGCATGGCATACGCTGCTTTGGTAAAACCTATTTTTTCCATGAGCAATACCACCAGGAGGTCTCCCGCTACTGTCATCACGGTGGTGGAAGTTGTGGGCGTTAACCCCAGCGGGCAGATTTCTTTAGGGTCACCGGTATAGAGCACCACATCGGCCTTTTCCGCCAGTTCGGAATCAGCGCTTCCGGTGAGAACGATCATCTTCATTTCGGGATAGAGTCTTCTGGCCAAAAATTCGAGCTCAACAACTTCTCTCGTTTTTCCACTGTTGGATATGGCAAGCAATACATCGTTTTTTTGCAAAACGCCGAGATCTCCATGTTGGGCTTCCGCCGGATGGATGAAAACGGCACATGTTCCAGTGGAACTCAGGGTGGTTGCAATATTGTCGCCGATCTGACCGGCCTTCCCCATACCACTTACCACGACCTTTCCGTTTCGCAAATGGACTTGCTCATAGATCAATTCTACCGCCTGATAGAATGAACCATCGACAGGTATATTTTGGATGGCCTCAATTTCTTTGGCAATCAAATCTTTAATTTTTTGTTGGTCCAACGGCGAAGGGTTTAATTTCGGCCAAAATTAGCCTTTCTAAGCGATTATTTGCCCGACTCAAGTGGCAACTGGAAGAAAGTGAAATTCACGCTGCCGTAGTTTTTATGCAACGCGAAGTTGGGATGGAAAGTGTAGGAGTGTTCTTCGTTGTGCTCCAAAATGAGGAGACCGCCTGGTCGTAGCCATCCGGAATTCAAAATCATGTCAGGAAGTTCAGGAAACCGCGGATCGGCATAAGGTGGATCGGCAAATACCAGATCGAATGAGGCGTTGGGATTTTTAATCAGTTTGAAAACATCTGCTTTTACAATTCTGAGATTTTTTATGCCCCAGGCTTCCACAATACTTTCAAGAAATTTTTTAGAAACGATGTCAATATCTATAGCGATCACACTTTTGGCGCCGCGGCTGATAAATTCCAAAGAGATGCTACCAGTGCCGTAAAACAGATCGAGAACCTCGATCCCGGAAATATTGATTTCCCTGATCAAAACATTAAAAAGCGCTTCGCGTGCAAGATCGGTCGTTGGCCTGGCCTTGATTTTGGGTGGGGGATAAAATTTTCGCCCTTTTAGGGTGCCACTGATCACGCGCATAGCGGCGTGTATAGGCCCAGAAAATGCACCGCATCAAAGTTGGGTTCTGTTAACTTTTTTTTCCCGAAAGGGTTGTCTATTGCTTCCACGTTGGGAAGAAAGGTTTTTAAACCCGTGATAAGTGCTAAATTTTCTGCGGCTTGTCCGACGAGGATGAGTGAAGTACTTTCCGGCAGTTCCAGATTTTTCATTGTGTAAAGAACGTAATATCTTACGTCTTCGGAATGGGAGGTTTCCAGATGATTGGCCAGATGGACTTTTCCGGCTTTAAAAACCAGCACGATAAACTGATTGGCTACCTGATGGATATAGATATGATCGTCTTTCGATAACCCTTGCATTCTTATCGCGATTTCGATGAACAGGCCAGCCGCATGGCGCAGTCGTAACCCGGGATAAAGCTGATCAACAAATTGTTCTGCAAGCAAATCGGCATTATATACAACCACAGCGTTTAGGGCGAGCAGTCGATCATACGTGACAATGCTGTCTTGCCTGGCGGCGGTGGAAAAGAGCAGATATTTTTCTTTTTCATTTTCATTAAATGCCGCTTCAGGGATAAGTGTCCACGCTGCGGAATGAACAATGCCATACAGCGGAGAGAGATGCTCAGAATTTGCGTCAGTTTCATTCGAGGATAGGCGGGGGGATTTGTTGACTGACACAAATTGCTCACCTTCCATATCGGAAAAGTAGTAGGATGCAAAAAAATTGGGCCCGAATTCGAGCCCAACTGATCGCATATTATATTTTTCAGAATGAATCACTTTGTAAAATAAAGTTTCCGGGAAGTTACTCTTTCCAATTGCCTGCAGTATTGGCTTCGGTGAGCGAGCCTACCTTAAGCGGCTCGGCAAATGGTTTTGGATCGAAGGCTTCGAAGACTGGTTGGCGAACACCACCACTTTCAATGGTAGCTGCGTTCATTTCAAAACGGTGATTGGCGAAAGGAACAAATGGAAGAGAATCTACATAAAAGGGAGTTTTTCTCGTTCGTGCATCATCCTCATTGAAGATGTATGTGAGCGCTGTTACCTGTATGGTATCCCGAATGATTAAGCCAGACATCATCGCCTCTTCATCGGTCATTCCTTCCGGCATTGGACTGATTATTCCCAGTTCCCGTGCCATCTCGTCTGTGGGCACGGAGTCAGGCAGTGAACCAAGTCTTTTAATCAGCGTGAGTTCGCCGCTTTTCAGGAAATAAGTGAGGGAGTCAAAAGATGACGCGAAATATCCGTTTTCTTTCAGATAAGCAAGTTGAGCCTTTCGAATATCTTTTAATCTTTGAATAATGTGGGTTTCTATTTTTGTATTTTTCTTTTCATACTCAAGTTGATCGTCGATCACAGCATAGTCCAGGTAAGCAAAGGCCATTGACCCCAGCGCCACTACAACGATGAAAATAACTTGTAAATTCTTGCTAATGATACCTTTGATGTAAAGCAGACTAAGGATTCCAACAATCAAAATCGCCAGGCCACCGAACAAAAACAGTGCTGTCTGATCTTTTGAGAACAATAACAATCCAAGCCCAATGATGATTAATAATATAGGGACAAAATATTTACCTATGACACGACCTACTTCTTGCATGTGCTTAGTTTGTTTTTACGAATGGCAACAAATCTACAATTTTTTTCAAATTGAGTTTTGTGGTTCACGGATATTTCACGAAAGGTCAAAACACCGTAATTTGCGGTATGCCATCCCCATCCTCATATACGCCTTTCCAGGTAAGGGAAAAATTATACAAGAACTTTGGATTTACGCCCACTCCATCTCAGAGTCAGCTTATTGAGGCGCTGTCGAGATTTGTGGTAAGCGAAAAACCCAACTGTCTGCTTATCGTGAAAGGATATGCGGGAACTGGGAAAACAACCATGGTGAATACATTGGTTAGGACACTTGGAGAAATTGGATTGCGTCACGTTTTACTCGCACCTACCGGAAGGGCCGCAAAAGTTTTGGGCAATTACAGCCAGGATCGGGCATTTACCATTCACAAAAAAATATATTTTCCCAATAAAACCAAGGATGGTCGTCTGTTTTTGGCGCCAGCGCAAAATCTGCATCGCAATACCGTATTTGTCGTGGATGAAGCCTCCATGATTGGTTGGGACACTTACCAGGGAGCCCTGGGTGGTAATTTGCTCCAGGATTTATTTGAATACGTCTATAACGGTCAGAATTGTCGGCTGCTGCTTATCGGAGATGGCGCGCAATTACCGCCCGTCGGTAGCGCTGTCAGTCCTGCACTTGATCTCGATTTCCTGAAATCACATTTTACACTTACTGCTGCCACCTGCGAATTAACAGATGTAACCAGACAAAAAGATGATTCCGGCATTTTGGCACTTGCTACCGACGTGCGATTTGCGGTGAGCCACCCGAAAGAGAATCTTCTACCATTTGAAAATCCGCTCAAAGCAGATGTTCAGCAGATCGATGGCCTTGAATTGCAAGATTACCTTGAACAAGCATTTGGCGCGAATGGGCCGGAAGGAACCATGCTCATCACACGGTCAAACAAACGGGCCAACATGTTTAACAAAGAGGTGCGGGCCCGGGTATTTTACCGGGAAGA
>Ga0105044_10006041_pt1 | contig 16634 bp, 15 predicted proteins | sample MAT01_FD_78092 | JGI IMG/M metagenome (GOLD analysis project Ga0105044, IMG submission 78092) | Freshwater microbial communities from Lake Fryxell liftoff mats and glacier meltwater in Antarctica - MAT-01 | ecosystem: Environmental > Aquatic > Freshwater > Ice > Liftoff microbial mat | place... | reverse complement strand
TAACCAAGCCCTTACTGCCAACAAAGCCACCTCATAGCTATCCGCTGCCACAGGAGTATCTGCATCTAGCAACCCGCCGCCCTTCCCAGCCAACTCTGCCACCATTGTTACGTATTCGGGGCTATGCACTTGGCGGACTAGGGATAAAACATCGCCCAGAGGGGTTGGTTGTGACCAGTCTAATTGGGTAGCAAAGGGAGCTTGGTGGAGAGCTTCGACAATGGCGGTGAGACGCTGAGCCCGCTCTGGATGAAACCGTCCAGTGTTGTGGGCAAGAAATCTTTCTGAATAGATGACCGATAGCATGGGGTGGCTCTACTTACTCTTATTAAAATCATTCATCACTAAGTAACACAAAATGGCAAAGGCGATCGCCGCAATGATAACCTGTACGTTCATAAATTCAAAAAATTAGTAATTAATACTTACAGATTAAACAATCTGGCTAATTTTAACAAAGTTGTATCCGTCCTCTATAATAAAAGTTCAGAAATTACTAGATGCGTAACTAAATGATCAATTCCTAGGTAGATTACCGAACAATGACTCGATAAATTCCCAGAACATAATCACAACGCCTAGAAATTAACCTTAAATCCTATGCAGCAGTTTTTCTTGCTTCGGCAACCCCTCGATCGCATTGCTATGGGGCTAATGTTTTGTCTCACAGTGCTGATTGTCCTCATGATTGGGAATGGAGATCATTCCATCCCTAGAGTCCGGGATTTTAGTTGGCAAAACCGTCTAGTTGGGGCGGAGGATGCTGCTTTTATTCTCACCTTTAGCCGGCCAATGGATCAGGCCAGTGTAGAAAGGAGCTTAAGCATTGAACCACCGTTGCCGGGAAAATTTAGCTGGGCGGGGCGGAGAATGGCTTATACACCCTTGAGTCCGACTCCCTACGGTTTAGAGTACAAGCTGAAATTAGCAGGCGCAAGGGATCAGACTGCCACCCTAGATTACTATGCAGGGAATAAAAATCAGGGGCTAATAGACCCATTCTTGGCAGATTTCAAGAGCCGCGATCGAGCTTTTGTCTATATCGGTGTGACGGGGGAAGAAACTGGACGCTTAATCCTGCAAAACCTGACCCAGAATCAAAAGACAATCTTGACCGCTCCTAATCTTGTTGTTAGCGAATTTCAATCCTATCCCAACGCCGATCGCCTCCTATTTAGTGCCATTCCCCAAGTACAACAAAGCCAAAAAGGGATTAACCAGCAACTCTACACCGTGACTACGGGTCTGTTTTTCCCTGCTCCAGAGGAACCACTCCAACCACCGCTCCCCGCCGGAGAAGTGAACCTAGTATTGGATAACAAAGCCTACAATCTCCTCAAATTCGACCTTTCCCCTGATGGCAAGACGATTATTACCCAGAGAATTAATCGGGATGACCCAGCGGATCTGGGTTTATGGAAAGTAGAAAAAAGCAAAAATGGCTCCGATAGTTTATCGACTTTTACTACCCAAAGACTAGAGCAGGCGGGTAGTGGAGAATTTGAGATTACTCCCGATAGTAGCTCGATCGCTGTCCTTCAGGGTCAAGGGGTGGCGATCGTCCCCCTCTCCGTGGAAGCAGCCCAAGATTGGGAATTTTTGCCTAAGTTTGGCAGGGTGATGGATTTTAGTCGGGATGGTGCCGGAGCCGCCATGGTGAAATTTAATACCAACTACACTCGATCGCTCTTCCACGTTACCAACCAAGGCAAGGAAGAACTCCTGCTAGAAACCCTCGGCTCGATCATGGATTGCCAATATCACCCCGATGGGCAGACCCTCTATTGTCTCCTCACAGAACTCATCGAAGGGGAAACCTACACCGAAAAGCCCTACTTAGCAATGATTGATATTGCCACTGCCAAAATCAGACCCCTCCTCATATTTCCCGATCAACGCAATATGCGGATGAGCCTGTCCCCCGATGGCAATGCTCTCCTGTTTGATTCTCTAGTCACCATGCCGCCAGAAAATGATTTAGGGCTGAGGACTAGGGATGGTCAAGAAATTGCTAAAGGGAGTCTCTGGGCTTTACCCCTGAATAGACTCCAAGTAGACCAGCCGGAGGTACTGCCAGAACCAGAAGAACTGCCCCTAGCAGGCTATCATCCCCTGTGGTTGCCCTAGTAGCTAGTCCTTAAAGATTCTAGTATTTGCTGGTGATTATTTGCTTAATTATTTGTCAGTTGTCAAAGTTTCCTGTTGCAAGCGATAGATAATGCTGTTGGGATTGAGTTGGGTGATGATTTCTTGGATGACGGTGTTGGCTCCTAGTTCTCCCCAAGTACAACCCTGTTGGAGATAGGTCTGGGCAGCTTTTCCCACCAGATAGGCTCCATAACCAGCCATGGTTCCCTGGACGATCGCCGCACTGCCATAGCTAGTAATTCCCCCCAAGCCTTCGCCGATCAAGGCTATCCCTTTCCCCAAACCAAGGAACAGATTTCCGGCAATTTCCACTAGAAATAAATAACCAGAACTAACGATAATTTTTTGCCAGACCTTGGCGGCTTCGTAGCTGGTAATGGGTAGCCCGTAGAGCTTGGCAAGACTGCGAATTAGGGCTAAATCCGTGAGGAATCCCCCAGCCACATCGAGGACAGCGAAGGGATTGAGACCGACGGCGGCGGATTTGTACTGAACATATCGCCAGATCAGGGCTTCGGCTTGATGAGCGGTGGTGTCGATGATTTTGTTTGCCATGGTATTTTGCAGGTCTCTAGCTTGGACAAGGGCATTGAGGGCGAGGAGCGATCGACCGGATTCGTTGAGGAGTTGGAGGATTTTCTGCTGGAGTTCGTCAATCTGGGGCGGGAGTTGTTCCCACGTTTCTGTCACAGTGCCGTCTAGAGCTTCAATTCTCACCGGGATCGGGACGGGAGCTGCCGCTACCATGACAATATCTTCTGGCAGGAGAGGATCGGGAATCGGATCAGAAATAGTATGAAAAATATGATCGGGAATATCAATTCTTTCTGGGGAAATGTTGTGAGCAATGGCAATGTTTAATTTGTGGAGTTGCTGACAGATTTCTCGGCGATCGGTTTCTGGGTAAAGATCGATCTTGTTAAATACCAAAATTATGGGTTTATGGTGCGATCGCAAATCCCGGAGAGCTTGATACTCAGTACGGGTAATATCTCCAGCTACAACAAAGAGAATTAGATCTGCTTGCTGGGCGACTCGGCGAGCCATGTCTGCTCTAGCAGCTCCGGCAATTTCATCAAGTCCGGGAGTATCAATTAGTTCTACTTGCACCTTGGGACTGGGCTGCCAGAGGATCGATCGAGGAGCTTGAGTTACGCCGTTAGTTGCCCCAGTTGGCAAAATATTCTGCCCCACCAAGGCATTCAACACCGCAGATTTTCCCCGACTCACCAACCCAAAGGCAGCCACCCGAATTAGGCTCTGGTCAAGTTTTTCTAAAACCCGTTGCAGGGCAGCAATTTCGGGGTCGATCGCCAGCCCCAACTCTATATTTTCCCTAGTCTTTGGCAGATACCAAGCCAACGCCTGCCGGATGCTTGCCTTGGCCCGGTTATAGTTTTGTTCGCCTAGTTGGTTCGCAGGAAGGCTCATGATTTTAGTTCTAACTTTCTGATGCTAACCTTACCAATACTCTATCCATTCTAACCTTGCCAATCCAACTACAATCTCTTGAAAATAGCTCGATAGACTGGTTCCCCACGGGAGAGGGTGGAAGTTTCTCGTTCTGTCGCCACTGGAAAGGGATTCGGAGTTTGGAGCCACAATTGCCGGAGCTTTGATTCTGGAGTGATTTCCAACTTAGCTTCTGGATTAAGCTCTAGATCATATCTTGTAACTTCTGGAATAACTTCTGGAAACTGATAGCTAAAAGCTGGATGGGCTTGGAATCGATCGAACATCTCCTGCTCCATCACCTCCACATCTGACTGCAAAAACACCAGACCCCCCGGTTGCAAATACTGAGCCAACAGTTCCACCACCTCTGGCTGGACTACCCTGCGTTTGAAATGGCGATTTTTGAACCACGGATCCGGAAATTGAATGCTGACTCTAGCTAGACACGAACCGGGGAGGGATTGCAGAATTGGGGCGAGGGAATTATTGGCATTACAAAAGAGATAGCACAGATTAGTTAACCCAGCTAGTCGTTTATGTTGGTTCGCAGTATCTACCAAGGGCTGGCGAATTTCTAGACCCAAAAAGTTCCACCCCGGCTCTGATGCTGCCATACGCAACAAAAAATCCCCCCAGCCACAGCCAATATCCAGATGGAGGGGACTTTGGAGATTAGCAAAAATAGCCGACCAATCAGGAGGATCGATCGGGGTAGCATATTTATTTGCTAGGGGATTGACGTGCTGACGGACTCTGACTCTTGCCACTGAATAATACTGATAATTAGGTACTTAGTAAGTAATAATAACTAACCAACACACTTTAAGGTATTAATTTGCATCGCTTCAGAAACAAAGCAAACACCACCAAAACGATTGAGAACTGGTTTAATCTCCTCTTCGATCTGGGCTATGTTCTCCTCTTGACAGAAACAAAGCACGTAAGCATTGCTGGTACTTGTGTCTACCAAGTCATCGTCAGTAGTGCTTCTTTGTCCTCGACCGACTACATTCCGAATAACGGTGTAGCCGGGAACTTTAGCTTTGTCAAGGATGCGTAAAAGCCGATTCAATTCTTGAGAGTTGGCAATGATTTCGATTCTTTTCACAGATTCCATAAAATTATGACCAAAATAATTTAATGACGTACAAATATAAGGGGATACCCACGATGATATTAAACGGGAAGGTGACAGCTAAGGCAGAGGAAACATATAAACTAGGATTTGCCTCCGGTACCGTCATCCGCATGGCAGCAGGAACAGCAATGTAGGAAGCACTAGCACACAAGACCGCAAATAGGAGAGAATCACCTTGACTCATCCCGATCAATTTTGCTAACCCAATGCCGAGTCCAGCATTCACCACTGGAATTAAAATTGCAAAGCCAATCAGGAAAAATCCGGTTGTTTTTAGATCCTTGATTCGCTTGGCAGCAACTAATCCCATATCCAAAAGAAAGAAAGTTAAAACTCCGTAGAACATTTCTTGGGTAAAGGGACTAAGCACTTCCCAGCCGTGTTCTCCTGTCAAAAGACCAATCACGAGGCTACCGACCAACAAGAAAACCGAACTGTTTAAGAAGGCTTCCCGTAATACTTCAGACCACTCAACCTCTCGATCGTTCTCTTTGCCACTGGTAGCTAACTTCACCAAAATTAGACCGACAATGATCGCTGGAGATTCCATCAAGGCCAGAGCAGCTACCATGTAACCCCCGTAGGTAATATCTAGCTGTTGGAGGAAGGAACCCGCCGTAATAAAAGTCACTGCGCTAATAGATCCATAGGTCGCTGCGATCGCCGCTGCATTGTAAATATCTAGCTTGATTCGCAACAGAAAAAATGTATAGATGGGGACGACACAAGCCATGAAAATAGCCGCCAAGATAATTAAAATTACCTCCCGGCTCAAGCCACTTTTGATCAGTTCGACCCCACCCTTAAAACCAATGGCAAAGAGAAGATATAGGGAGAATAACTTTGGTAATGGCGAGGGAATTTCTAAATCTGATTTCACAAATACCGCCAACATACCTAAAAAGAAAAATAATATTGGTGGGTTGAGAATATTGGAAACTATTAGGTCAAAGTCCATAGGTATACAAAAAAGCTAATCCTTGTAGGATATTAAATTAAAAAAATTAAATGGAAAAGCCTTAGATAATTTCAAACTGATGATGTCAAACTAGTGATTTCAAGTTAGTGATTTCAAGTTAGTGATTTCAAGCTATTTAACTCTAGCAGCATTGGCAACCTGCTCGACAGTATCATTAGCCAAGATTTCTAGGGTAGCGATCGCCTCAGCACTGCCCAATTTCTTGAGAGCCTCCGCCACTCGATAGCGCATCTGCCAATCTGGATTATCAGCATGGGGAATTAATAAGGGAACTGCTCTCACGTCTCCCAATTCGCCGAGGGAACCAATAGCAGCGGTTTTGATTAATTCATTTTGGGAAGTAATTGCTTCAGTCAACAAGGGGAACGATCGAGGATCACCCAACTCTCCCAGAGCCGCCACAATACTAAACTGCACCAACCATTCTGAACTAGTTCGATAAAGAAACTCTAGGTCTGGATAGGCTTCCCGCATTTGCAAAGCTCCCATAGCATCCGCTGCCGCCGCTTGAACATCTGGCTCTGGGTCTTGGATCAGGCGATCGTGAAGGAGTTGAAAAGTAACTGCCAAGTCTTCTGGTCCCAAGGTATCCAACTGACTTACCGCCGCATAGCGGACTCTCACCTGGGGATCTACTATCAAGGGCTGGATTAACTCAAAAGCCGTGGCTCGATCGAGTTGCCGTAGTTGATTTACTCCCCGCAACCGATGCCCAAAATCTTCCGAGTTTAATAATTCCTTAATGCTATTAATATCCATAAATAAACCTGCAAATTTTAAAAAATTAAAAGCCAATTATAAACTAGATTAAAAATCAAACTTTAAACTTCAAACGAAACTTTAGATTAAACTTCAAACTCAACTCATTAGCTAAAACTTCCTGAATCTTTCCTTTTAAAATCTTCTGAAATATCTTGCTGAATATTTTCAAGTCCTTGGGTAGAACTTATTAATCCTGAACTCCCAAGAAATTAAATCAGACTAAATCTGCCGCCATCGCCCGGATAATATCACCCCGTGTGAGGATACCCACCAATTTTTCGGCTTCATCTAAAACAGGTAAGCGATGAATCTTTTTTTGTTGCAAAATCTGGGTAGCATCTCGGATAGATTTATCTGGATGAATACTAATTACGTGGCTAGTCATTACTTCTCCCACGGTTTGTCCCAGAGCTTTATGGATTTCTTGATCATACTTCAGAGGATTTTGGAGATAAATAATGCTATCCAGAACCATAACGTAGGGAGGCTTTTCTGCCCCAGTTTCCTGCCACATGAGATCAGACTGAGAAATAATCCCCACTAATTTTCCCTGCTCATCAACTACGGGCAAGCCACTAATATGATGCTCCGCCAAAAGTTGAATGGCTTCTTTGAGAGGAGTAGAGGGGGTAACGGCGATCGGGTCACGGGTCATAATCTCAGCAACAGTTTTGGTCATAGTCCTACCTAATCCTCTGGAGTTTTTGTTGATCTGCTCAGAATTTGCCCTAGTCAGGCTCTAGCTAAGATTTAAATTTAGCCGGAATTTTATCTAAGGTTCTCTAGAATTATTAGAGATTATTTAGATTATTTAGATTTTTTATAATGATCTTAAAGTTATTTTAGGTTAGCTTGGTAACACCTAGGTTATAAGTTATGTTGAGAGAGTTGAGGCGATGACCATGGGTAATCTCAAGGCTTTTTATTGAACCTCAAAAAAATCTAGCCCCTAGTCAGAGTCTTTAGGCTCTTAATTTGGTTACAAACAATCTAATACAAGGGTGCTTCTAGCTGATTAAAAGGGACAAAGCATTCTGTATAGAGCAGAATTGGTTTATTGCCAAAAATCAACTTACCTCGGTGGGATTGTCGATCGATCACCACCCCCACAGGTCGTTGCATTTTCTCTGGATGAATTTCGTAATACGTCCGATAAATCTGGCGAGCTGCCCGGAGAACCGCAGGATCCAAAAGTACCGATGGGGTAGCTGGCTCGTAATTGTTCGATCGAGTAGGGGAGGAACTGACCATAGGAGTATTGGGGGTAGAGGGGAAGGAGGTAGGAGGGGAAGGAGGTATAGGGATGTACAGGGATGTAAGGGGAGATAAAGAATTATTGGGGAGGAAATATTATTAAGTTTTTTGGGGTTATTTTTGGAGTTAATTGTTAGGAATTGGGGTAATTGTGAATGGTGGGAATAGAAAGACGAGATTTATAGATTTATTAATTTATGGCTGAATTTGGATTGAATCTAGATTAAATCTGGGCTAAGTATAGGATGAAAATTATTACTTAGCCTGTTTTCAATTGGTTTTGTAGGTTTCTTATAAATATCTTAAGAATATTCTAGCTAAATTTCTGATGAATTTTCGATAAAGATACTAAACATCAAATAACATTTGAGTCATATAATTTTCTGCCCACTCTTGACCAAAGGCTTTTTCTAGAACTCGGCGGGTTTTATCATTTTGTTGTTGTTTGTGGCAGTAGTATTGCTGTCCGGGGAGATAAGTTCCCGTGGCTTCCGGCTGACTTTGGCTGGCTTGGGTGCAATGGATGGCTAAGTATTGATTTACTCTGGCTAAAAACTGCTCTTCTTCTTCGAGACCCGGACGGATAAATAGACAAAAGGGAGAGAAAATATCACCCCATTCAGGTACAGCTCGGACTTGGCTAAAACTATGGGGAGGCAGTTCCTGAAGTTTTTGAGTATAGACATCGGGTAAAGTTCGATCGAGGGTAACGGGAGAAAGATCAATAATTGCTGCACTAATACCACCCTTCTTGCTTCCTACCAAATCTGCTCCCAGAATCGGCAACCCATACTCCGGGCGGGGAAACATAACACAATGAAGAATATCGAGGTTATTTCCAACTTGGGCTAGTTCGAGGTGGAGCTTGCGGAATTGGGGGGTTTGGTAGCAGACATTTTCAATTACCAGCCTTTCGCCTTCTAACTTGCCTTCCACATAGCCCAAGCCTTCAGGAATTTGGTAGGGAGAGAGGTCTAGATATTTGTGCCAAGATGCCTCGATCGCCTCTGCCATCTTTTGAATTAGGGGATGTTGGTGCGATCGCAAATCAGAAGTAGGCGCAGAATTATCGCTAGATGTTTTATTCAGATCAACATTAATATCAGTCATAGAATTTCAAAGGTTTTAGATATCTACAAAAAAAGATGGGCAAGATTACCCACCTTAGAACGAACCAAGAAAACTTATTAGCCTAGGAGGGCTTTCGCTCTGGCGACTACATTCTCAACGGTGTAGCCATATTTTTCGAGGATCACATTCCCCGGAGCCGAAGCACCAAAGCCTTCAATGGCAATCATATCTCCACCGTCGCCGATATAACGATGCCAGCCAAAATTAGAAGCAGCTTCCACCACGAGGCGCTTAGTTACAGTCTTGGGTAGGACAGATTCTTTGTAGGCAGCATCCTGCTCTTCAAATAGCTCCCAACAGGGCAGAGAGACAACTCGGACTTTCTTACCAGCTTCCCGTAACTGTTTAGCAGCATCGACACAGAGGTACAACTCACCACCAGTCCCAATCAGGATGATCTCAGGAGTGCCTTCAGAATCAGACAGGATGTAACCCCCAGTGGCAACTTTCTCAATGGTTGTGCCTTCTAGGTTGGGTAGGTTTTGGCGAGAAAAGGCAAGGAGAGAAGGACGTTTTTTGGCAGCAACGGTGTTCTCGATCGCCACCTTGTAGGCTCCAGAGGTTTCATTGCCATCAGCAGGGCGGAAAACGAGGATATGAGGAATTGCTCGCAAAGATGCTAAGGTTTCTACCGGTTGGTGAGTGGGGCCATCTTCACCTAGAGCAATGGAATCGTGGGTCATCACGTAGATCACCCCAGCTTCAGCGAGGGCAGAGAGGCGAATTGCGCCCCGCATATAGTCAGCAAAGACCAAGAAGGTTGCACAGTAAGGAATTAAGCCGCCGTGGAGGGCTATGCCATTACAGATAGCTCCCATGCCGTGTTCCCGGACTCCAAACTTGAGGTTCCGATTAATGTACTGTCCTTTTTGGAAATCCCCTGTCCCCTTGAGTTGGGTGTAGTTGGAGTGGGTGAGATCCGCAGAACCACCCAAGAGTTGAGGGACGCTGCCAGCGATCGCATTCAAAGTAATTTCCGAGTGTTTGCGAGTTGCCAGCCCCTTATCTGCTGGGGTGTAGGTAGGCAGGGATTTTTCCCAACCTTGAGGCAACACACCGCTCAAGAAGGCTTCGTACTGAGCCGCCTCCGTAGGGTACTTGCTCTTGTAGGTAGCATAAACTTCATTCCACTCTGCCTCGGCATTTGCGCCTTTTTCTACGGCTTTGCGGAAATGGGCAAGAGCATCAGGGGGAAGTTCAAAAGGAGGAAATTCCCAGCCGAGATTCTTCCGAGTCAGTTCCACTTCACTAGCTCCCAGCGCTGCCCCGTGGACATCGGCGGTATTACCCTTGTTGGGAGAACCATAGCCGATCGTGGTGGTGACTTTAATCATGGAAGGCTTATCCGTGACAGATTTAGCTTCGGCGATCGCCCGGGCAATTCCTTCTAGGTCTGTATTGCCATCAGCAACATGGAGAACGTGCCAACCATAGGCTTCAAATCTTTTGCTCACATCTTCCGTGAAAGAGACATCCGTGGAGCCATCAATGGAAATATGGTTGTCATCGTAGAGGGCGATTAACTTCCCTAAACCCAAGTGACCAGCCAAGGAGCAAGCCTCACTAGAAACTCCTTCCATGTTGCAGCCATCCCCAAGGATCACGTAGGTGTAGTGGTCAACAATGGTAGCCTCAGGTTTATTGAACCGAGCAGCCAAATGGGCTTCTGCCATTGCTAAACCCACACCGTTGGCAATCCCCTGCCCCAAAGGTCCTGTGGTTACTTCCACCCCAGAGGTCATAAAGTTTTCTGGGTGTCCGGGGGTTTTGGATTCCCACTGCCGGAACTGTTTGATGTCATCAAGGGTGACGCTATCGTAACCAGTCAAGTACAAAAGAGCATACTGGAGCATACAGCCGTGCCCTGCCGAGAGGACGAAGCGATCGCGATTTGACCAAGTAGGATTCTTGGGGTTAAACCGCAGGAACTGATCCCAGAGGACAAACGCCATGGGTGCAGCCCCCATAGGGAGACCGGGGTGTCCAGATTTTGCTTTTTCAACGGCATCGATCGCCAAAAATCTAATGGAATTAATACAAAGTTCTGATAGAGACTGGGTTGCTACTGGCATAGTAATTGGGTATTTGAGTTTGAATATATTTTAGGTTTGTGAATATTTTCTCATGGCAATGGTGACATTATGCCCCCCAAAGCCAAAGGAATTAGATAGGGCTACTTCTACCGTGGCTCGGCGGCTGGTATGGGGAACGTAGTCTAGATCGCAGAGAGGATCAGGGTTATCTAAGTTAATCGTGGGGGGGATCTGGTCATTTGCCACCGCCATGATGGTTGCCACTGCTTCGATACCGCCAGAACCACCCAAAAGATGACCAGTCATAGATTTGGTAGAACTAATCGCTACTTTGTAAGCACTTTCACCAAGGGCTTGTTTGATTGCAGCGGTTTCCGTACTATCGTTGGCTTGGGTACTAGTCCCGTGGGCATTGATATAGCTAACTTGGTCAGGAGAGATTCCAGCATCTTTCATGGCTAGCCGGATTGCCCTAGCGGCTCCATCTCCTCCCGGTACAGGGGAAGTCATGTGGTAAGCATCACAGGTCATTCCATAGCCAATCATTTCGCCATAGATTTTGGCTCCCCGGCTGAGAGCGTGTTCTAGCTCTTCTAATAAAAGAATTCCAGCTCCTTCTCCCATGACAAAGCCATTGCGATCGACATCAAAGGGACGACAGGCCTTCTCTGGTTCCTCATTCCGGGTAGACAAAGCCCTCGCTGCTGCAAAACCCGCAAAGGATAAGGGAGTTACCGCTGCCTCTGTGCCTCCACAGATCATTGCTTGAGCAAAGCCTCTCTGCACCATGCGGAAGGCATCACCCACGGCATTAGAACCTGCCGCACAGGCTGTGACAGTACAGGTATTCGGTCCCTTGGCTCCGGTGTGAATTGCGGTTAATCCTGCTGCCATATTGGCAATCATCATTGGGATCATGAACGGGCTACAGCGATCGGGCCCCCGGTTGAGGTAAATTTCCTGTTGATCTTCCAGGACTTTCAAACCACCAATCCCCGTACCAATAATGATCCCCACCTGTTCGGCATTCAGGTCAGTGATCTGAAAATCAGCATCCGCAAGGGCTTGTTTACTGGCGGCTACAGCAAATTGGGCAAAACGATCCATGCGCTTTGCTTCTTTTCTTTCTAGATAATCGTGGGGGTCAAAACCCTTGACTTCTCCAGCAATGCGGCTATCATGGCGAGCAGGGTCAAAAAGAGTAATGGGAGCGATGCCGTTCCGCCCACTAATCAAACCCGCCCAGTAGTCCGCTAGGTTGTTTCCTAGGGGAGTAATCGCCCCCAAACCAGTTACTACAACCCGTTTTAGTTCTACGCTTGTCATAATATGTAAAGGGTTTTGGTTTCCATGCTCATGTCAATGTTCCGGGTGAGAGCGATTCTCTAATCATCACAATTTAAAAAAATCTAATAAAAAAATCTAATAAATTTAATTAAAAGAATCTAACTAAAAAAGGCTACACCAACACCAATATTCCGAGATAGGCTCGAATTTAGGCAGAGATTTCTGTTTTGGCAATGATGTAATCTACAACTGCTTGAACGGTAATAATTTTCTCAGCAGCTTCATCGGGAATTTCGATATCAAAAGCTTCTTCGATCGCCATAACTAGCTCTACAGTGTCTAGGGAGTCAGCGTTCAGGTCATTGGCAAAGTTGGCTTCCGGGGTAACTTTTTCTGGTTCTATCTCTAGTTGAGCAGTTACTATTTCTTTTACTTTTGCAAAAACGTCGTCTTGAGTCATAACTATGTACTTATTTAAATTTAGGTTGTTGATTTGATCCCCAACTTTGAGGGACATCTTCAGCATTTCTTTATCTTATCCGAAAGGGGTATGGAATTATCAGCCAAAGCCGTCAGTTATTTTTGTTACACTAAACAACCTAAAACTAGACCAAAGCTACGGCTGGTTGCGGAATATTCCAACGTCCCACGGCTCTGCCAATTACCCCTAATTCGCCCATGAGTCGATCGAACTTCTCTGGGTTGAGGGATTGGGGCCCGTCAGAAAGAGCCTTGGCTGGAGTCGGGTGGACTTCGATCATCAGAGAATCTGTGCCGGCGGCGATCGCAGCTAGAGCCATGGCGGGAACGTACTCCCATTTACCCGTACCATGACTAGGATCAATCATGATCGGCAGGTGAGTCAATAGGCGTAGTACTGGAATACAAGCCAAATCTAAGGTATTGCGAGCATACTGGCGATCAAAAGTCCGAATTCCCCGCTCACAGAGAATTACATTAGGATTTCCTGCTGCGAGAATATACTCTGCTGCCATCAACCAATCTTCAATAGTAGCTGCCATCCCCCGCTTCAACAGCACTGGCTTCTCCTGCGCCCCAACTTTCTTGAGGAGGGAGAAGTTTTGCATATTTCTTGCCCCCACTTGGATCACATCTGCTACTTGCACAATTTTATCGAGGTCAGCAGCATCCATGACTTCGGTGATAATTCCTAATCCAGTGGCTTCTCTAGCAGCAGCAAGGAGATCCAATGCGCTCTCTCCATGTCCTTGGAAAGCATAGGGAGAAGTTCTGGGTTTGTAGGCTCCGCCCCGGAGGAATTGCGCCCCTGCTGCCTTAACTCGCTTGGCTGTGGCGATGATCATTTCTTCATTTTCGACAGAACAGGGACCAGCAACTACAGAAATGGGATGGTGCTTGCCGATCGCCACTTTCCCAGCAGGGGTATTTACCCAAACTTCGCTATATTCACCGTTTCTATACTCTAGGGAAGCTTTCTTAAAGGGCTGTTCCACTCTTAGCACCTGCTCGACCCAAGGGCTAAACTCCTTTAATTGCATATTGTCTAGTTCCGCTGTCTCACCCACCAGACCAATTACTGTTTTGTGTTTACCGACAATCCTTTCTGGACTCACGCCAAAAGTAGTAGACAATTCTTCACAAACCCTTTCCAACTCAGCTTCAGGAGTCCCGACACGCATGACAACAATCATGATTTTGATCCTTTAATATTTAAGATTCTTGATATTTAAGTTTAGATACAACTTAGGTACAACTTTATAGCTATTATTCATGACTCCAGATTAATTCTGAAGATTGCTTTAAATTAATTCAGATTCTTTAATAGAACTTACGCACCAATACTATTGTTGGGTTTTTAGTATTACGTCTGCTTTTCCTCCAAAATCTACTTCAAGCTCTTTTGCCTTGCTTCCTGCCAAGCTCCCACAAGACGCTGGAAATTAATGGCGAACTCTTGCCAGCCCAAGATACTACCCGGCACATCTTCTTCCCAAGAGGCAGAAATTACCCCGTAGCTCAACCCCAGAACGCCCAATCCAAACCAGCCCATACTCACTAGTAGCACCGCCGTATTCGGCAGACTAAACAGGTCGTTGATGACTAGGAAATAGCTACCCAGAAAAGTTAGTACTCCCATTAGGATCGGGAAACCCGATAGAAATATCATTCGCTTGACCATCCGGTTACTCACAGCTTCAGGAATTGCCAAATCCTGACGATCGAGGGGAGCTTTTTTCAGCTTCTGCTCTAAGGGTTTTGCTAATTTTTTCTCCGGCTTCCCCTGCTTTTCCTTCCTAGGCAAAGGCTTGGGAGTTTTTGCGATCACCTTGTCAGTAGTTTCCGAAGGAGCTTTGGGACGTTTCTTGCGGGGTTCAAAGGGGAGACGGTCTGGGGATGGCTCCGGCATAAATAGCTCCTTACGTTTGAAGTTCATTTAAACTTTCGCTTAAACTCTGGGCTTAAATTCTGGGCTTGAATTTTAGACTTAAATTCTAGATGTCGCTAAAATCTGGCTTAACCCCGGATTCCAAGACGCTGAATTAGGGCTGTGTACTTGCTAGAATCTTTCTTTTGAATGTAGCTCAGTAAGCGCTTACGCCGTCCAATCATCAGCATTAGGCCCCGCCGGGAAGCATAGTCTTTTTTGTTGGTTCTGAGGTGGAGGCTAAGACGACTAATTTTTTCTGAGAGAATTGCTACTTGAACTTCAGGAGATCCGGTATCAGTTTCATGAACCCGGTAATTTTCCATGATTTCTTGCTTGTTTTCTTGGGTCAAACTCATAAATTTAAGGTAGGTAAGGTACTTAGTTAATTTAGTTAATGTAGTTAATTAGGTATTGAGCAGAGTTGGCAATCCTCTGATAGCAGATGATAGCAGAGAGTTTTTTTTAAGATTCTAATTTTCAAGACTCTAAATCTATGCCCCGGCTTAAATTACCACGGTTTGATTGTGAGTCAGGTTCGATCGCTCAATTTACCAGATTTAGTTCAGTGAGGCCTCTATGATTTTCTAGGAAGTTCTGAGTTGATCCTGGGCAGGTAAAGAGCTAAAGGTCTTGCCAAGCCTCTGTTTAGGGATTTTCCTAAGTTCAGATAGCTCTTAGAAATCTTAAAAATGAGCTTCAAGGTTTTAAATAATAGCGCCATTTCCACAAATTCCATACTACTATACAACCAGCTTTTTGCGGAGAAAACACTCCTGAAAATTGCAAGGTAGCTCATACTAGAAGAGATTCAGCTTGAATACGCAGAAGTATCCTGTAAATAATTAAATAATTAATGATTAGTTACCTCCGGGGCGTTCCCATAGAAGCCAAAGTGATTGGCAATCGGGCTGTGGTGATTTTAGAAGTAAATTCCCTCGGTTATGAGGTACAAATTCCGCCGAGAATTATTCCCCTGTTGCCCTTGGGTGAGAGTTTACAGGTGTTTACTCATCTGCAAATACGGGAAGAACAACCCTATTTGTATGGATTTACGAGGGCGATCGATCGGGATTTATTTCGGCAATTAATCACTGTGAGTGGTGTGGGGGCACAGGTAGCGATCGCCCTGTTGGATAGTTTAGAAATTGAGCAGTTAGTAGAAGCAATTGTGACTAATAATATTAAAATTCTCACCCAAGCTCCCGGTGTTGGCACAAAAACCGCCGAACGCCTTGCCCTAGAACTCAAAACCAAACTTGCCAAGGAATACAAACTCACTGGACTGCCAGCCAATCGAGGTTCCCTCCAAAACCCAGCCCTTCAAGAAGATGTAGAAATGACCCTCCTTGCTTTGGGTTATAGCCCAGTAGAAGTTGACCAAGCTCTAACGGCCTTGAGTACCGATGCTCAACTCCAAGCAAATCCCCGTGCCGAAGATTGGATCAGGAAAGCGATCGCCTGGCTAGCAGATTAGTAGAGACGACTTAATACATAATCCGTCAAATCTATCAATGCTTGGCGAGGCTCCGATGGGGGCAAATCCTTGAGTTCTTGGACGGCGATCGCTGCGTATTTTTTTGCCATTTCCTGCGATCGAGCAATGCCCTTACTTTCCTTCACCAAAGCCAGAGCCTCTTCCAAATCTCCCTCTTCCTTAAATTCTCGTTCGATCAACACTCCCAAGTAGGGCTTTTCTTCTAGGGCAAACAACACCGGAGCCGTGAGGTTACCACTTGCCATATCTGCCCCGGCGGGTTTACCTAGGGTTTCGGCAGAGCTAGTAAAATCAAACACATCATCTACTACTTGAAAAGCCAAGCCCAGATTTCGCCCATACTCGTAGAGATGATTAGCCATAGCTTCAGAGACACCACTAAGAACCCCTGCCGCCTTGGCACTATTGGCAATCAGGGAAGCAGTTTTGGAGTAGGACTTTTGAATATAATCTTCTAGGCTAATTTCGATATCAAAGCCGCTCAAACTCTGTTGAATTTCCCCCTCCGCCATATCCATGATCACCTTAGATAAAAGCTTCAC
>Ga0105044_10006040_pt1 | contig 16635 bp, 12 predicted proteins | sample MAT01_FD_78092 | JGI IMG/M metagenome (GOLD analysis project Ga0105044, IMG submission 78092) | Freshwater microbial communities from Lake Fryxell liftoff mats and glacier meltwater in Antarctica - MAT-01 | ecosystem: Environmental > Aquatic > Freshwater > Ice > Liftoff microbial mat | place... | reverse complement strand
GTGCCGTGAGATCGCCGAGAAGATCCACGACCAGGTCATGGGCATCCGGCTCAGCGTCGGTGCCTGAACCTCCCCTTTCCTGCTTTTTCCTTGTGTTCCACACCGATGGTGGATACCGTGGCGATGATGGAAGCGATGGTGGACGATCAGCTGATCGACATCCCACCTGATGTGCTCGCCGAGCGGGAACGCCTTGGCCTCGACTCCCGCGACGAGGTCTGGGTCGGCGTCCTGCACATGAACCCGCCACCGAGCAACGAGCACAGCCGTGTCCAGCACGAGATCTTCCTCCTCCTGCACGGTCTCGCTCGGCCGCTGGGGTTGGACGTGCGCATGGAACTGGGCCTGTTCGACCCGGCGTACGCCGCGCCGTTCAACTTCCGCGTGCCCGATATCACGGTGTTCGATCCCGCCGTCGCCACCGTCCGGGGCGCTGACGGCCCGGCGAGCCTGGTGGTCGAGGTGCGGTCCCCGGGCGACGACTCGTTCGAGAAGCTGCCGTACTTCGATGCAATGGGGGTCGGCGAGATGCTGATCGCCCACCGAGACTCCACCTGGGTCCGCCACTGGGTGCGCGCCGGAGACCGCCTCGTGGAGTCCAATCCCGCCGATGGTCGCTACCGGCTGGCGTGCGTTGGGCTGACCATCTGGTCCAATGGTCGCCGGCTGTCCGTCGAGGTCGACGGCCGCCCGACCCAGTTGTAGCGCTCGAGCGGCGGCGCGGCTCCGGTCAGATCTTCTTGAGGGCGCTCATCAGGCGCTTGAGCGTCGAGACCTTGACCTCGCCCTCCACCTCGTCGGCCTTGAAGGCCACGTCGAGCACTTGCGTGTCACCGCGGCGCTTCTTCTTCGAGTTGCCGCCGCCACCGCTCCCGCTACCGCCCATCTCGGGGTCGTCGATGAACTGGGCGTACAGGTCGGCGAGCCACGCCGCGTTCGGGTCGGCCGGGCGCGGGTCGTCGAGCGACGTGGGCTCGATGACCTCGTGATGCAGCGCGTTGCCATCAGCCACACGACGCTTCTCATCCCAGCTGCTGTCCTCGATGGGCGCCTCGTGGTCGATTTCGACGAGGTCGGCGACCGCAGCTACGGCGGGGGCACGCTCACCATCGCCGGCGAGCGCATCGGCAATGGTGTCGCCGATGTGGGCGGTCAACGCATCGCCGCCCTCGGTGGGGCTGGTGCGGTGGGGGAGGCCCATGTCGAGCAGCGGGTCTCGCTCGATCTCATCGGTGGCGATGGACAAGGCGTCGGGCTCGATGCGCCGGATCGGCACCACCTGGGCCTCGACATCGGTGGACGCCACCTCGACCAAGCCGGCCAGCTGCAGCCGGTGCACGACGCGAGCCGTGGAGTAAGCGCCCCGGCCAAGTTCGGTGGCGAGCTCGCGGAGCGGGCGAGGTCCGGTGAGGGCGGTGACGAGCTCCCAGTCCTCGCGCAGAAGCGTGACCTGCGCGGCGGTGCCGGGCAGGGTGCGGCGTGCCTCCACCCAGACATCGAGGTTGGGGATGTCGGCGGACCACTCGTCGACCTCTCGGACGCGCTTGCGGACCTCGCCCACGATGGCATCGACCGGGAAGGCTCGGAACGGGCCGAGCCAGTGGACGGTGTCGGTCTCGAAGTCGAACTCGCCCGTGCCGTCGCGAAAGAGCTCGATCAGCGGGTCGTACACCACGGAGAGCACGACGGACGCCAGCAGATCGGGGGCGATGGCGCCGTTGCGGACCAGCAACTCGCCCACCATCGGGCGTTCGCCGGAGGCATCGATGGCTTGGCCCCAGTCATCGGCCGTGAGGCGACCCGGTCGCACCAGGGCGGTTGCGAGGGCTTCGTCGGTGGTCTCGTTGCGGGCGAAGTACAGCTGGCCGCGGTGCAGATACACCGTGCAGCCAGCGGGTCCCCCGAAGCGAGCAGCCCCCGTGCGGCCGTCTGCCGACAGGACCTTGAGGATGCCAGCAGGTGAGAAGTCCTCAAGTGTGCCGTTGAGCGTCATTCGGATCCGGGTCCCTCGAAAAATGGTGTGGTGCCGCTACCGAACCGTCGGCGCAATCCCTGCTGACTTGAGGCTTTCGACCTACGTCGGCGGGTGCTTCGTGGGCGGATCGGGCCCCCTACGTTGTCACAGGCCGCCGGTAGTGTGCGCACCGATGACCGACGAGCAGCCCCAGGCTCGGGCCGAGGCCCTTCGAGCCGAGATCGCAGACCACGACGTCCGTTACCACCGCGACGATGCGCCCACGGTCCCCGATGCGGTCTACGACGAACTGGTGCGTGAGCTTCGGTCACTCGAAGCCCGGTTCCCCGAGTTCGCGATGGCAGATTCGCCCACGGCACGGGTTGGCTCCGCCCCGTCCGCCACCTTCGCTCCTGTCGTGCACCAGGTGCCGATGATGTCGCTCGACAACGCCTTCTCGCCCCCCGAGCTGGTGGCTTGGGGAGAGCGCGTGGCTCGGCGTCTCGGTCGCACGGAGGCAGCCCCTGACCAGGTCCGGGCGGTCGGCTACTGCTGCGAGCTCAAGATCGACGGCGTGGCCATCTCGCTGCGCTACGAAGACGGTGCCTTGGTCCAAGCGGCCACCCGCGGCGACGGTCGCGTGGGCGAAGACGTCACCGCCAATGTCCGCACCATCGCCGACATCCCCGAACGGCTCGCTTCCACCCCGGCGGCCACACCGCTGGTTCTCGAGGTGCGAGGCGAGGTCTACATGTCGCTGCAGGCCTTTGCCGACCTGAAGGCCTTCCAGGAAGACGAGAACCGAGCCAAGGTCGCGGCGGGCCGCAAGCCCAGCCCGGTGGCGTCGAACCCCCGGAACGCGGCAGCGGGGTCGCTACGCCAAAAGAACCCCGAAGTCACCCGGCGTCGGACCTTGTCGATGTGGAGCTACCAACTGGGCGAAGTGGTGGGCGGCCCCGCCTTCGCCAGCCACGGCGAGACGCTGGCACAGCTGGGCGCATGGGGGTTCGCTGTCAACCCGGAGCACCGCATCCTTGCGACCACGGACGAGGTCGCGGCCTACTGCGATCACTGGCGGGAACACCGCCACAGCCTCCCGTACGAGATCGACGGCGCGGTCGTGAAGGTCGACGACCTCGACAAGCGCGAAGCCCTCGGTTTCACCGCTCGGGCACCTCGGTGGGCCATCGCCTACAAGTTTCCGCCCGAGGAGCGCACCACAACCCTTGAGCGCATCGACGTGTCAGTGGGTCGCACCGGCCGGGTGACCCCCTTCGCCGTGCTCGACCCGGTGTTCGTGGGCGGCGTCACCGTGGCCCGGGCCACGCTCCACAACCAGGACCAGGTAGCGGTCAAGGACGTCCGGGCGGGCGACACCGTGGTCGTGCGCCGCGCCGGCGACGTGATCCCCGAGGTCGTCGGCCCCTACCTGCCCGATGACGAAGCTCGGGCTGCGCACGAGGCCCGGCCCCCGTGGGAGTTTCCCCGGTTCTGTCCGTCGTCTCGCCCGGTCGAGCTGGTCCGGCCCGAGGGCGAGAGCGATACCCGCTGCCCAGACCGAGAGTGCCCGTTCAAAGTCGCGGGCATGATCGAGCACTTCGCCGGGCGGGGCTCCATGGACATCGAGGGCTTCGGCGTCCAGCGGATCCAGCTCTTCCTCGACCTCGGGCTCATCGGCGATGTTGCCGACGTGTTCACCATCGACTGGGACCATCTTGGCGCCCTGCGCACCGAGATCACCGGGTGGTCGAGCGCCGCACTGTCTGCGGCCCGAGAGCGGACCCAACGCCCCAAGGCCACTTGGGACGAGGTCGTGCTGCCTGATGACGTGGCGGCGGCTCAGCCCGCCGAGGTGTCCGACGATCTGCCCCTCGGCTTCGTGGCCGCCTGCATAGAGGACCCCCAGCAGCTCAAGACCGTCGCCGCCACCGTGAGCGGCCTCGGCGACGAGGGCGTGGCGAACCTCAAGGTGGCCATCGAAGCCGCGCGCCATCGTCCGCTCGCCAACCTGCTCGTCGGCCTCAACATCCGCCACCTGGGCCCCTCAGGGTCGCTCGCCCTGGCCCGGGCGTTCGGCCACCTCGACAAGATCGTCACTGCCCCCGTCGAGGCCATGGCTGCGGTCGAAGGCGTCGGCACGGTCATCGCCGAATCGGTGCACGACTGGCTGGCCGACGAGCGCCACCAGGACCTCATCGCCCGCCTGCGCCAGGTCGTGAACACCGAGGGTCCCGAGGTGTCCACCGCACCACAGACGCTGCTGGGCAAGGTCGTCGTCGTCACCGGCACGCTCGACGGCTACACCCGAGACGGTGCCGAACAGGCCGTCACCGGTCGGGGCGGCACTTCGCCCGGTTCCGTCTCGAAGAAGACCACGGCGCTGGTCGTTGGTGCGTCGCCCGGAGCCTCGAAGGTCACGAAGGCCGAGAGTCTTGGCATCCCGGTGCTCGACGAGGCTGGGTTCGAGCACCTCCTGCAGACGGGTGAGCTTCCGGCCTGAGGTCGGTTGCGTCAGGGTTCCAAGACCGAGCCGTTGATTTCGACGAATCAGGTCCGATCTGGGTCGATCGTGCGACCTGGACCGACACGATCGACCCACTTCGTCTCGTCCACCGAGACCTGACCGATCCGAAGGTGCGCTGAACGTGTTGGTCAGGGGCACGCCGAAGGCTGGCTGGCATTGCGCTAGTCGACCCGGATCTCCCACGTCACCGTGCCGGTGGTGGTGCTCTCCTGGCGTTCCTCGAAGTACCGCACCGAGATGTTCACGGTGCCCGTGTCGTACTCCTCGATGACCTTGCCGGGACCGGGGGTGAAGAACACCCGGTTGCGGCTGTTGGGGCGGACTCCGTTGCTCTCCAGGTCCTGGGACGAGACTGACGCTGGGTCGATGGCGCCATCCATCTGCTCCTCTGGGATGGCGATGCCGTTGACGGTGAGCCGGCCGTCGTAGCCAGGGGCCAGTTCGGTGCCGACCGACGTCTGGCGAAGTGCCTGGGCCCCGTCTAACGGTTCCAGCGAGACGATGGCGTCGTTGAGCTTCTCGTCGCCACCGCCCGAGCGAGCCCCTTGAGCACCCCATGCGGCCACACCGATTGCGACCACCATGACCAGCCCGATCACCGTGCGGCGCAGCCAGGTGGGCCAGCCGCCGATGTCGACCGGTGGGGGCGGTACGGGCGGCGCAACGGCGCCCGCCGCCCCGTCGTCGTCCGGTTGGGCAGGGGCTTCGGCGGTCTCGATGTCACCCATAGTTCCTCTAGTCTGCCGGGCCGGGTGGCCGGTGCGGACTTTGGGTCGGTGATCTGAGCCTCCCCGGTTCGGCGACGATTGGGCGGTACCCTCGCCGGGTGGCCAATCCCCGCATGACGGCAGAGATCGGCCGGGTGCTGGGGGGGCGCTACCGGCTCGTTGCCCCCATTGGCATGGGCGCGTCTGCCCAGGTGTACCTGGCCGACGACGTGAAGCTGCGACGTCGCGTCGCACTCAAGATGCTCCACGATGCGCTCGCCGGCGACGCCGAATTCCTCCGCCGGTTCCGAGCTGAGGCTCGCGCCGCCGCCGCACTCAGCCACCCCAACGTGATGGCCGTGTATGACTGGAGCGACGGATCCGAACACGGTGATGCCGCATTCATCGTCACCGAGTACCTGCCCGGCGGAAGCCTGCGGTCCCTGCTCGACTCGGGCGCGCTCCTCACCCCCTCCCAGGCACTCGGCGTCGGACTCGAAGCAGCACGGGCGCTCGACTACGCCCACCGGCGGGGCTTCGTCCACCGCGACATCAAACCGGCCAACCTGCTCTTCGGTGAGGAGCAGCGGCTGCGCATCGCCGACTTCGGCTTGGCCCGGGCCCTGGCCGAGGCCGCGTGGACCGAACCGCAGGGTGCCGTGCTCGGTACCGCTCGCTACGCCTCGCCCGAACAAGCCAAGGGCGAAAGCCTCACCGGCAAGGCCGATGTGTATTCGCTGGCCCTGACCCTGGTCGAGGCAGTCACGGGCGATGTGCCCTTCGTGGCCGACACCACGCTCGGCACGCTGATGGCTCGCATCGATCGCCCGATGATCGTGTCGGACGCACTCGGCCCGCTCCAAGGCGTCATCATCGGCGCTGGTCACCCCGACCCCGAGCAGCGCATCGATGCCCGCACCCTGGCCAAGGGACTGCTGCGCGCCGCCCACGAGCTGTCGCGCCCGGCGTCGCTCCCGCTGGTGGGTGCCCTGGCGGCGGGCTCGGCGCTGCTGCCCGATGCTGATCCCACCATCCACGCGTCCGGTCCTGGGGCCCCCAGTGAGGCAGCTCCCACGGACATGACCGCCGAGGACCTCGAGCTCGAGCCGCCGGCGTGGGTCAACCAGGCCGAGCCGGCCGATGAGCTGAAATCCGTGGAGGTCGCGCCGGGGCCGGGGCCAGCGCCGGCGCCGGCGCCTGAGATCGAAGACGGTGACGGTGACGGTGACGAGGTCGAGGCCCTCGACGGGCCCGCGCCCTTGGCGGATGCGCTCGATGGGGCCCCCGAGGAGGTAGCGCCCGCCGCCACACCTGGCCCCTCGACCGAGGAGGTCGCAGTCGTCGAGCCCGATGCCTCCAGCGCTGAGGACCCTCGCGAGGTCGACGCCGATCTGGTGGTCGCCGGGAGTCGCTCGCGTCGTCGACGGTGGCCCTGGGCGGTGCTCGCCGCTGCGGTGGTGCTGGGTGGCGGTGGCGCGGCAGCTGCGGTGGTGGCGAACCAAGATGACGCACCGCCCCCGCCGGCCATCGATCTGCCCGTGCCATCGCTTGTGGGCCGTACGCAGGCGGAGGCCACGGCCATCGCCGAGGCCGCCGGTTGGACGGTCACCACGGTCCTCGAGCGCCGAGACGGCACTACCAAGGGAGAGGTCCTCGAGACCAGCCCCGAACCAGGTGGTCGCCTCGTCGACGGGCAACCCATCACGCTCACCGTGTCCGAAGGCCAGACCATCGTCGACGTGCCGGCGGACCTGGCCGGTATGGCCATCGCCGATGCCCTCACGGCGTTGGAGGCAGCCGGGCTCAAGGCGGACGTGGCCGACACGCCCTACAGCGAAGAAGTGGCCAAAGACGTCGTCATTTCGGTGGTCGAAGGCACTCCGGGGCAGCTCGAGAAGGGATCGGTCGTCCCCCTGGTCTTGTCAAACGGGCCCGAGCCGCGGGTCGTGCCCAGTGGTCTGGTGGGCAGCACCGAGTCTGCCGCGATAGAAGCGTTGGCGGCGCTGCGCCTCGATGCTGCGATCGTGCGCAGCTTCAGCGATTCGGCGCCCGAGGGGCAGGTCATCTCGGTACTGCCCCGATCAGGAACCACGGTGGAGCGAGGCACCAGCGTCAACGTCGAGGTGTCGCGAGGGCCAGAACTGGTGGCCGTTCCCGATGTGAGTGGCGCATCGTCCACGGCCGAGGCCATCGCCACCTTGCGCAGTGCCGGGCTTCGCGAGGGCAACGTGAGCGGCCCAGCCGCTGGGACGCCGCAGGGGACGAGCCCCGGCGCCGGCGAACTCGTGCGACCGGGATCCACCGTGAACATCATCTTGGGGTAGGCCCGTGACCGAGGTCATGGTCTGGCCCGGCGATCTTGACCCGCGGGTCAAGTATCGTTCGCGGCTGTGTCGGACCAAGGAGTCGTGGGGGCGGGCGTAGGAGCGCCACCCGACAATCGGTGGCGCATCCTGGCGGCGGTGCTCTACGGCCTGTTCTCGGTGAACGTCACCATCACCATCCTCGCCGTTTCCATCCACCGCATCGCCACCGAGTTCGACACGACCGATGCCACCATGACCTGGGTCATCACCGCGCCGATGCTGGCCTTCGGTGTGGTCGGGCCGCTCGTGGGCAAGCTCGGCGACCGGATCGGCCACCGACGCATCTACCTGTGGGGTTTGGTGGGCGCCATCGTCATGGCGGGCGCGTCGGCAGCAGCATGGAGTGCTGGGTCGCTCATCGCGTTCCGCACGCTCGGCGCCATCGAAGCTGCTGCAACCGGACCCGCATCTTTCGCGCTCATTTCGCGTATCTTCGCTGGTCACGAGCGGGTCCGGGCGCTGGGCTACTGGGCCATGGTTGCGGCCGGAGCACCGGTGATCGGCGTGGTCGTCGGCGGCCCGCTCGTCGAGACGTTCGGTTGGCGCGCGCTGTTCATCGGCCAGATCCCCCTCGTGCTGGTGGCCCTCGTGTTTGCCTATCGCCTGTTCCCCGAGACCCCGAAGAACGTTGCCGGGCGGTTCGATCTCGCCGGTGCCGTCCTCATTGCGCTCGGCGTTACCCCTCTGCTCTTCGCCCTCAACGAGGGGCCGCGCCTGGGTTGGGGCTCGCCCGCGGTCCTTGTCTGCTTCGTGCTGGGGCCGCTCGCCCTGTGGGCATTCGTCCGGGTGGAGCGCGCTGCCGAGCACCCGCTGCTGCCGCTCCATTATCTCCGTCGCCCCGGCTTCACCTCGGCCATCACCACCCAAGCGGCCCTCAACGGCGCATACATGGGCTCGTTCATCCTCACGCCCTTGCTGCTGCAGAACGTTCTCGACTTCTCCGAGACCAAAACCGGCCTCGTCAGCGTGGCTCGGCCGCTTGCCTTCTCGCTCGCGGGGCTGTTGGCGGGGGCGTTCGTTTTGCGTTTGGGCTCGCGCCGTACCGCCGCCGCGGGGTGCGCGGCGGTGGTGGTTGCCCTCGCGTGGATGGCCACGCTCGGCTCAGGTTCCTCCGTGCCCTCCATCGTGGGAGCGCTTGCCCTGGCCGGCGTCGGCATGGGACTTGCGGTGCCGCCGCTGGCGGCCAGTGTGACCGTGTCGGTTGATTCCTCGGACCTGGGCATAGCGGGCGCCGCCCAGCAGATGATGATCCAGGTAGGGGTGGTGTTCGGCATCACGGTGATGCAGTCGGTGCAACAGGATCGGCTGCCGGTGGTCGGCCTCGAGTCCAGCTACCACTGGGGCTACGCGGCCGGGGTGGTGATGGCCGCGATCGCAGTGGTCACCGCGACGCGCATCGCGTCGGCCTCGTCTGGGCCGCGGAACCAGGAGCCGATCGGCGAGCCCGTACCGATCATGTGACCTATGGGGTTGGAGTGCAGGCGGTCAGTCGGTGATGCTGCGCAGCGCTGCGCCCATCTCGAGCGCCGTTTCGTCGGGGGCGCCTTGCTGCAGGGCGAGCACCTTGGTCATGTCGCCCGAGATCTTGACCTTGCCGCTCATCACGGCCTGCATGACCACCTGGGGGTTGCCCTCTACCAGGAATGCCTTGGCGGTGTCGTACTCGAGGCTGATGGCGGCATCGGCCGTGTCGTGGTGGCCGAGGTCGAGGTCCGCTGCCCCATCGGTGGTGTCGATCTTGGCGGCGATGTGGCCGTCTTTTACGTCGCTCGGCACCTCGGTGATGGTGAGGTTGATGCGGGCCTCCGCTGCCGGCGGTGGGGTGCGACCCTTGAACTGATCCTGGATGGCCCGAGCCTGGGTCATCCACTCTTCGCTCAGGAACTTGGCCACAGGTGCTCTCCTCGAACGTCGTGTGCGGCGTGTGCGCAGCGGACCCTACCGGCTGGTCGCACCCCGCGTCGCCAGCACGCGGCGAGCGATGGATTCGTCTGAGGCCAGCGCGCAGACCACGAACCGACCAACGAACGCCGCTAGGTCGTCGTCGCTCAGGCCCACGCGGCCGGTGCGATGGAAGTGGCCGTAGTAACCGACGGTTCCGACCACGCCGAGCGCTGCCACCTCGGGGTCTTCGTCTCGGATCGAGCCGTCGGCCACACCGACGCGGATGATGGTGGCCACATCGGCGGTGTGGATCTCGGTGCCCTTGCGGAGCTCGTCGGCGAACTGCTTCTCGAGGTTCTCGACCTCGAGCAGCGAGAAGAAGTTGGCGTAGCGAGCCATGTAGCGAACCGACGCTTCCGCACCCTGGCGTAGTTGGAGCAGGGGTTCGGCGGCGGGGTCGATGGCTTGGGCCTGAGCCCGGCGCAGGTTGAGGCGGTTCTGCTCCACCAGCTCGCGAAACAGCGCCTCCTTGTTCTCGAAGTACCAGTAGAAGAGGCCCTTCGCCACTCCGGCGGCGTTGACGATGTCGAGGACGCGCGTTTCGGCGTACCCCCGCTCGGCGAAGAGCGTGGCGGCTTGGTCCAAGAGTTGCAGCTTGCGTTCTTGGCCTTGGGTGGTGAGCCGTCGGTCTTCGGTCATGGTGGCGCCAGTGGATCACCGCATTGACCGCCGGGTCAAGGAGCGATGGCCGCCCCACGCTGTCGGCTGGGGTGTGGTTGTCTTGGAGGGTCAAGGCCACCGTGCCCCTCCGAGGAGTCCCTCATGCCCGATCGTCTCGCCAACGTGATCCCTGGCGCCGAGCCCACCACCTTCGATGGCGGCCCCGTCGGCGTCCTCGTGCTGCACGGGTTCACCGGGAACCCTGGCTCGGTCCGGGGACTGGCGGAGCGTTTGGCAGCCGAGGGCTTCACCGTCGACCTGCCGCTGCTCCCGGGGCACGGGACGGTGGTCGAGGACCTGATCGAGACCGGCTGGGCGGACTGGTCGGCCCACGCCGAGGCGCGCTACGCCGTCCTCGCCGCCCGCTGCGAGCAGGTCGTGGTGATGGGGCTGTCGATGGGCGGCGCCCTCGCCGCCTGGCTCGGGTCCGAGCACGCCGAGATTGCCGGGCTCGTGTGCATCAATCCTGTCGTCTCGGTGCCCGCCGGCATGCGCGAGGCGGTGGAGCAGGTGCTGGCCTCGGGCGCCGACCGCTTCGCCGGCATCGGTTCGGACATCGCTGAACCTGGCATGGTCGAGACGGCCTACTCCGACACGCCGCTTGCCCCGCTGCTCACCATGTTCGATGCGGCCGACAACCTGGGCGACCGGCTTGAGCGCATCACGTCGCCGCTGCTTGTCGTCACCAGTCGCCAAGACCACGTGGTCCCGCCGGAGAACTCCGACCTGTTGGCCGCGGCAGTTTCGGGACCGGTAGAGCGGTTGTGGTGCGAGCGGAGCTACCACGTCGTCACCCAGGACTACGACCGCGAGATCGTGTTCGAGGCGGCCGTCGGGTTCGCCCAGAAGGTCACCGCCGGGGCGTGACCACCAGGGTGAACCTCGCATTGGGCCCACCCGAGGCAAACCATTCCTCGCCCTCCTGGACCACCCCGAGCTGCACCCGATAACGGCCGGGCGGAAGGGGTGCGAGTAGCTGGTCCACCGCCAGCACCTCTGCGGTCAGGCTGGCCTCGTCACCCGGGAGCATCCACCGGGGCAGTTCGCCGCCGGATCGGGCGCCGTCGACCCCGTCGGGATCGATCGGCGTGATCTGTGCTGCAACCCGCGTTCGGCCGGCGAGGGCGAAGCTGGAGAAGTCCGGCCAGGGCGATCCGGCGCCTCGGTGGGTGACCGTGAGGGGGACGCTCACCCGATCGCCCGGCGCCACGGATCGCTCTTTGTCTGGTCGGTCGATCACGATGGTTGTCGCCCGAGCCGATGCCGGGAGCGGGGCGGGGAAGCCCTCGGGGAGCAGGGCGCCGCGAGCGTCGAGGCGGTCCTGCTCTGGTCCCTCGCGGACCCACAGGGCGAGGCCCGCGGCTGCATCCCACAGGCCGTAGAGGCCGCCCTGGTCCAGGCCGGCGACGCGATCGCCCGCTGCGATGCGGGCATCGTCGTCGAGCCGGGCCACGGCGAAGTCGCACGCGGGAGCCTCGCCCGCCGCGGCGTCGTAGGAGCGAACGTCCACGTCGGGCAGGTTCCACGGATACGAGAGGGTGGCGCGTCCCCGTACCGCGGAGGCGTCGATGCAGAGTTCGTCGACGTCCAACCGGGTCACGGTGGGGGCCGCGGTCCAATCGCCGTACACGAGCGTTGCGAAGTCGGCCGTGCCGCGCACGACGCCAAAACCGGCGAAGACGAACCACCCGGCCAGTCCCACCGAGAGCACCGGGAGCGCTCCGTCGCGCACCCAACGTGGGAGCGAGGGGCGACGCGACGCCCACACCGCGACGGTGACCGCCCCGATTCCCGCCAGCCCGAACGCAGATGCCCGGATGAACATCCCGTCGGGATCATCGCCGACGAAGCGGATCACGGCGGCGACGGCGAACGGCGAGAAGACGCTGAACTGGTCGGCCGGGTTCCGGGTAGCAACGAGTACCGCGCTGAGCGCGGCGCCAAGCGCCGCGGTGGCGGTGAGGACAGCGATCGGTCGTCGTGACCCGACCCTGTCGAGCAGGTAGGCGACCGCCACCGCGACCCAGATCGGCGTGAACGAATCGTTGTGGCGGCCGTACACGTAGTGGTCGGCCCGGAACTGGTTCTGGGCGAAGAACAGCACCGAGGTGGCGAACACGCCCGCAGCCAGAGACAGCACGAACGCGACCACGATCCGTCGCCGCCGTGCCGGGTCGTCCCCGTCGGCCGGCGCCGTCGCCTCGCCCCGCGCCAACAGGGCGATGCCGACCGCCACCAATCCGATCGAGCCGATCACGAGGTACCACGCCTGCCCCACAGCGGTGAGCGCCAGTTCTCGGAGTCCGTCGACCGACGTGACCAGGTCCCACCAGGTGGCGGCACTGCCCTCGAGGCGCTCGACGCGCGCCCAACGCGCGTCCTGCACCGATCGCGTGGCGAGGTGCACGACTGCGGTGCCCAGCACGAGCAGGGCGGCGTTCGCACCCGCAGCGACCCGGTCAGATCGCCGGGACCACGCGACCCAGGCGAGCATGCCGAGGCCCATTGGTACCGCAAGCGTGAAGCGAGGGTGGGCCGCGTAGAGCACCACCACCGCTGGCCCGAACCAGACGCGCACGCGGAGGCGACGGTTGGGGTCGGTCATCGCCCAGGCGGCGAGCAGCGATGCCGGGACGAAGGGCAGGACCAGGTTCTCGGCGATGCCCGAGATGCCGGTCGCAACCACCGCCGGGACCAGCGCGGCCACCGTCGCGGCGGGGAGGGCCCGGCGTCGGGGGACGTCGAACACGCGCTCGAGAACGGCGACGAGCAGAGGGAACACCGCGGCGAGGAGGATCGCGTTGACCACCAGCACCGCCTGCCACTGCGCGTCGGCCGTGTGGAACACTGCCATCGCCGGTGCGATCACGACCGAGTACCCGATCGCATAGGCCGGGGCGAACGGCATGTCCCAGGCCGAGCCCCCGGCGATCAGCCGGGCGGTACCGAGGTAGCCGTTCTCGTCGAACACCACCGCGGGCGCATCCACGTGGGACGACAGCCAGAGATGCAGCACGAAGCAGGCGAAGGTGCCCCCCACGAGGATCGCCCGCTCGGCGGTGATCAGACGTCCCCTTTGCATCGATCCTCCCCCCACTCCGCCGTACCCCCGGGCTCCTCGCACGCTAGCGACGGCCAACCGGCGCAAGCGACAGTGGGGGCAGGGGCGGGTGGGGCCGTACGATCGGGGGATGCCTGCGCACATCTCCCGCGACGACGTCGCCCACGTCGCCAAGCTCGCCCGGCTGGCCGTCGACGACCACGAGCTGGACACCTTCACCGCCCAGCTCGCCGCCATCCTCGACCATGCGGAGGACGTCGAGGCGCTCGACCTCGCCGACGTTCCCCCCACCTCGCACCCGTATCCGCTGGTCAACGTGTTGCGCCCCGATGCCCCCGGCGCCACGCTCACGTCCGCCGCCGCGCTGGCCGGCGCGCCGCAGGCCGAGGACGGCCGCTTCCGCGTCCCCACGATCCTGGGCGAGGCCCCGTGAGCCCCACCGCCATCGAGCTCGCCGCGTCGATCCGGTCCGGCGAGCGCTCCGCCGCCGACGTTGTGGAGGCCCACCTTGGGGCCATCGAGGCGTCCGAGCCGTCGATCCATGCGTTCAACACGGTGACCGCGGACCAGGCCCGAGCTGCCGCGGCCGAGGTCGACCGTGCCATTGCTGCCGGTGAGCCGGTGGGTCCACTGGCGGGCGTTCCCATCGCCGTGAAGGACAACCTCTGCACCAACGGGGTGGCCACCACCTGCTCATCGCGCATCCTCGAGGGCTGGGTGCCGCCCTATGACGCCACCGTGGTCCAGCGGCTTGCCGCCGCCGGTGCCATCACCGTCGGCAAGACGAACCTCGACGAGTTCGCCATGGGTTCGTCCACCGAGAACTCTGCGTTCGGGCCCACCCGCAACCCCGTCGACCTCAGCCGGGTTCCGGGTGGCTCGTCCGGTGGCTCGGCTGCGGCGGTGGCCGCCGGGTTCGCCCCGCTCTCGCTCGGCTCAGATACCGGCGGGTCCATCCGCCAGCCCGCTGCCTTCTGCGGGGTCGTCGGCGTAAAGCCCACGTACGGCCTAGTCAGCCGGTACGGCCTGGTCGCCTTTGCCTCGTCGCTGGACCAGGTCGGCCCGTTCGCCACCACCGTGGCCGACGCTGCCCTGCTGCTCGAGGTCATCGCCGGGCACGACCCCGCCGATGCCACCTCGATCCCGCAGCCTGCACCCGTCATCTCCGCGCACCTCGACGACGGTGTCGCCGGCCTCCGAGTGGGCCTCATCACCGAGCTCATGGGCGAGGGCATCGCCCCCGACGTGGCCGCCCGGGTTCGGGAGGCGGCCGACGCCCTGGCCGCTGCTGGCGCAACGATGGAGGAGGTCTCGGTCCCGGCGGTCACCTACGGCCTCTCCGCGTACTACCTCATCGCTCCCGCCGAGGCGTCGAGCAACCTCGCCCGCTTCGACGGCGTCCGCTACGGCCTGAGGGTCGACGCACCCACCACCCACGAGATGATGGTCGCCACCCGAACGGCCGGTTTCGGACCCGAGGTCAAGCGGCGGATCATGCTGGGCACGTACGCGTTGTCCGCGGGCTACTACGACGCCTTCTACGGCCAGGCCCAGAAGGTGCGCACACTCATCTGCCGGGACTTCGCCGCCGCGTACGAGCGCTTCGACGTGTTGTTGTCGCCCACCACGCCCACCACCGCGTTCGAACTCGGAGCCATCGAGGATCCGCTGACCATGTACCTCAACGACATCTGCACGATCCCCACCAACCTTGCTGGCGACGCCGCCATGTCGGTCCCGTTTGGGACCGATGCCTCGGGGCTCCCCGTGGGCGTGCAAGTGCTGGCGCCGGCGCTCGGTGAGGTGCCGATGTTCCAAGTGGCTGCGGCTATCGAAGCTGCTGCCCCCACCGCCGGGAAGGACGCCCGATGACTGACGCCCCCGCCATGCCCACCGACTCCCTCGGCAACCCCATCACGGTCGCTGAGTCCGATGACATCCTCGTGGTCGAGGCCGCCGATGGGTCCCGCTGGGAGCTGGTGTGCGGGCTCGAGGTCCACGCCGAACTGGCCACCGCCACCAAGATGTTCTCGGGCGCCCCCAATCGTTTCGGCGACGAACCCAACACCAACATCGACCCGGTCACGCTCGGTCTGCCGGGAACGCTTCCGGTGGTGAACCAGCAGGCGGTCGAGCTGGCCGCCCGCTTCGGTTGTGCCGTGGGCGCCACGGTGCAGCGGTCGATCTTCAGCCGGAAGAACTACTTCTACCCGGACATGCCGAAGAACTTCCAGATCTCCCAGTACGACCAGCCGATCGTGGTCGATGGGTCGCTTGAGCTGCCGTCGGGCCACGTCGTCGGCATCGAGCGGGCCCACCTCGAGGAGGACACGGGCAAGTCCACCCACGTCGGTGGCGCTGGTCGAATCAAGGGCGCGGACCACTCGTTGGTCGATTACAACCGCGCTGGCGTGCCGCTGCTGGAGATCGTGTCTCGCCCGCACGTGCGCTCGGCCGAGCAGGCCCGGCAGTACGTGACCGAGCTGCGATCGATCCTGGTGGCGTGCGGCATCTCCGACGGAAAAATGGAGGAGGGATCGATGCGCGTCGACGCCAACATCTCTGTGCGCCCCGTCGGATCCGGCGAGTTGCGCACCCGTTGCGAGATCAAGAACGTGAATTCGTTGCGTTCGCTGGTGAGGGCCATCGAGTACGAGGCCCGGCGCCAAGCCGACCTCCACGCCTCGGGCGATCGGGTCGTGCAGGAGACCCGCCATTGGGACGAGACCGACGGCCGCACCCACACCATGCGATCCAAGGAGGAAGCCGACGACTACCGGTACTTCCCCGAGCCCGACCTCGTGCCCGTGGACCTTGGAGCAGATCGGGTGGCCGAGATCGCCGCCGCCTTACCGCTGTTGCCCGCGGCGCGCCGCCACCGCCTTGCGGAGGTCACGGGTGAACCGCACACGTCCGAAGCCATCGTCGTCACCGTCGAGCGCGCCCAAGACGACCAAGCCCTGCTGGCGATGGCCGTCGCCGGCCAGATGATGGGGCCCTCGGCCGAGGCCGAAGGGACCGGCGAACCGGTCGCGCTCACGGTGCCCGGCGACGCATCCGGGTACCGCTCCGGGGCGGATCTCGATGGTTCGCTGTCCAGTGCCGATGGCCCCGCTTCCTTCAGCAGCCGTTGGGGCGCAGGCGAAGGCGTCGATGCTGCGGCGGGTTCTGCTCCCGATGCGGTGAAGGCGCGGGTCATGGTGCATGTAGTGCAGAACCTGGCTGGCGACGACGGAGCCGGGCTCGGTCCCGCTCGCTTGGCCGAGGTGGTGGTCATGGAGGTGCGCGGCGAGCTCACCGCCACCCAGGCCAAGCAGGGCCTGTCGGACCTGGTCACCGACCCATCCCGATCGGCAGCCGAGATCGCACAGGCCAAGGGCTTCGAGGCCATTGACACCGGCGCGCTGGAGACCATCGTC